>Ga0181363_1000365_pt1 | contig 12996 bp, 16 predicted proteins | sample Fa13NDMLBSN_FD_130109 | JGI IMG/M metagenome (GOLD analysis project Ga0181363, IMG submission 130109) | Freshwater viral communities from Lake Michigan, USA - Fa13.ND.MLB.S.N | ecosystem: Environmental > Aquatic > Freshwater > Lake | place: USA: Michigan | collected 2013-09-23
GCTTCCATTTTAACACCAAGTCTTTGTAATTCACCTTCTTGTTTAGCTATATTAGATTGTGCAGCACCCATAGCTCTACTATATTCTTGGAATACATTTAGTACCCCTACATTAGCCATTGCTGATGTGTAAGCAGAACTTGCCCCTCCTTGTGCAGATGTACTCATTAATGCCCCTGAAGTAGCAGCACCAGCTAATATTTGTGCCCTTCGTATTCTACCCTCACGAAGTTGTTGTACTTTCTCTTGTCTTGTACCAAAATCAGCACGTAATGTTTCTAGTTTAAATAATTCTTGTTGTGAGGCAGTGATAGCAGCATAAGCAGCTTTCTGCGCTCTACGTATTTTCTTTTTCTTTTTCTTAGTAAATACACTACCTACTAGATCGCCTATCATAAATCAAACCTCATAACTTTGTGTCCATCAATGGTTTCACCAGTATCTTTAAACCCCCAATGTTCATCCCATCTAATATCACTATCTTCCAATGGAATTGCTATTACATATTTATAGCCTATTCTTTTTAATTCTTTTTGTAATTCAGGCCACATCTTTTTAAATTTCTTATATATAGAAAAAGAGAATTGTTTTACTTCTGTATCTAAGACAATACCAGATGGCATACTATCATAGGTTTCACCCACTATTTCAATATCCGCATCATCATAAATCAAATGGTACATTAGGGTTCTCCATTCTTTGTATTTAGAGCGTTCCAACCTAAAAGTTTTAAATCTTTACCCCATTCCGCATTAAATAATATAGATAGAGCATGTCCTCTACCTCTAAGTTTATTCTTTGTAACAATCACTGTATCCCCATAAGCAAAACTATCCCCCACTGCTGGGGATAATGGGTAGGGTTTAGTAAATCTATAAGTATTAAACTCTTCACCCCATTTACCTTGGTCAGTGCTATTATTCCAATCCCATTGACTAGACACCCAACAAGCAGAAGGTAAACTCCAATTGTAACCACTACCATCATTCCAGGTAAACATCATGTCTACATAAGTATAATATTCTTCAGTGCGTCTACAGAATGTTTGTAGGTATATAGTTTGTCCTTGTCTAGCCATATCACCAGATAAATTATATCCAGTTAATAAATAACTATTGTAGCTAAATCCATAATACCCTATACTTATTAATTCTTCCCAATCACGAAATCCCTCATAGGTATACCTACTAAATCCCCAGGATGGATTACCTAAATAATGATAGAAATATAAAAATGTCACTACTTCATGTCTAGGATTAGTAGCGACTAATGGTTCTGTAAGGAAAATATTATTTAGATCATTATATACTTGATTATAATTAGCTACTACAGTACGAGTCACTGTAACAATACTGCCACTACTATCAGTAACAGGAATACCAGAACTATCTATAACAACCTCTTCATATTCATCATAAGCGAATTCAGGATAGATAATGTAATCAATTAGCCCTGGAGTTTGGTCATCTTTCCATCCAGAAATATCATAAATAGAGAAAGCATTCAGATTTAAATCTAATATAAGTTCTTTATTTTTATACGAAGGATAATATTGTTCACTAATTTGCATTATATGTCCATTACATAAGCTGCGGAACTACCTACCCCTAAAGATCCTATATCCCTAAAGGCCGATATAATTGTGTCTGTATCTACAAAAAGATCAGTATGCACATGACTTGGATCAAAAGCTATTCCTGTATTCATCATTGTCCCAGAAGATAATACAACTGGAGTTGTTCCAGAAGTATCTAATTTTATATATTTCAAATAGGTATATATACCTACAGTATCTTCATAAATAACTAAACCAACACCAGAAGCAGAATCTGCTATTTGATGCCAACCAGCTTTTGCTGATGCTTTAGGATTTGTTCCAGTGTCACCTGTATTATTTAATATAGTAGTAGAAGTTAAGGTACTCCCACTTCTGGTTACAATAAAAGTGGATACTACATCTGTATACCCTAATGTAGTATTTCTTATTCTACAAGTGACTAAATATTTAGTAGGTTCCAGATATGCAATAGATGCTTCATAACATTCTGTTGTACCTGTAGGCATCTGGGTAGTGGTAATAAAATCTGTAGATGACGCGATAGTAATAGTAGTACCAGATACAGTAAAATAATCCAAATAAACTTTCTTTGTACTAGGTACTGTATAACATACAACACCAGCAGTGTCACTAACAGCAATTATACTTATTGGGTATGTAATGGCACTTGAATTAGTTGTGCTAACCACTGCACCATAAGTAAGGTCATCTTTCACTACTTGTAAAGAAACTTTCCCACTTGTATTATGAAAAGCGACCACATTCCGCGTAGAAGATAAACTACAAGATGCCATAAGGACTTCAGTGTTAGCACATGCTGAATTTATTATTACAGGGGAACCTGTGAAAGATAATTTTTCAGTTCCTTGACTATCATAAGTTAATTTCTTAACTATTAAATCATTATTGGTATATAAATCCCTATAAAAATAGTATAAATAATCACTATATATAGTTATTGTATGTCCTAGAATATCTAAAAATCCTGAAGATGCTAGAGTGTACCTATCTACCACATTAATAGCATTTGTTAATTGATTCACTCTGATAAGATATAAATAACTAACCGCATGGTCAGGAGTATACCCTTGTTTCCTTGTAATTAAGGTAGCATAAGCTAAATTATATATCCTATTAAGTTGAGGCATGTGATTACATTCTGCTATTGAATAATAATTACTGTCATTCTCCCCATCACTAAATAGCCACCTAATTTTATTATTATATGGGTCATAAATACCTTTAGCACTTCTCTTAGCAAAAGAATCTATTTCATCATATCTAGTTTGTATAGTTCTTTGGGTTACATTCTGTGTTGTATACACCCCATCCATATTTGGATCAGGTAATATTGCATATATACCAGAATACCCCCAATAAAAAATATTACCCATAGCATCAACAATACTATGTTTAGCACTAATTCCAAATGAATTTATTTTCTTTACTTCAAATGAAGTTGCTGTGAATCCAGTACCAGTTGGACCCCTAATTTCCCAAACTCCATTATCTGCAAAAACGAATAGAGATTGTTTCTGAGCAAAAAGCCTACGGATACCACTACAACCTGGAATATGGATAACACCACCATCAGTATCAACCACTTCATTAAATTTCCAGGATGTGGGATCAGCCTCCTGGAAACATTTAATTAAATTTATCTTATCTGTAAATACCTGGGAGAATAATACAGCATTACTGAGTCTTGGACTTCTTGAATCAGAGCTTTCAATTGTACCCTTAATTCCACTGTACCAAGCCCTTCCAGCATAGGCTGCTATAGTGGAAGCATAATTGGTTTCATGATCTGTAGGTAGGGTAGTACCAGTGTGATTATGCCTATCTAGGCCACGATTATATAAATCTAGTATATAATGACCTCTAGGTACTTGCCCTGCATCAATAAAATTACGTGCTGCAATGTTAGGATCATATTTATCTACATTTGCATCCGTTAAATCACCAATTTTACCTGCTAACCAGGTATCAGAATTAGATGGGTAATATCCTAATGTAGAAAAAGTACAATCTAATACATCTGTGCCACAAGTAGTGGTAATGTCAGAAGTCCATCCTTGATTTCTCAAATTATATCTATGAGTTTCTGATAATGTAGTAGGTCTTTCATTTATTGCTAATCCATCATCTACACCATAAAAATCACGGATTTGAATATTAGCAGTTTCAAATGTAACTACGTCAGTAGTTTTATTATAATAAGCTAAATATGGATTTGGTAATTCTTCACATAAGAGTAATAAATATCCGTTTAATGTAGCAAATTCAATTGGTTTGCCCCCAGACAATCCTGTATCTACAGGGACACCACCATTTAATAATGGAATTGGATCTGTTAGTTTAGGTTTAACTCGTGCATATAAATCTATAAAATATAGTAAATTCCCTACTTGTACTACACCTATAGTTTGATCACCATCTATTTGTGCAGCTTCCCATTTATAGAGGCTTCCATACATTTTCTCTAATTGTAAACGTGAAAGAGAGGTGGATTGATTAAATAAATAGTCCATCCCCAATCTTCTTTCCCTGCTGCCATCTCTACATAAACGAAAATTAACTTCATCTAATGAAGCATTTTCTGGGAATGTTAAAGGACTGGCCTCTGTTATAAGTCCACCAACAAAGGTGTTAACAGGTTGATTTATTTTCTTAGCTGGCATTTTTCTTAGGATTTTTTACTTTTTGATAAATACCATTTTCATCTTTAACTTGAATATGCAGGGGTTCTTTATCATTCAAATATACATTAATAGCTTGTTCAGCTTTAGCTCCATCAGTCCACATACAATCAAGTTCTGCTGGTAATTCACCCCCAGTTTTAAATCTACAACGAACACTAAATCCTATATGATATAGTTCTAATTCCTTGCCGTTTGGAGTTACAAAAGTTTTCATTTTTTCTTCTTTTTAGCTTTAGTCATAGCAATTGCTATAGCTTGTTGTTGTGGATAACCTTCATTAGAAAGTTGCTTAATATTCTTACTTATTACCTTTTGGGTTTTTCCCTTTTGGGTTTTTCCCTTCTTTAATGGCATTTGGTTTTCCTCTAAGGGGTAGGACTATTTCTTTTAGTTTTATAGGTTGATTAGCTAAACGTTGTGCCTTTATTTTATCTAAATATTCTTTTGGTGGTTTATATTCATCTATATAATAGTCAGATGATTTAGGTTTACCAGCTTGATTCTTTTGTTTCATTTCTTTCCATTCCTACCATAAGAACTATATGTAACCCCATTCCTAATTTTCCAAGCTTCCTGGCTCATACGTCTTTTTTGAATACCAGCCCATTGATCTGCTTTGGGGTTATTAATTTGTTTTAATTCTACAAAAGCTCTACTTTTAGCTTCTTCCAACAAGAGAGAAAATGCATCTGGAGGTAAATCAAAATACATTCCATCGGATAAAGTTACAGTGGGATATGATTTTCCATATACTTGAGTTTTTGCAGTTTTTAAATAGGTTTCTACATCAACATCGTAAGCATCAAATATAGCAGTAGTTTCATTTATAGATGTATAATATGTGGGCGCTCTGTCATTATAAAAGTTATATTTAATACTACTAATTGTTTTTTGATCTATATTAGAAGCACTACTATCCCTAGCATCTAATAAAGCCATAAACTCTCTAGGTTCTTTAAATATAATTTCTTGGTATCTATCTTTAGTATCTGTACTACTCCTAACATTATATTTCACCCATTTAAGATCAATGGTGGCTGTAGGAATAGTCATAGTACATGGAGTAGATGCAGATGTTTCTGTTAAAGTAAACATTGAATATAAATTAGGCCAATCCCTACCATCAATTAAATTATAATAGGTAGTTCTAAGTATATCCGCTACTTGTCTACTTTCTACAGTGTCATCATAAGTAGTTACAGGATCACTATCCATAGAGGATAGAATGTCATCTACTAACTCCCCTAGAGTCATCCTAGCCATTATTAACCCCTAAGTCCTAATGCCGTTAAATAAAAACTATATATATTTACATCCCCACTTGCATCATTATTCTTTAAATACACTTCTATATAATCATTAGTAGCTAAATTAGCTATATCAAAAGCAATTTGTATATTTACCATTTTTCCCGATTGGGTAGTAACCGCGGTTTCACTTCCAGCAATAGCAACTCCATTTACATAGAATTTAAAATAAATATCCCTATCAGCACCAACTGATTGATCTAAACATACATTAGCAATAACCCTAGTATCTACACTATCTGTGCCAGTATATGTAAGTTTTGCTGTAGTAGCTTCTGTATATTCTACAGCAAGTCCACCAGCAGTAGTAGTAGGATCACATTTAGTATATACAGATGGATATGTTATAGTTCTTGGTGTACCTATATTACTAAAATAGATACCACCATGAGGATTAGCATATTTAAAAGAAGCTGTACCAGATCCACTAGCCACTATAGTTTTACCTACAGTGGCAGCAGAAGCCCCCTTACATTCATGTAAATCAGCATTTGGTAAAGAAGCATGAGCAACCATATTAAGCCTTTATAACAAGGAAAGAAATTTTTAAAGTGCCATTTAAAGCATTAGCGGCATGTTGGTTTTCAATAATAATAGTACAACTACCTGCGCCTGGAGTAATTCTACCTACAAGTGGAATACCAGCACTATTAGTTCCATTTGCCACTGAAGCAAATACCAAATCAGCAGCAGCAATAGTAGTATTTGTCAATGTAAGTGTATATGCAGCAGCAGCAGCCGTTGTTAATGCTTCAGTAGTAACCACACCTGCCATTTTAGATAGAGTAGCAGCACCACCAGTAGCAGTAGCAGTACCACTATCACTATCAATAGAACCACCAGCAGCTAATACTAGACTTGTTACAGTGGCATTCCTAATTGTAGCAATATCTTTATTATCATCCACTACTAAAGCTTTACTAGCAGTTGCAGTACCAGCGGTGACACCATCCAAGAACCCTAACTCAGTGCCACTCATAGCATTACCACCTAGAGTCATACTATCACATTTAACATCTAACCCAGAAAAATCAATTGTTTTTGAATTTATAGCCATTTTATATCCTATTATGAATGCCCCAAGTTTCCCTGGGGCAAATTAATATTACACAGCAGGTGGAATATATTTAACAACCACTTGCCCACGGCCAGCAGTCAAATCTGCTACGTTAGGAGTTACTACCAATTCTCCATTGTATGTAGCATCAGATATTTTACCTACCAAAGCACCCGTACCTGCAATATAAGCACCAGCTACAGCAATAGTAGTTTGTGTTGCATCTGAAGCAGAAATCAAGCCATTATTATCAATTTCAGTGCCATCTGCTTGTTGTAAACCAATATCCAAGTCAGTAGTCGTTGAAGTCGAAGTAAAGGCTGTTACAATGCGCAGATGTGCTGATACAATGGTACTTCCAGCAGGAATAATATGCTCTTGATCTGTAGCACCAGCATCAGGCAAATCATTATAAGCAAAATCCCATACTGCTGTTTTAATCCAAGAATCTCCATCCGTTACACCACCATATTTACCATTGGTTTCACGAACACCATAGTTTTTATTTACATCTCTAATTCCGTCTTTTTCCAAACCCATTTTAATTTCCTTTTTAAAAGGGGCTAATTAAAGCCCCATAATATTAATTATACGCTGTAGGTGAAGTCCAAATAACGCCAACTGTATCCAGGCGTTGTCCACCAAAACCAAAACGGCTTAGTGTTTGGAATTTATCTTGACGCAATTCATGATCTCTCCAACCTTCTACTGAAGGCATTTTACGCCAAGCGTGCATAATTGGCTTGCAATTATCATCAGCTACACACATAAACACTGAAGCAACGTCACCAATTTCAGCCGTATCATTAGCCAAACCATAAGTAGAAGCATTCAATGCCTCAGTTGCAGTTTTAACTGGCAAACGAGTAGAAGTCCAAATATCCCAACCAAAGATGTTTTTAACAAATCTATGATTGCGTTGGAAGCCACTGGTAACAATACCATCAAACATTGGATTATTCATAACATTAACAATGTTTGGCAGATTATTCAATGCCAATGCCACTACAGGAGGTACAATTGCCACACGGCCTTCTTGTGGTACGTCAGCAGCGTCAAATGCAAACTGCATGTATGACAAATCATCCATAGTCATTACACGATTAGTACCACCAGATCCACCAGCTACCCAACGATGAGGTGCGCCATTAACCAAGTTAACGTTAGCATTCGTTTGGATAGTAGCTAATTTCGCTAAGAAACGAGATTCATGGTGTTGTGCCAATGCACGAGTTGAAGCTCTAGCACGCAACCCCATCAATTGATCGATTTGGCTACCATCTTGGCGCAAATCATCAGATACACCCCAAGCATCACCTACATAATCAGTGATAGTAAGAGTAATCGTATCTGTATCAATTGGATTGTAAATCAGTGGTACATCCTCAGCAGCTTCCTGAAGAACAACATCACCAACAGTTTTTACATTCAGTGTAGTACCAGATTGAAAATCAGAAACATCACGCCAGAAGATTTCTGGTAAGAGGAATGGTTCTAGGTTGTCAAGAATATATTTACTATATATCTGTGCGTCGATAAACGCAGTTGTATTCGTCGTAAGTTGTGTCATTTATTTTCCTTAAATATTATTTAATAGATTTGATCTAATTGCTTGAATTGCAGCAGCATCAGCTTTAGCTCCACCATTCAATGGTACAGTTGCTTTAAAATCGGAGTGTTGATTTACATTTGGTTTAAATGTATTAACATCACTTTCTAAAGCACCATTTCTAGTGTTACTCACAGTTTTGCCATCAATTCCAGCTAGTTTAAATACCGCCATAGGCGAAGTAGCAGCAAGTTGATTCAAGGATTCAACAGGAACACCCATCTCAGTAGCTATATTAATAAACATAGTTTCAGCTTTATCACCAAAAGCTTCTTTAAATTTATTAACCACTGTAATTTGATTAGTAGTTCTAGTATCCTCAGAATACTTACGTTCTATTTCTTGCCTTACTATTTGTGATATATCCACATTCTGGTTTCTCTCTGGAGGGGTAATTCCAGTAGCGTTCAGATTGTTCTGAATATCATTTAGAAGTTCTTCCGCAGATTTACGTTTCTGTAGTTCTTCCTTAATAGCTCTATTTTCAGCTTCCAATGTTGCAATATGATTTTGAGCATTAGGAAAAGCTTTATAAACATCTTCCACAGTTTTATACTTCTTTCCCTCTCCTACATATTCAGTTAATTCTGGTGGAATTACTTGTGCAGGTTGGGCTGGTACTTCAGTAGTTGCTTGGTCAGCATTTTCAAAAATTGTATCTGTCATTTTATGGTTATAAACTCTTCAAGTTGGTTTAAAGTTTTTTGTACTCCCATCTCATAAGCTTGTAAATATGCCCATGAGGGGGAATCAAAATTCTCACGTTTCTGTTGTGTCCTAACACTTAAACTCTTAAGTTCATTAATTTGAAGTATTATCACTTCTAAAAGTTTATGTTTAGTTAATTTTTTAAATTCCTCAGGATCTTTAAGAATGTTTTTCAATTACACTAAATTCTCCTCTAAAGGTGTAGTAGCTGAATTTTCTAAGTCCATCTGTCCTTCATTAACTAATTTCTGAGTTTCTAATTGTTGAGAAACAGCAGCATTATTTCTAAACAGTTTGAATTTAGATAAACCCATCACTTCTTCTATTAAAGCTTCTAATGCAAATCTATCCAAATCAGGCATTACAATTTGTCCCATTTGACTATTGAAAATACCATTCAAGTTTTGAACAAGTTGTGCCCTAGCAGCATAATGTCTAGCACCAACAGCCCTAAGTTTGCCTTTAGCTACAATATCTTCTTTTGTTATATTCATGAAAGAAACAACACCCATATCTGTATCTACTACACGAAGCACATCTACAGTGTTTAAGTTTCTTACAGCAGCTTCAATAAATAAATTTACAATTGGTTCTAGCATTTGGATAGAAAACTTTAATGTTTTATTATTAAAGATTCTTCCCTGTTTGTTATCCATACTTTGGATTTCAAATGCAGTTTTCTCCCCTGGACTACGGATACCCATAGCTTCTCTTGGCGCACCTGCCATTTCTTCCATTGTAGCCATCAAATAGGCTATCTCATTATTTACTTGGAATACAGCAGCATTAGGAGGCATTGGCTGCACATCACCATCTTCAGGGATATGTATTTGTGCATTAGGACGCCATTCAAAGGGTTCTACAGTGCCTATAATCTTTAAAGGAGGCAATATAGTTTGATCCATTGCATCTGCCTTAAAATTCTCAAGGTGATCCAATCTATATTGCATACCAACTAGATTATCTAGTGGTCCCATAGCATATAGATTATCTGGGCGTTCTCTCCATCCTACATGCACTTTGTTACTTGTTCCAAACCAATTTGGATTTTCAATATTCCTAATTACTTGGGTTCTATCAACAACAGTGATAATTCTATTTTCATAGAGTGTGTCAGAAGATGCATCATACCAATCACCTTCAAACTCAAGTAGTTCAACAATACCTGCACCATAATATTCAGATAGTGTGCCAAATCCATCTGCAATAAATCCATCAGCCTTATCTAAATCCTCTTTCTTAAACAAAGAAAGTGATTTTCTACGTTCGATTAAATCATTAAATACTTTCTTATCAAATTGAAGATCGGAACGTTCTCTCATTTCCTTTTTAAGTTCCCCAATAGATTTCATATATCTACGGAATTTTGGAGATTTCTTAAATGAAGATGCTATAGGATTAAATATTATATCATGTGGAGAAATTCTTACTGCTCTAGGACCAATATAAGTAGGCACTTCCTCTTTAGTTAAAGGATCTATATGTGTCTCTTCAATCCAGATAACCTCAGCAAAAGCATTTCCATAATCTATATAATCATATAAGAGTTGGGAAACTGTTTCTCTAAGTCCTGAGAGATGTGATTTATTTTTAGCATAGGACTCTAAGATGCGTCTTTTTTCAATTGCTACACTATCCTCATCATCCCCTTCAAAGATAAGCCAATCATCATTAGGGAATAATGCATCCATGTAGTTTGCATGTAAATTATCCCGGATCTGGGTAATCTTGGGAATAGTGGTTCTATTTCTCCAAGGCAGTGTATTATTTGATGTAGATGAAGTGTCAGTGGCAAAAATATAATTACGAAGTTCTTTCCATTCTTCTTCTTTTATATCCCTTTGTAATTTCCAATTCATGTACAACACTACCAAAGATAAAGCCAATTGGTCATTATTCTTATTTAGAACATCTGCTATCTTAGTGAGTGTAGCTACTGATCCAACCATTATAATATTCCGCCAAATCTACTGTGATATAAAATATTACTGTTTACTTGCATTTGCTGTCTTTGTATGGGAGGCTTTGCTATTGCTATTGCATTTGCCAAAGCATCCTTAATATCATCATGTGGTGGTCGTCTTAATATAAGTTCTTCTTCTAACAACTGACAATTTCCACCCTTATAATGCCAGATTTGTAAATTCTCATACTTAGGTTCCAGCATTGCTGCTATACGTTCTTCTTTATCCCCTTCATGTCTTGAAGGTCTATATTCATCTATAGAAATAAAGAGTCCTTGTGGCTTTATATAACTTTCTTTTAATTCTGACACAATTGCTTGTTGTGCTACTGTCACCTCAGCCCTAAGCTTTCTAAATCCCCATTTATTATGAAGAGTAAATAGATTATCAAAATATTCTTTTATTCTATCAGTTTTGAATCTATTAATATCTAATATGTAGATGTTATTTTGAAAGTCAACACCTATTACAACAATAGCTGTACTATCAGCTTTCTTACTTCTACTAAATGCAAAGTCAATTGCTGCAAATACACTTAATTTTCTATCCCTGAGAAACCATGTGCCTTCAATATTCTTTAACAATGCCCTATCATAGTATTGAAACTTTGCTGTATCTATAGCCTGACTACCTGGATCATTTGGATCATTGTAGTATTGAGCATAGAATTGACTACTATCTATATATTTAGCCTTTTTCCTAGCTAAAATTTGTGCATCAAATCCATAAGATTTACCATCTTTACGCTGACTTCTAGGCCATAAAAATTCACCATCTATTTCTACTACCTTCTGGAACACTTCATATACTAAGACTTCTTCTTCATCATTATCAGAATTAAAGAACACTTCTTTCATCCCAATTAAATCATTGTATAAGTCTTTAGGATGATACCTAGTCCCTACTACTAATTCTTGAGCCGTAGCACCTTCAATTGAAGCAAGTTGTGAGTATAATGATGCTACCTTGCCTCTACCTTCTTCTGTGTAAGCATTTTGTGGGGTTACTAAGTCATCTAGCACCACTTTACTAGCATGAAAGCCTGTAACACTACCTGTAATGCCTATTGCTTTTATAGAAGGATCTGCAATACCTTCAGCTTTTCTTAACGGATGGTCTACTATAATTTCTTCTGTATTCCACCTAGCCCGTTTCCCTTCTTCTACATTAATCATATCTGGCCAATATCTACGATATGTAGCACTTTCCAGAATACCTTTAATTTGTCCTAGCTGTTTCTCTGCTAGTGAAGCAGTAGAAGATACATATAATATAGTTTCAGTAGGGTCTTTAGTGAGCCACCAAGCAGCTATAAAAGCTGCCATTTTACTTTTGAGGTGATCTCTAGGCATTAGAATTAGTTTATTATCTAATCCTTCCTGTCTAGTTGCCCACAATAACAACTCTTCATGTATTGCCCCTAAATGCATATAAGGGGCTACAAGTCTAACAAAAGTTAATACATTAGATTCAGCAGCTTCACGAATTGCGTCATATTTATCTTTCATGAAGTGTTAATTCAATTCCCAATGCTTGTGCATTTGGTATATAAGTTGCAAAATTTTCCCTATCAAGATTCAGTATTGTTGGCTTTACCTGTAATTCCCACTTTGTCTGTGGATGCTGAAGTGGCAATTTGATTGTACACCCCAAAGACAGCCAACACACCACCAGCAATAGAATTAAGCGTAGTTTCATCAATATCCAATACATACCCAAATAAAGGTAACACTGCAATAATACTTCCCAAGAGTCCTACAAGAACATTGACAGTGATTTGTCCTTGTTTCCAAGCTACAGGATTTGTTACCATCTTTCCCGCTTGTAATGCTTCTGGGATAGAAAATACTGCTGTAAGTTTATTAGGCATCTAACATCTCCATTAAGTTGCAATAACCATCATCGGGATAGGCAGGAAAGTAAAATCGCACCCCTGTTTGTATAATATTTCGCATACCTTTATTTGTTTCAGCACAATATTTATCATTAAGCACTTCTACAGCATGAGCTACTTCTGATAAATTATCATGTAGTTTTTGTTTGGCCGGGGTAGAACATCCAATAAAAGAAATAATAGTTAGTAATAAAATTA
>Ga0181363_1000366_pt1 | contig 12986 bp, 13 predicted proteins | sample Fa13NDMLBSN_FD_130109 | JGI IMG/M metagenome (GOLD analysis project Ga0181363, IMG submission 130109) | Freshwater viral communities from Lake Michigan, USA - Fa13.ND.MLB.S.N | ecosystem: Environmental > Aquatic > Freshwater > Lake | place: USA: Michigan | collected 2013-09-23
AGAAAAAGAGAGAGGATGAGCAACGATAAAGAAGACAACGACACAATATACGGCGAAATAGTCAACGACGGGTCAGACGGTAGCGAAATCGTTATCAACAATCCTGTGCCACTGTCACGCACGATGTCTTCGGCAGAAAAAACTAGAAGAGCAATTGCATTGAAACTTGCTGGTGCTAGTTATGCACAGATAGCGCAACAACTCGGCTATTCGGATGCTAGTGGCGCTCGTAAGGCAGTACAGCGTGGTATGAAGTCTTCATTGCAGGAATCGGGAAGTGAACTAAAGAAGATTCATTACGGAAGACTAGAACATATGCTTATGCTTCTGTGGCCAGATGTAAATACTCGTGATTTAGCGTCTATGTCTGCCGCACTTGCCGTTATGGACAGAATGGAAAGACTCTACGGTCTTAATGCGGCAGAAAAACTAGATATTGCTACAGGGCGTGAAACAGTTATCTTGGCTGACGGTGACAAAGAAAACTACATTAAAGCATTAGAAGAGGCAGGTAGAAGACTTGCAATTACGGTAGATTCATCTGCCCCAGCACAAGGAGAAGATGCAGATGAATCAGAAGACGAATGACATAACACTTCCAAAACATATTGCCGAAGCGTTGCTCGCTATTTTGCGGCGAACTGCACCTCGTTCTACAATTGACCAAGACTGTCTCATTGATACGATTGAGTTGTTGAACAAGCAACTTACTCGCCCGAAGCGCTGAGTGTTGACGACCCCCCCCCCCTCACTTTTTTGAAAAACGAACGCCTGTTCGGGTCTGCCCTTAATCAGAAAATTAGCGAGTGGTTTTCGGCAGACATAGTTTCGGAGTGGATTGCATTGTTCGCATTGAATAATCTATGCTTTGGCTCTTATGGGCAGAAGAATGACTTGGATGTACGAATACGCCGTTTCGGAATTGAACGACAAAGGCAAACCCACTCAGAAAATGGTTCTCTCTGAAAAAGTGCCTGAAGGCATTGAAAAGGAACGGCTCAGAAAAGTCCGTGTAGCCGTCTATCATTTCGGCTAGATTCTGTATATGCCTCGGATTTGCCCTTGTCGCTTTGCACTCTGTAAAAAGCATAAACCTTATTGTGGCGATAAGCCCGAAGACGAAGAAGACTGATGCCTTCCATCTGGCCTAATCCTTCTAGAAGGCTCGGATTGCCACCTAGGAAGCGTTTTAAGCGCCGCAAAGACCAAAATCGCAGTTGGATGCCCAAACGGATTCCTCGTTGGAAAATTTTTTGGTAAAAATGGGCAAACTGGAACAGTACCTCACATATTTGATACGCCTTGAACTAGACGACCACAAAACTCAGGTAACGGTCATGTCGGTTATTGACGCTCTGCTAGATATTCGCAACGAAATGGAAGCAACGGAAAAAGGCGTACCATTTGACGGTGATGCGCTCGCTAAGGCTAAAGCGAACAACAAGATTTGCTGAGGCTGTCGGGTTCTGCCCCGACCCCACGCCCGACCCCGACCCCTGCCCCGATTACTGGCTTGCTTGCAAGTGCTAATGTTTATTCGTGACAAATTTTTTTACACGGCTTCTACCGACAGAACTTGCTCTCGCTGGCAAAGTTTATGAAGTGTCGTATGTTGATTCTCTAAATGGTAACGAAACAACTTATTTTCAAATTAAAACTTCCACAAAACCAATGATGCTCATACACCTTGAAATATCTTCAAGTGCCGAACCATTGCAAATTACAATACTAGAAACACCAACAATGACAAACGGAACTACGGCAGTTAACTCGTACAATATGAAACGCAGTAGTGCAAATGTGGCTACCACACTGTTTTATTCAAACCCAACATACACAAGTGGTGGCACACCTGTAAACATCCATATTGTTACGGCAGGAAAAGGTGGCGGTGCAATCTCGGCAGAAGCAGGCGTATGGATTCTAAAGACAAGTAGCAACTACCTCATTAAACTAGAACAATTAAGTAATCAAGCAACAGTGACTTCTTACAACATTGTTTTTGCCGAAGATTACGCTCAATTTTAATTAAGTTGCTGTTGGGGCTTACACCCTTACCAACCCACATTTTTCTGCTATCGTGAGCATATGACGCTTTTGCTAGGCAGGCTTCCACAAGACAACGAAGAGTTGTGGCAATACATCCGTGTTGTTTGGGGTATTACAGTGCCACGCCATAGCGTATGCAAGCACCACACATCTCCATTTAACGCTTTGGCTGATGCGTACTTTGGTCGCTCACCTGTATCGGTTTGGAAGGCAAGTCGTGGATTCGGTGGAAAATCAACTCTCATGGGAGTTCTTGCACTTATTGAAGCCGCAACGCTTGGCGCTCAAATAACTATTCTTGGTGGTTCTGCCGCACAGTCACAAAGAGTTCACGAAGTAACAAAAGAACTATGGCATCACGAATATGCGCCACGAGGGTTGTTGAAAGATGAACCGACAACATTTACCACAAGATTAAATAATGGTGCATGGATTGTTGCTCTTATGGCATCGCAGAAATCAGTTCGTGGCCCTCACCCACAACGATTACGACTAGACGAAGTTGACGAAATGGATTTGGCACTCTTTGAAGCCGCACAAGGTCAGCCTATGGATGCTCGTGGATTGCAGTCACAAACAGTTATTTCAAGCACACACCAATATCCCGATGGCACGATGACCGAACTATTGAAGCGAGCAAATGAAAAGAATTGGCCTGTTTACGAATGGTGCTGGCGTGAATCCGTAGGCACTGAAGAAGAGCGTGGTTGGCTTACGCAAGAAATGGTTGAAAGAAAAAAAACAGAAGTCTCTTCACGAATGTGGGAAGTTGAATATGATTTGCAAGAACCATCGTTTGACGGTAGAGCAATTGAAACTAAATTTGTGGATGCCGCATACGACCCGAATATCGGCGTTTATGTTGGCGATGTTAACGAATACATTGTCGTTGAGCCTTATGACCCACAAGGTTCTTACATTACGGGTGTTGACTGGGCTAAAGAACAAGACTGGACAATCATGCGAACATTTAGGGTTGACCAACATCCGTGGCGTGAAGTTGCTTTCCTCAGAACTGGTCGCAAGCCATGGCCCGAAATGGTGCGAGATTTAGATATCAGGCTAGAAACTTATGGTGGTATTTGCGTTCACGATGCCACTGGAATTGGCAATGTCGTAAGCGACATGATTCAGTACGACAAAAGAAAAATTCGTGATGTTGTTCTGCGTGGTCGTGAAAGAGAGAGTGTTTTCATGGAATATATCGCTGGAATTGAACAGTATGGAATCGTAAGCCCTCGTATTCAATTTCCATATTCAGAACACAAATATGTAACTCAAAAAGACCTGTTTGGTGCAGGACACCCACCCGATACTTTTATCGCTGGTGCGCTGGCTTGGTCGTTGAGGCGCAAATCATACACATTGAACATTCATCCTGCTAACATTACGAGAGAAGAAAGCCCTTGGAAAACAGCCTAGGAGAAAATACCAATGACAAGTGAATTTTTAAGCAAGTTAGACAAACATCACAAAAGAGATTTTCTTGATGAAGTTGAAACTATTTTGGATGAAGAATCAAGAAAAGATTTTTATTTGGCGCTAGATAACCCCAAAATATCTGCCGCCACAATAGTTAAAGTATTAAGTGAGTTTGGCATAAAAGGGAATATCACAAGCATCAACAGATTGAGAAGAAAACGATGAGTAAATTTTCTAATGGGTTAGAGAACAATGACCCAATGAAACTTGAATTAGATGCGTTAAAAAAACGAAACAATATATCTGCTCGTGAGATTCAAAAACTTAACGAACAAGTAGATAGATTAACGAAAACAATAGAGTCTTCAGAACAGATTCTTAGTCAAAACTTACAGCCCCCAACTTGGCTTGCACCTGCAAAACCGAAGAAAAGTTCGGCAACGCTTGTAGTCATGTTGAGCGATACACATTTTGACGAAGTAGTTGTTCCTGAAGAGGTTGATTTTCTAAACGCTTACAATCGGACAATCGCAACAATGCGCTTGCAAAAGTGGACAGAGAATGTAATTAAAGTTTCTAGGCACTACTTGTCAGGCGTTACTTATGACGGTGTGTTTCTGATTCTTGGTGGTGACATTTTTAGTGGAGATATCCACGAAGAATTGCACGACACAAACGCTTCAACCATGCTTGATTCTTTGCTCTATTGGTCTGAACAATTAACTGCATCAATTAGTTTGCTGGCAGAAGAGTTTGGAAAAGTTCACATAACTAGCGTTGTCGGCAACCATGGCAGAACAACTAGGAAGCCTCGCATGAAGTTGCGTGTCAAAACAAACTACGACTGGCTCGTAACAAAAATGATTGAAAGATACTTTGAAAAAGATAAGCGTGTTACTTTTCAAATACCTGAAGGCGCTGACTCTCTTGTAAGTATTTACGGCTATGGTCAATTGATTACCCATGGCGACCAAGCATCGGGTGGTGGTGGAATTGGTGGAATATGGCCTCCTATCATGCGATTGCGAGCAAGAAAAGCGCAGAGATATTTGGCAACCGAATCTAATTTTCAAACTATGTGGTGTGGTCACTGGCATCAATTAGTTCAAACGCCATCGCTGATAATTAATGGCTCACTAAAAGGAGTTGATGAATACGCCTTTATTAACAATTTCTCCTTTGAACAACCACAGCAAGCACTGGCAGTTATTACGCCTGAACGGGGCATAACTATTCAAGCGCCAATCTTTTGTGCAGACCGTAAAGCAGAGGGTTGGTAAATAGTTGACAAAACAACTTTTAACCTGTTGAATGGAGTTACTGGATTAGGTTTTGGTGTTTCCTATCCAGCAACCTCCTTAGGTCGCAAGTAGTGGGTTCAGATTTATTCTGACCCACTATTTGTGTTTTACAGCCTCTTTCGGATATGGCAAAACTTTATACCGTAAAGCCTTACGCAATTCTTTCTTTTGAGTTTTATTTCCGACAAGAAAAACATAACGGTGCTTCTTGCTTCTCTGCTTTATATAAAGGTCGTCACCATGAAGTTCTTTTAATCTCTGTATTTTGTTTTTTCCATTTGGCACTGTATTGCTTATCGCTTTGTTGTGAGCCTTTGGGTTGCTATGCAATCCATAATCTAAATGGTTTCCAGTTTCTCCAGTATATAAAAAGTTTGTTGCTTGATAAATAAAGCCAGTGTGTTGTTGTGCGCTATCGGCATAAGAAACAACGATGGTTGGCTGGGGCAACATATTTAACGATGCACCGACAAGCCTGCTCGCTTCGTTTTTTTCATTATCAACTAGGCAAAGCCGATTGAGTTCTAAAACTTTTGATTTCCATTCTTTACCACAAACGCCAGTGCATAGTGTTGGAGATGGTGGCATACCGTATGTGACAACACCCTTTAGTTTTTTGCCTGATTTAGTTACCGAATATAATCCGAAGGCATAACTCATCGGTGGCAGTCTTCGTGCGTAATGAACATTCAACAATAACCAGTGAGTCTTTTTCTTTTCTATCGGCAATACGACATAAACAGCCATGGTTATTTTTGAAAAACCAACACTGGTTCGTATTTGAAAGCACCTTTGGTAATCGCACTGAGAGTTAATTTAAGTGTGTCAACTAACTTAAACCCTTCTTTTTGTGCAATTCTAATTGTGTCAGGAACAAGAAACGGATGGCTCTTAACACTTGCAACATTCAAAATTAAATAGCCGTTTTTCTTTAAGCAAAAGAAAGAGTTTTGAATGGTTTGTCGTAAAAATTTATTATTCCATTCAACAGGCGTAGGGAATTTAATTGCAGATTGAGTTGCTTCATCTGAATACTTTTCTGTATCAAAATACGGTGGAGATGTAAAACACAAATCAACTTCTTGGCTAGGCACAAAATCTTCTGACCCAATTTGGTGCAACTCGTATTGTGTTTGTGCAATGCGATTAAAATTTTTTGCCAGTTTTTCTAAACCATTAAAAGTAAGTGTAGATGGCTCAGTGCCAACATAAAGTCTTACTTTGCTTGAAGTAAATGCACCAAGCAATCTGCCACCAAAACCACAAGACATATCCCAAACAATGCCATCGCCTGAGTATTTGTCGTAAATTGAAGCCGCCGCAGTGGGTCTAAAATTTGAAACTCTTTGTGCCGATGAACAAGCCATCAATGCTTTGCGAATAATTGAAATAGTCATGTGAGGATTACCGTCTTTATCCCAAGCAAGACCACCACGATTCAATCTTCTCGCTATTGCTTTCTTGAATTTTTTATCGTCATTCCAAATATCTAAAACAGTTGGCTTTCCATTGACGGGTATTCCCCAATGATGTGGAAAGTAATTCCAAGCAAGACCAAGCCCGTGCATTGTCTGTTTAATATGACCTTTGGGGTCAATCATTCCAGTTCTGTCGTAATCTTGTAGCAAATCCCATTCTTTAATTTGTTCTTGTTTTGTAAGTTCATATTGTGGAAAACCATGGTTGCGCCAATGAGAAAATATCGCATCAACTATTTTTGTTTTTTCCGAATCAGAAAACGATTTAACTTCTTGCTTTGTTGCCCTAATCATTTTCAACCAATTGCATCCTTGATTACTTCAACTCTCATTGTTGGCGATAATTCTGCAAGGTCTTTTCCATATTGAGAATCCCAACTAGCACAAACAATTTTTATGCCCATTCTCAATTTGTCCAATTCGTATTTCACTTGAACTTCGGCTTCACGACCAGCCCTGTCTCTATCGGTTGCAATAACAATAGTTGTTGGTGCGAGTTTTTGAACTTGCAATGCCTGTTCTTTTGAAATTCTTGCGCCCAAAATAGCAACGCCATATGTTTGCCAATATCTTTTGTAAACGCTCATCGCATCAATACTGCCTTCGGTTATGACCAAATTTAATGGATGGTTGTGAGTGTTTGAATACATCGCATTTTTCATTACCACATCTGCACCGTAAAGATATTTTGAAATAGACAAACCTTTCGGGTAACGATATTTCGGTACGCCTTCGGATAGTTTTTGTGAATCAAGAGTTCTTTTTATGAACCCAGCGATGCGACCATAAATATCGCAGAGAGGAATAATCGCATCGTTATCAATTATGTCGTAACTCAAACGGTAATCGCTAATTGCTATTTCTGTTAAGCCACGATTCATAAAATAATTTCTTGCAATTTTTGTTGCCGTTTCAGTTTGATATTTTGCAGGATACGGAATTCCGACAATCGGGCGCTCTACTCTTTTTTCTTCAACTGTTAATTTTTCAAGCGCTTCTACAACTTCATCAAGAGTTACACTTGGGTCATTCAATGGCACATCGCTATTTAGATGCTCTGCCAACTGTTTCATGTTGCCTTTCGCACCACACGCATAACAAATAAATAATCCTTTTCGGATATTTATACTAAACGATGGCGATTTATCTTCGTGGTACGGGCATAACGCTTGCCATTCCAATCCGTTTTTGCTTCTGACATCCAAATGCTTTTTGAGAAATTTGACAATTGATTCTTGTTTTCCGTTGGTTGTAACTTTCATACTTGACTCTCCTTGTCTTCTTGTGTAATTTCATCTGCTCTTTGACTACTAATTTCATCAAACTTTCCTGAATTCGGGCGAAATTCATTTAGCCAAGTTTGTCCATCAGAACCATGACGGAATTTTGCCAATCGCATTTTGATTACATGAGCAGACATTTGCTTCATCGTGATAACGCAATCTGCATCTTGCCCGATTGCATCTGCACCAGCCAAATGTTCAGGCCCAGGGACATCGTTACCGATAGCCATACGGTTAATCTGAGCCGCCGCAATAATTGGAATTTGATAGTGCATCGCAATGCCCTTAAGTTCTGCCGACAAGTTTGCAATTGCTTTCCAGTCATCGCCACCAGTGTTCATCAAAGTTAGATAGTCAATGAAAACTACATTAGGTTTGTTGCGCTCTATCTGTGCCGCAATCATGCTTGGATTCAAACGACCACGAGAAGTATCGTTGACAAAAAACTTTCCAGCCGTATGACTTTTCAATCCAGTCAAAAAATCTTTGTATGCTTTCAAATCAAAATCTTTTCCGTTCATCAAGTCCATAGAGCGAAAAGTTTGCTTGCCATATTCGCTAGACAAAAAACTATGTGTTCGCATTGCTATCTGCGCTCTTGATTGTTCCAACGCATCGTATTGAACAACCATTCCTGAATACAAAGCAGAGCAAGCCATACGAATAAGTGTCCAAGTTTTACCTTGCCCTAGTCGTGCCGCAACAATCCAGTAGTCGCCTTCTTGAGCGCCACCAGTCAAATTGTCCAGCGTAGGAAATCCAGTAGGAACTCCCGATATGCCTTTTTCATTTGTTCTTTCATAACGCCGAGCGGCTTCATCGTAAGCCAAAGACCATTCTTCAACGATGTCAGTTTCGTTTCTGCCACCCTCTGATGCCATTTGAAGTTTCATCAGTTCTTGCTGAGCAAAGTTAATTGTTTCAATTGATTCGCTTTGGTTTTTAACTCTTTCTGCCAAGTCAGACATGACATTGACCAGCGAACGCCTTAGATAAGATTCTTTTACCTCTTTGATGCAATAATCAACATCATCTGATTTCAAAACAACAAAATCAGGGAAAGTTACTTTGAATAAAGATTTTGAAGGCGCTTTGTGGTGGCGCTTGATATATGTTTCAATCCATTCCCATTCAACTCTGTAAGACAAGAACCAGTCAGGTGCTACGCCTTCTATCAGTGGTGTCCTATGGTCTTCTTGCCGTAGAACTGCCGAAATTAATAATGCTTCTATTGATGAATATGACATTGGTGTTTCGCTTTCTTTTGGTTGTATTTTTCTCTGTATTTTTTTTGCCACCTAATCTCTAAGTGGTTTGTTACTTAACTACTTCCTACCGTGTTACATTCATTACTTATTACTAAATTAATAAATAAACTACTAAGAGATTTAACAAAAAGTAGTTATGAAAGTGCAAGCACTAAGTACAGTAGAGTTTTACGCACTTGTACGGTGCGATAGCATAATGACTTATTGCGCTCTTGTCCAATTATCAATGAAATCAATAAAATCGCTTAAAATAAGGCTTTTAGCACGAGGCATCAAAAAACCCTTAAAAATAAGGCTTTTTTACACTTTTTTTACAGAGTGCTTCAAAAACCCTTAAAAACAAGGCTTTTTTACCTGAGAAATGCCAAAAACCCATAAAACCCTTATAAAATAAGGCTTTCCCGACATCTGAAAATGGCTAAAAACAGCATTTCCCAAAACAAAAACTGCCAAAACCTTCAAAAAACGCTTATTTGCCTTATTTTAAGCGTTTTCATTGAATTCATTGCTTGCCATTGATGCCATTATTTGATAGAATCTCTTCTGTACCTTGAAAACTGAAAAACGGCGAAAAGTTGAAAGACTCAAACGCACCTGCCCACCGCAGTCAAAACAATGACCCACTCATCTTTGCAGATATGAAAGTGGACTCATAGAAATCGCTAGTGGGAAACTCAGGAAGCGTCAGTACCGAAGAAACAGTGAATTTCTCGGTCAGGTCAATGTTCAAGTAAAAGTAAGACCTCTGAACGATACTTTTGAATCGCCAACCAAGTTGTAAACCAAGTCAGACACTAGACACGGAATTGGGCAAACGGCAAAGCAAAGCCGAACCAAGCAACTAGCCGAAAAAATGGGAAACGCTCTAAAGCAAGCGACAGATGAAAACACTGCAAAGTATTCTGCTCTCAAAGTGCAAGTCTTCGGATGCAAACAAACTAATTTTCTATTACGAAACTGTGGAATGGATTCCTCACATTTTGTTCTTTTACCGACTGGGTAAAACTCAAAATGACAAGTGCCATAAGACAACGATTTATCTAAAGCAAATTCTCTGTTTGCATTAAACATTCGTGACTTTTTCTTTAAGGTCGCCAGTGCGTATTGCAGAGTATCGGGCAATCGTATCGGGTTCAAATCCTGACACTGGCACAAAGTTGCGATGAAGTAGTTGGCTCAAAATTTTTTGTGCCACCACCCCTCTGCTTCATCGCAACTGAATACCAATACCAACCAAAACAACCAAAGGAGAAATAAATAATGATGGTTTACAAAGGTGCAAAGCGTTTAACTTCAAGAAAAGCAATTGCAAAAAGAAAAGCAGAGTTCGTTCAAGATTGGATGGTTTGTGCTTGTAACAACTGCTCAATGTATAAAGGATTCTACGAATCAGACAACAAAGGAAACTGGAAAAAAGACACACTAAAACCTAAGTTTTATGTTTGTAATCACTGTGGTGCTTTAATTTCAGTACCAAAAGGATTCCCAAACTGGAAGCATGAAAACTCAGTTTTCGTCAAAATTGCCAAGTTTGTTACTGTAAAGCAACTTCAACTTGCTGATGTTAAACAAGGAAATGGCGAAATAGGTGGAGAATTTTCAAGCGATTTTTCACATATCAAAGAATAATTTAATTCCGAAATCAAAAAAACAAACAAAAAGGAGAAAAAATAATGACAGCATTTGACAATTGGTTAACTAATCAGCCTGACAATCCAGTTCATTTCGTGTTTGACCCAATTGGTCACAATTACGATTGGGAACTTGAGCGCACAGAAATTGACGGTGCTTGCTCAGGTTGCAAAACTGGAATCGGAATTGATTCAGACAGTGGCAGTGCGACACCATATTGGCAGATTGATGTTGACGGAGAACATCTGTTGTGCGATGACTGCTACACGAAAGCAACAGCAGAAATTTAATTCCGAACAGGTAGCGAATAAAGTGCAGGTGGCTCAAGATTTTTTGTGCCACCTGCACTCAATAAAAAAATTTTATCCAAATCAATCAAAAGGAGAAAATAATGAAGGCAAGTAAATTGTCAGAAACAACCAATAAAACAACCAAAGAAAAGGAGAAAGTAATGGAAGAATCAAAACATCCGTTAGCACACTTAATACCAAGCAAAGCAAAATGGTCAGATGATGGTGCATATATCAGTCGTGAGATTGGTGGAATCAAAGACCTTGAAGCGTTGAAATTGGCATTGGAAGCGAAACACAATGTTCTCGTTTACGGGCCAACTGGTTCGGCAAAAACATCCCTCGTTTACGCTTTTGGCGCTGAACAAGGTTTGCCTGTAGTCAATGTTCCCTGCAACGGTGGTGCAGAACCACGAATCTTCATTGGTGGATGGACTCCACGACCTGACAAGTCGGTGGATTTCATTGCTGGCGAAGTTGTTCAAGCCTGCATACATGGTGGCATCGTCTATCTTGACGAAGTTAACTTTTTGCCACCAAAAATTGCGGCTTACATCCACGGAATGTTAGACCGTAGGCGAACAATCAGCCTGCCCGAAGCATCAGGTTCAAGTTGCCCGACAAGTATTCCGCTTCACCCGAAGTGCTTTGTTATCGGCGCTTACAATCCTGATTATCACGGCACACGCCCACTCAATCAAGCGTTCAAGAATCGTTTCGCAATGAAATTGCATTTTCCATACGACAATGCAATTGAAAAAGAATTGCTTAACAGCGATGCCTTGATGGAGTTGGCAACCAATTTGCGTTCGCAAGTTGAATTAGGCAACCTAACTACACCAATCAGTACGAATATGCTTATGGAAGTTGAAGAGTGGAACGAAACTGCAAGTTTTGATTTTGCACTGAACAATTTCTTGAACAATTTCCCTACTGATGAAGCAGGTGTGGTTCGTGAAGTTTTGGCGAATGTTGCCGAAAGAATCTATTCTGACTTAAACGAAGGCGATTTCTATAAAGAATCAGAGTTCGCAGTCGGCAAAAAGCCAGTTGAGCCAAGCGACACAAACAACGCAAGTTCATAACGAAAAAAAGTCAATGTTGACGCATCGGTGGCTCAGAAATTTTTGTGCCACCGATGCTCAATAAAAAATTTTTTATTCAAATCAACTAAAGGAGAATACAAAATGCGTAGAAGCAGAAACCGTGGAAATTCATCAAAAAATATAGTTCAGCCACAAAATGTTTTGTCAAGACAAAGCAGTTGGGAAGATACACAGCAACCACTAGAAAAGCAAGAAAAGCAACAAACAGACAAAGAAGTGATTGCTCAATATCTTGAAGCATTTACCGTTTTGTTTGGCAGAGTAAACAGTATTTTGGCAGGCAGGCAAATCAAGTGTGAATTGTCAAATAACAATGCACTTGCTTTTACTGACGGAAACACCGTTTACTTCAGATTTGACAACTTGGAAACTGCTTTCAGGTCGTATGTCAATCGTCAAAAATGGTCAATGGCAAGCAACACGCTGGCACAAAACAAATTGATGGACAGACTTGGTGAACTCCGTGGGTTAAATTACCACGAACTTGCCCACTGTTTGTTTACTCCAAAACGAACATCTTCTTTGTTAAAGATGCTTTCGGAAGAAGTGAAAACGACTTCAAATTTGTCGGTTGCTTCACATCTCCCAAAAATCTTCAACTTGCTAGAAGATGCACGAATTGAGAGTTTGTTCGTGGCAAAATATCCAGCATCGCAATACTTTTTCACTGATGCAGTGATGAAGTACATTGCGAAAAATCCATCGGCGTTTAGTTTCTTATTGATGGATGGTAGAAAATATCTACCACTTGAATTAAGAGACACATTCCGTAAAGCACTGTTGTCTTCTCAAGTTCAACAAATTTCAGAAAAAGACTTGGACTTGTTAAGTAACCTAAACGACACTTATCGTTCTTTGTCATTGACACCAAGCGCTTGCAAAAAAGGCAATGAAGACAAAATTGCTTTTGAAATATGCAAAAAGTATTTGGCTGTTTTAGAGCGCAACCAAATACTTGAAGAAGTTGCTAAACACGGAGATGACAATGTTGGTGGTCATTCACAACACACCAACACAAAAACCGATAGTGAAGTTGAAGAACTGCACGAAATACGGCAACAGCAAGAAGAAGAGTTTGATTCCGAAGATTCCGAAGATTCCGAAGATTCCGAAGATTCAAAAGATTCGGGCGATTCAAGCGATTCTGATGATTCTGA
>Ga0181363_1000368_pt1 | contig 12974 bp, 12 predicted proteins | sample Fa13NDMLBSN_FD_130109 | JGI IMG/M metagenome (GOLD analysis project Ga0181363, IMG submission 130109) | Freshwater viral communities from Lake Michigan, USA - Fa13.ND.MLB.S.N | ecosystem: Environmental > Aquatic > Freshwater > Lake | place: USA: Michigan | collected 2013-09-23
AATCTTGGTGCCTGTATTTGGCTGCGTCGTGCCGTTAATGTCCGCCCAAATATAAACATCGCGCGCGGCCGCGCCGGCCTTATCTAGCTGAGCCGAAAACTGAAAGTTGTATATACCGAGTCTGTCTACAAACACCTGTGATGTTGTTGCGCCTATGTAAACACCGTTAGATAGATCAGTCGTGTTAAACGTGACCGCATACGCCGTATTTATCGCAGCCGCAGTCTGTGTGGTCGTGTCAGAGAACACGCCATAGCGCATGTCAGGAACTTGCGGCGTATAGGCAGGAGCTACGGCAAGGGCGTCAAGTCCATTGAATACAGACAGTTGCTGCGCCATCCATTCGGCGTCGGTAGGCGCAACGCCGAAACCCTGAAGCGCAGTTTCGATAGACCCCTGCGATGACGACCATCCGGGCTCGTCCGGCGTCACGCCGAGCGCTTGAAGCGCCATGTCTACGACCGTCTGCTGAGTCGATAGAATAGAGTCGGCAGGGCCGACCTGAAGGTCTGTCAGAGTTAAAGTGTTCGATCCTGCGCCGGACAGGTTGAATAGGCTAAAGAAAAACAGATACCATTCGCGCGCCATCAACCCAGTTCTAGGGTCAATGATAGGGACGCGAAGCGCCGGGATCTGCGTTATGTTTAGCGGGCTATCAGGCATTTGTCGGGCTCAAAATAAGTTCCGCGCCCATGATAGCGATTTTAACTGGGTCTGTGCCTGACACCTCATACACACGGTCGCGGATCTTCATAGTCATGCCAAGCCGCCGCCAGATGGTTCTGAACCCGTATCGGCCAATTTTACCCATAGACTTCCAATGTTCGCTGGACCATGTGTGGCCGCCATCATCCGACCAACGAAGCATAACCTGCGGGTTAGCGCCTACCGTAACGCTAAAATCTAAAAGGATGTTATCGCCGGTTTCAGTCGTTATTAAAGGGCCTGATTCAGACGCCAAAAGATCTACAATGATGGTATCATAATCATAGCCATCTAACCCGACGCCAGTTTCACAGTCTAATTGGAGACTATGCTGCGTTGTGCGCTTTAGATCATTTTGGCCTGTAGGAAGCGCGCGCCAACGACGAAGCCATTTTTGCGTCGTTCCGTTGTCGCTGTATTGATTCATGTCAAAAGCGTAAATATTGCCGTTCTGATAGTCGCCGACGACAATCTCATTACTAAACGCCATTTGACAGTTACTGCGATGCCGCGTGAACTGACTATAAGCCCAACTGGCTCGTTCATGCCATGCGCCAGTGGCCACATCATAGACCCAAGTCGTATCGGCGGTCGGGAATATCAGGACATAGAAGGAATGACCGTCTTGCTGATATGTATAGCCAATAGCGTCCGAAATGTCAGAGTATTGCTGGATCTGCCATTCGACGGCGTGCGTGCTTATACGCTGGCCGGTATAGCCTTGAGATCTATAGACGATACCTTTACCCCGCGCGTCCGCGCCCAGCCAGAATAGTCCGTTGTCGAGCTTTGCAACGGAATAGGGCGCCGCGCAGCCTATTTCGTTAAACGCGCCTTGGATGCGCGCAAGCGGAAAGTCCTGAAGCCCGGCGTCATACCAAACCTCGACAGAATTGGTGCCAAAAAGCCAGATTTCGCGATGGTCCACAATTAGCGATACAAGACCGTCCGGCGAACCTTCCGCGCTGGCAAAATCTAGCGGATCGACTGAAAGACCGTCTAATAAAGAAGTGACCCAAAACCGCTGACTGTTGGGCTCATTAAAAACAAAATAGCCGTCAATATAGCCGACAGTGACCGCGCCAGGGAAATCGGGATCTGCTATCGGAGCAAAAACATCCGTGGTCAAATTATAAATGTAGCTAGGGCCATTGCAGGCGATAAATAGCTGCGTGCCATTATCGGCCATGCTGACCGGGCCCATCCCAGAAACGGTGCCTTTCAGCGTCGCATTCCAAGACGAATCAATACGGTAAAGTTTTTCCCCGGAAACAACAAATCCATACCCGCCGTATGTCCACAGCCCACGAATAGGACCGTTGCCAACAGTCTGTAAAAGCCGCAGGCCCGGCGCGCGCATAAGATACGCCGGTTCTTTACCGCCTTCGGGCACAATCTCAGGATAAAGATTTACCATACGATTATCCGCAGCGTTAATGCTGCGGGTAACATATGATGAGCCTAAGATCGGTGTTTTCATTTAGTAGCTCGGATACCATTTAGTGGTAGTGGCATCATAAGTCATCACTAACGCCCGGCTAACGACGGCCGTAGACGCCAGAGCGATATTGCCGGCGGTAGTCGTGGTAAATAGACCCGTGGGAATTAGCGTGATCTGACCGCCGCCAAGGGATATAGGAGACGGCGGCGTAATCGTATCAATAGCTGCCGTGCCGCTAATAAACACAATCTGCGTTGTCGGGGCGATAGTCGTCGCGCTGGCGATGGTTGGCGCGGCGGCGCTAGTAGATCTTAGCCCGGCGACAATCTGCGAACCCGAATAGGTCTGATCGCCGGTGAAAGTTTGCGCGGCGTCCGTCCGCGCAATAGTAGCGCTTGTGGACGGGAAAGTCATAACGGTAGAATCAGTGCCCGTTAACGCCAACGAATTGTTAACCGTCAGCGTTTTGGCATCGACACCGGCCAATGTCAGCGAATTGTTGACAGTTAGCGTTTTAGCGTCGACACCCGCCAGCGTCAGTGAACTATTCGCCGTAAGCGTTTTACCGTTAGCAACGGTAAGCGTAGCCGAAGTGGCCGGAGCGGTTATGGTTACTTTGTTGATGCTCGTGGCGGTAGCCACGCCCAAAACGGGCGTTGTTAGAGTAGGCGACGTAGAAAAAACAACGCTGCCTGATCCAGTTTCATCCGTCAACGCGGAGGCTAGATTAGCTGACGAGGGGACCTGTAAGAACGTAGGAATGTTTGTGCCAAGCGACGTAACGCCGGTGCCGCCACGACTAGCCGGAAGCGTGCCGGTGGTGCCAGCATTAATAGGTAGCCCAGTGCAGTTAGTCAGGACGCCCGCTGACGGCGTTCCAAGATTAGGATTGGTCAGCGTTATATTCGAAAGGAACGTAGCTTTAGTCGCCTGCTGCGTAATATCGCCCTGAACAACAGGGAGAACCGCAATGTCAGCGACACTAGTAGCGACGGGAAGATCGGCGATTTTAACGGTAGACATTAATAGTTCCCCGCATAAATGTTATAACGTTGACGTGTTCCGACGATGCTATACGGCAACGCCATAATGTCGTCGGGGTTGTTGATCCGTTTGAGATTACGCTTGCTATACATAGCAATTCGCTGAACTTGTGCTGACGGCTCAACACCAAATTCAGGGGCCATTTCGCAAGCTAGGTTGTACCGGAACGCCCGTAGATAGCCAGGCGGAAAAGATAGCGGTGTAGCCAAAGTGGCCGCCGTATCAAGCGGCGTAACTGAGATCAAATGAAATTCCAGCAATCTAAGTGGAACTGGATACACCGTCATGGTGATATTAGGAAAAGACATATTTACCCACATAACCTGCGGGTATGTGCTAGTGACAGTCTTAACTGCAATTCCGTCGTATTGCTGTTGATTAATCAGCTTGATGCCATAAGACACATTGGTCTGCGGGTCACGGAAATATGTGGCGTCATCGACCAAGATCGGACGACCGCCCTTAATTGTAGCTAAGATTTCCAGCGAACTTTGCGTTGTAAGCGGCACTGATTCTTGCGTTGATAAAAGCGCATTATTTAAAATAATATCGCCGGTAGGGCCAATATCCAGCTCACGCACGCCAGATGGCCACGTAAATATCTGATCTTGTGTGGCAAATACGGATAGACGCTCAGTATTCCACGAGTCGATCATCTGATTCAGGGCTGTCAACGCGTCCTGCGATGTCTCGGCTGAAGGCGTTTCGCCCTCCGCTAAAACCCCCAAGAGCCTCAACGCCCCGTTGATCTGATCGCCCGCTGTCGTCGTCATTATCCACCTTTGGCCTACGCCCGCGTCTGCGAACAGTATCAGGTTCAGCGTCCGCCGTCACCTTATTAGGGTCAAAACGCTCCCATCCATTTTCAATGTCGGCGTCTGCTTCCAGATCCATAGTGGCGACTTTCATCCCGTGGATGGGATGGCGCAAATAAATAACAGCCATTTTTCACCTATGGTAAGGGCCAGGCGGGCCGTAGCCCGCCCGTAGGATTAGATTAAGACGCAACCAGCGGAACTGAATACCACGTCGTCGAGTCATATGCGATATACATACAAGCCGTAAGATTAGTCATCGTAAAGTTTGAATCGACGGTGATGGCGTTAATAGCGTCGCCCGAAGCCGGCCAAACTTTTAAAACCGCCGCAGCGTTGTTCTTAAGAATGACCGTGCGCCCAGCAACAGCCGCCGGCAGAACAACGCCTTTAGTGCCGTCTGCGGCCGATACAAGCGTAAAGCCGTCCGAAACCGCCGCCGCGTTGGCCTGCGTCGAACCGGCCGCCGCGACGGTAGCCGATTTAAGATACAGACCGCCGGTCGTGGTAATGTCACTAGCGCTGACCGAAGTTGCGCTAGAGATAGTGCCTCCACTGATCGCCGCACCCGTGATGGTTGTGCCACTCACGAGTTCGGGATCAGAGAAGGCAACACCGACAGGTTTAGTGTTAGGCATTGCCTTCTCCTATTATTAAGCGATGCGATAAATCGAATACGCCGCCGTGCCCGTCTTGCGAAAACGGAAGGTAGCCGAGGACGGCGTGGTCGCGCCGTCAATGACGACCGCGCTGCCGACAATGCTGTTGCCCGTGCCAGCACCGAATGTCACGTCGTTCTGCGACGCATCGCCGACATTGATGACAACAACGTCAAAAGCCGTGTTGACCGCAACGCTGGGAAAAGCCGCATCAATGAGCGCGCCCGTCGGGAACGTGTAGGTGCCGGCGTCCGTGCCGCCAGAGTCGACCGTGATGATGCCGGCAGCGAGATTGGCCGCCGTAACCGTAACAGTAGCGCCGGTCAGAGCCGCCGGAGCGCCCTGCGCAAGCATTAATGGCTCGGTGCGATTGCCAGCCGAATACTGATAGCCGCCAGTTCCCTGGGAAATCGGCGGCGTCGGGCCAAACGATTCAAGCGGATAGGAAGCGCCCTGAGTAGTGATAGCCATGATCTGAAACTCCTTAATTTGAGAAAGAAGGGGCCGAAGCCCCCTCTATTAGCCCCAAAGACGAACCGCCATCTGCGGACGAATGACGCTGTAGCCATACAGAACGTCAATACGGCAGGGCAGTCGGTCGTTGTTGATGTCATACTGACGAACAACGCGGAGCGAGATACCGTTGTGGACCTGACGCGAAGCCATGTCGACGCCCTGCGGCAGCAGAAGGTCGGCGGTGGCGAACGCAATGGCGTCCTTGTGATAAATCAGGTTCTGCGGGTACTGCGTCGAAGCCGCACCAACAAAAGTGACAGCCGCACCGGAAACCGGCAGAGCGTCAACCGTAGCCAGAGCCTGCGTCGCCGAATACATCGCCGGAACAGTGACCGAAGCCGTGGTGGACGCCGTAACGTCAGCCAGAGCAACGAACTGATACAGCGAACCAGTCGATTCACGAGTCTGCGGATTGACGGCGTAGACGTTGGCGATGGTGAACACGTCACCAGCCTTGATCGTCGTGGTCGTAAGACCAGTCAGAACAACAGTCGTCGAACCTTCGCTCGTAACCGAAGTGCTAACCGTGACAGTGCCGGCGCGGGAGCCAGTCGTGAACTGTTTCACCGACTGCGACATATTCAGCTCGTCGTAGCCGAGAATGCCTTCGCCAAACAGGCCGTTCTTAAACTGCTTCGAAATAGCCGAAACAGGGTTGAACAGACCTTTCATGCCTTCGATCAGCGCGGCGTTAGCAGCCGGGTTGACCGTCGCATAGCGCGGCGACATAACAGCGGCGTTCTCGTTCAGTTTCTGCTGCGCCTGCAACAGAACCAGCGAGGTAGCCGGCGTCGTGCCGGGCGTGCCGACCGAATTGCCGATATATTTGAACGAGTTAGCAACGTCAGCGTCGATGCTGGCGGCGAGCTGCGAAATACGCGGCTTCAGCACGCGTTCCGCGAAGTCGTCCAACTGCATCGTCAGCTCGGCGGTCGTGAAGTTCACGCCGATATGCTTCTGCGACGAAACGGTCAGGGTCGTGTACTGCTCGTTGTCGTCCTGAACCTGAAGCGCAGCGCCGTCCGTAACCAGAGCGCGGTCGGGCAGGCGGATACGCAGAGTCGACCCGATCTTAGCGCCTTCAACAGCGAAAGAGTCGTCATACTGACGGTTAACGGTGCGGGTGAGCACGAGGTTGTTCTCCAGAATTTCCAGAGCCTTCCGCGTGATCATATCAATAGTAAGAAGTGAATTAGACATACCTTATCTCCGATTCTGCGCTTCCCACTTCTTAATCTGTCTTTGCCGTTCCGCTTCGATCCAATCCGACGTTGACATTGACTTTAGCGATCTAGGATCAGTCGTGTCGTAACGAGGACCTGAATTTGACCGGGTGGCTGTGACAGGAGCAAGAGGTGCGGGCGCGGTTGAGGTTTTCTTAACCGGCGGATTCGTGGCCAAATTGACCTCGATTTTTCCGATCTCTTTTGCCTGCAAGACTGGCGACAAGCGGGAAATTCGACTGGCTTCTTTTGGGTTGGACCCAAGCCAATAAATGACTTCGGGGCCAATATCAGAAGCCTGAATAGCCTGAGCCATAACGTCCGTGACGGGAAGATTTGGGTTATACGCGACCTGTTCAAAGTCTTCGTATCGGTCCCTAGCCTCTTCTTCACGGTCCTTATATGACTCTAAAAGAGCCGCTTGCTGAGTTGCGGCCTCGCGCTGGGCTAGAAGCTCTTGAGCGCGCTGATTGGCCAATGCTTCCGCATAAGCCTGGGCGTTCTCAAAATCATCCGGCGCAGGTGGAGGTGCAACGGGCTGTTGACGGGCCTGTTGCTCCGCAAGCCGTTGGGCCTGCTCTCTTTCCCATTTGCGCTGTTCTCTTGCAAGGCGCTTGCTTACAATCGCGTCCAACTCTTCCTGAGAGAACGATTTTGTAGGCTGCTGTTCCTCCGGCGTCGCTTCCACAGATTCCGGTGCTGCCGTAGCTTCCGGTTCCGGCGCGGGGCTGATCTCCGCTACAGCCTGTTCTTCGTCAGACATTACGTCTCCTAATCCTAGCTATCCGGCTAGTCGGTCATCCATATTTACATACAAAAGACTATTACGTCAAACGTAATAGCTAATGTTGACTTTTGCGCTGGCGGTCGTCTCAATGAACTTAATGCGGCTAAGATCGCCGTCATATTGAAGCGGGATACCCGCTACGAGCAGCATTCCGACCGAAGCAGTCGGATCTGTGCCGTCATCGCGCCACCGCACATTCTGCGTTTCGGCCACGATAAGCGCAAAATTGGCTTTTGTGTTCGAGCCATTGGGAGTCTGGGTAGGCACAGTTAAGCCCGTCGCCGAAGAAAGCGTAGCGAGCTGCTGATACCCCATACAGGTCGTAATACCTTTTACATTCATCGTCATTTTAGAATCTCCCGCGCTGAGCCATCGAGCGCAATTTTACTTCAGTATCTTGCGCGTAGGTTACTGGAATCGTTGAGAAAATCCAACCCAAATTATTGCCGGCGTCTACGTTGCCGTCCGTCGGAAGAGCTTGCCAAGTCGCGCCGCCGGTAGCAATAGAATCTTTTATGGAACAATAACTTACTGTATTTGTTCCTGAACTATCTGATAACGTAAATCGCGAGCCGGCAGAACTGCTTTGTAAAGTCACTAGGTTGCCAGAAGTTCCAGACGCGGTGAACGATGACACCGTTTGAGTAGTGCCAGCCGTAAAAGTTATGGTGACTGGCTGCGTCGTATTGGCGATATTAGCGAATGTATTGCTGCCGGAAATGGTCAACGCGCCCGCGCCGTCTTGACTCAATGTAGCTGCATAATTAAACCCGCCGCCCGCAAAGGTCTTTGCGCTGGCGGAAGTCATGCTGATGGTAGACGTTGTTCCCGTTGTAGTCAGCCCAGATCCAGAAGCCGACCAAGCCGTAGCGCCCGACCCGGCGATTACGATTTTGCCGTTTGTCCCAAAGGTAATGGCGCGGGTAAGCGCGCCTGTTGCGACAAATGTGCCGGTCGTAAAAGTCTTTCCGTTTACGTTGAACGTGCCGGAGGTCAAAGTAGTCGCAAGCGCGGTTCCACTTAGCGAAGTGTTATCCGCTAAAGTAAGTGTGCCGGTCGCGTTACTGATCGTAAAAGGCTGAGTAAATGTGACCGCCGCCGAAGTTAGAGTTTGCGTAACCCCTTGGCCGGCAAAAGTAAATGCGCCTGTGCCGCTTGTGGCTACATTAGACCCATAGGTTAAACTACCATAAAATGTCGGCGTAGTCGTTCCTGTCGCTAACGTCATATCAGCGGCTGCCGAATTACGCGCGCTCATATTCAACGAGCCAATCTGAAATTGTCCGTTTATGGTTATGGTAGCGCCGTCATTTAAGCCCGTAGCTTGGATGATAACTGTATCTTGAGCCAAAGGAAAATTATTCAGCGCAGGCGTTGTCCCGCCGGCCGTAGTTTCCCATGCAGCATCAGACCAGTTCCCGCCGGTCCCGGCGGCTGTGTACCAATATTTATTAACGCCAGCCGCAAAAGTGATTGTTGTATTGTCGTTCCCGAGACAATTACCAAGGCGAGTGCCCGTCCAAGGCGTGGCAACACTGCCGGCGGCTTTAATGTCGCGAAAATCAACGTCCGCAAGCGCAGAAAGAGTGCCATTTAACGTTATTGTGCGCTGCGTTCCAACGACATCGCTAAACACTAACATCCGCCGAACGGCTGTATTAGCCGCACCAAACGTGAGCGTTCCGTTTACGGTCTGATCTGCGGCAAATCGGACAAATTTCATGCCGGCGGCAGAGGCTGTCGTGAAGACCAGATTATTAAACGTATTTGCGCCCGTTATAATAGCAAGACCCGTGATGAAATTGCTAGTAAACGATACGTTATAATACGTTAACCCACCCATAGAGCAAGACGGGTTGCCATTCGAACAATTTATCTGAGACGTGCCGGCGTTAAACGTAAGATTAGTGGATGTTATAGTTAATGGAGTGCCTGACGACAAAGCGACAGTACTGGACCCCAAAGATAAGTTGCGTATGTTAGTGGACGTAGATGATATAACTGTTGCTGTGACATTAAAATTGGCCGTAATAAAAGACCCATTTGTAAGTGTAATTCCAGCCCCAGTAGTAAGCGCCGATCCAAGCGTCCATTCGCCACTGACACCATCAAGAGATAATGTGCCAGTCGTAACACTTACGCTATTCGTCGTTATAGTATTGCCGGTCGTGGTTGATCTGAACGTCAACGCGCCGGTATAAGTAGACGCATAATACGTCGACGTAGCGTTAATCCACGATCCGTAAACACCTAACGCGGAACTACCCGCCAGCGTCATTTTCTTAGCAGCGTTAGTAATTGTAACTGAAAAATTGGCGCAGTTAGACGTAGCGTTTACAGTGACTGTAAAAGTTCCGGCGGCAGAATTATCATCAAAGATGACGTTATCGGCGCTTGTAGGAGCCTGCGTATGAAAAATGCCGCCGCCAGAACTCGTCGCCCAACGGGTTGCAAAATCGCTCCAGTTTCCGGTCCCGCCAACCCAATAATAGTCAGCCATAGATCAGTCCTCTTTTGTAACTATAGCCAACCATTCATCATATCGACGCTGTTTTTCAGCTTCGATCTCAGCACCCGACAATTTTAGTGTGTCGGGTATGACAATCGCGTCTTTGAAGACCCACGGAGCTTCACCCATGGTAAATTCAATCTTTATCATGGAATGGCCATCCCAACCCAAGTAGATGTCGCGCCAGTACCGCCAACAGTGCAGACCCAACCAGAAACGGCCGTAGAAGCCGTCATGTCGTTGTAGACAATATCGCCTGCGCTCCACAAATAACTAGCAGCAGATGCAAAACCTGTGGGAGTAGTAGCGGCCGAAATTTTACTTTCGGTCATGTCTAGATCTTTTACGATAAGCCGCACGCATCCGGTTAATGCCGACGCGGTATATTGAGCCTCTGTCATTACGGCGTAACCGACATAGCTGCCGGTATAAAAAGTAGCTTCGGCGCTAGTAACGGCCGCTGTCTGAGTTATGTTAAAATACCCTTGCGAGTCGGTAACATTGATTTGCGCGGTGCCGGCGGCGCTAACATAACTCCATGCGCCGCCATAAGTTCCAAGCACAAACACGCGGTAGGTATTTCCAATCGTAAACCAAGCCGCTGCACCCGCACGAGGACGGCCGGTTCCTTGAACGACGCGCACGCCGCGTGTGCCATTGACGGCTTTGACCGCGCCATTATAAAGGTATGATGTTCCTGAAGAAGGCACGCGCGCGCTGACATCAAACGTCATGCCGGAGAGCGCGGCGACTTGACGCGTCGTCAAATAGGCCGTGTATAAATCTTCGCCATTATACGTAACTACACCAAACGCGGAAGGTGTTCCAGTCTGATATATCGGCGAATTTTTAACGCCTAAAAGCATTTGAGGCGTGACAGCCGGAGTAGCCGTATTAAGAACTGCCAAATTATCAATATTAACGCGGATGTTGGACGAAACCGCAGCAGATCCGTAAAGATCTACGCCTATATTGTATTTGTCTAAAGTGCCAATAAACACTAGATTTGAAATGTTTATAGCGCATTGCGACATATTGGTTAGTTTAAGTGTAATTCCACGTTTAGTCCCATAGAAATACGCGCCTTCAACAGTTACTTCGCCGGTTATGATGGCAGTAGGCCCAAGTTGGCTCTGATATTCCGTAGGTATGCAAGTCTCTACGAGCGTGTCTACCCATGCTTCGTCTGGACGGCTCAGTAGAATGTCCGTTGATTCTTGAGTAGATGACGATGAAAGCCCGTTGGCCTCGAAATAATTATCGCGGATGACAGTGCGTTGATTTAGGCCGACTAACACAAGCCCAACGCCATTGTTGCCCCCTAGAGTCTGATTCCTATTACCTTCAATCGTATTTCCAGTAATTACAAGACCCGATGAGCTAAAGCACATTATGCCAAGGCCGCCAAGATTACCATCTATACGATTATTTTGGAATATAGTCTGAAAACTTTGTTGTCCGCAGACAACACCGTAATCATTATTTGTGATAAAATTATTCGAATATGTTCCAATATATCCATACAGAAGAAGAATGCCGATTCTATTGGACTGAATTTGACAATTATCGACGATGTTAGTATCAGCACCGACGGCTTTAATACGCTGAATACCGACAGATCCGCCACGAATGTATAAATTGCGAATTTCGGAATACTGCCCGATAATATCAAGCACGGGAAAAGTTTTACCCGACGCCGTAAGATAGGTAGTCCGTTTATTTTCACCGATAAGAACGGAGTTAGTCGGCAACGTCAACGTGCTAGTTATGCGATAGTTACCGTTAGGGAAATAAATAGCGTTTCCGGCAGCAGTGCCTACGTTAATCGCGGTTTGAATCGCGACGGTATCATCCGTCACGCCGTCGCCGACTGCGCCCCATTGACGGACATTTAGGTTTTCTAGGCTGACCGTTGTTTGAACGGTCACGCCATCCTGCACCAGCGGATATATCTCTGCGCCGGTTAATGGCAGCGTTGCTGGCGGAAGCTGCGAGATCTTTACGTCGGCCATTATACGCCCCGATTATTAAGCTAGGAACTTTAATTTATACAGCGTCGACAGATATAAGTCTACGATACCGTCGATAATGTTCTGGATCGCCGTGTCTTCTTTGTCGCAGACTTTATAGCGCATGGACTCGACTTCTTTGAGCGAATCTTCCAGAAATTCGACGACATTATTGGTCTTTTTAGCCGAATGCAGCGTGATTGGGCCAATTAGGCCATGTCGACCCTGATAGGCTTCAGCCAAATCATCTGCTAAATCGATGACTTTTTCATAAAAGCCACCCAAAGCCTTGTGTTTGGCGTAAGAACGCGTGTTGAGATGCACAGAATGCGTGACATCACGCGCCAAAAACAGGTGTCCAATCAGATCCGCGCAGCTCATTGACCCATCTCCCGTATCGGCGCGCTACCCGGCACCAAATCACCCGTATCCAAAGCCGCCGCAATGGTGCCCTGCACGATGTCCTGAACCTGTTCTGGCGTCAAACCCGCCTGCATAGCCGAAAGACGCTTGGTTTCGGCGTCATAAGCCTTAATTTGCGCGTTTTGTTCGTCAATCGACAGTTTTTGCATCTCATAGGACTGCATGAGCGCCTGGATCTGAGCCGTTGTCTGCTCCATTTCCCGCGCCATTTGCTCCATTTGCATGCGCATGGCCTGCGCTTCCGGCGACTCGTCGGTATCCTGAAGCACTTTCGGGTCGAGCATCTTCTCAAACCGTTTGGCCATCGTCTCAGAACCTGGCCAATCCATGTTCTTGACGAACAGGTCGCCCGCGACCGACCACAACGCGGGGTTGGTCTGGAGGATCTGGCCCATCGTGTCCATAGCCTCCTGCTTACGGGTCATGTAGCTGGGGCCAGACGACACATGCACATCGTAGGTGCCGACATTGGGGTTGTAGATCTTGGATATTTCAATGCCTTCTTCGTTGACAATCTTGCGCACCGCCTCCGGCTGGGCCGGGTTAATGCGCGCCATGCCAACTTCGCCTTCGACATTGATAATACGCGCCACGCGCTGCGTGTCGTAGATCTTTGGAATCATGTCGACGAGCTGCCGCGCGACGTATTTTATCGCCCGCGCAAGGTTGTCGACATAATGATAAGTACTCGTGTCTCCTTGCCGCTCCCGAGCGAGGATTGCACGACCCGTCCGCTCGTTGGAAGTCGCCCCAATGCTACTATCGTACTGGCCAGTGGTCGACTTGATGTCTTCGCCAGCCCCCATCTTGGCTTGAATAAGGCCCGTTTGAGCCATCGGAGGC
>Ga0181363_1000369_pt1 | contig 12903 bp, 16 predicted proteins | sample Fa13NDMLBSN_FD_130109 | JGI IMG/M metagenome (GOLD analysis project Ga0181363, IMG submission 130109) | Freshwater viral communities from Lake Michigan, USA - Fa13.ND.MLB.S.N | ecosystem: Environmental > Aquatic > Freshwater > Lake | place: USA: Michigan | collected 2013-09-23
CGGTAGACAGTGCGGCGAAGCAGTTCATTCGCGCTCGCCATCAACCACGCTCGACGGGCCTTGAGGTACTCCTTCACCCAGGTCTTCTCGTCGCCACCTCGCCCAGGAGGCACCGCAGCAAAGCGGTTGCGCACTACTTGAAAGCCACCGTGGATGAGCCCGTCGTACACCACTGCATGAGCCATCGGTGTGACGAGCTTCGCGTCCTTGCAGATGTTCACGGCAGGGAGCCAGTAGTTAGCGTCGAAGACCTCGTCCTGCGCACGGTGCATCACCGGGTCGGTGCCGGCAGTCTTCAGCAGAGCAATCAACTCTGCCATCCACATCGGGTATGCCTTCGACGGGTCTACCTTCGAAGACTCATTCGTTGCGAGGTACGGCATGTACTTCTGGAGCTTCGCGGCATGAGCGCCGCCGAGTTCGATGTACTTCTTGCAGACGAGGTCGAGGCTACCCGACTTGTCCGTACACTGGTGCTTTCCGTAAGAGATGCCGGCGCCATCCTTCAGCACCGCACAGGTCGCGTATGCAGCAGGCGTGGGCACACGACCCGTCTCAAAGATGCTGATGATGCTGTCGATGGCGTGCTTCTGGGCTGGAGTGATGCTCATATGATGTACTCCTAGATGTCTTCGATCCAGACAATGGATGCAGCCACGTCGTTTGCGTTGGCGCTCGTTGCGGTGACGGTCAGGTAGTCGCCGGCCTGCATGAACAGCGCGATGTCGGTGAGGCTTTCCGTCGCGTTTCCGGTCTTCGCCACCGCGAACGCATAGACGAGCGTGCCTGTTCCGACGCTGAACCCCGTTGCGTTCTGGTCGTAAGACGCAGCCGACGTGGTCGCGTTGACGTTCTGCCATCGAGGCGCCGTCAGCGTGGCGTTCTTGTACACCTTGAACAGGACGTTCTTCGTGCCGTCGCACGCCACCGAGATGCGGTCGATCTGGAGCTGCGCCGTAGACTGACGGTTGAGGTACACCGTGTTCGCCCGCAGGGAGAGGATCGGCGTCTCGACACCCGCGCCCGCCGTCACAGCGACTGGTGGCACAGCGAACTGCGCGCCGAGGAACTCGACAGGCCCCTCAACGAACGCTCCACCCGAAGCGCCACGCATCACCACCGAGGTACCCGTCCCGGTGTTCCGGCTCTCCCAGGTCAGGTAGAGGTTCGGGTTCCGCAGGTTCGTGCTGGTTCGGGTGTTCCCGTTTCGGATGATGTGACAGAGGGTCGGACGCCCCGTGAGCCCGTTGACCACGTAGAAGAAGGCATCGCCGTAGCCGAGGTACTGGAACTGCACCCCGTAGACGTTGCCCTTCGTTGGATCGATGGTCTGCCCGCTAGACCCGGTGCCGTCGAACCGGTCCTGATTCCACGCGCTCTGCGGGATGAACTGCTCGGTGGGAGCAACGCCGGTCGTGAGGATGGCGAACGTCCCCGCGATGCCCGGAACCGCACCAGCGGAGAACGTAGACGCGCCTGCTGTTCCTGCCGTGCGCCGCGTGAAGTACACGACGTTGGCGATGGACTGTGCGTCCCATCCACCCGCGGTCTGCGAGTAGTCGGCCGCAGCGATCTCGCTCGCGGTGACGGACGTGTTCGGCTGGTTGCTGACCGCAACGACGACCGGCGTTCCAGCGTCGAGCGTGACCGTGACGTTACCCGCACCAGTAGGTGCAGCAGTGATCGTCAGGGTCTGCACTTCGACGGTAGCCGTCTCGGTGTAGAGGATCCCGAACGAGGTTCCGTTGTAGCCGAACTGATAGCCAGCCTCGATGTTGTAGAGGCCCGCCATCTGCCGGTTGCCCGCAGACCCGGTGCTGAAGCGAGCCGTCCACTTCGCCATCGTCGCCTGACCAGCACGGTACTTGGCGACCTTCTTCGACACGAGGCGTGCGTACCCGTCCTGCGATGTCCCGCTGGTCATCACCGCTTCGCCGTTCGACAGCGTGACGGTGGCGCCCGTACCGTAGACATCACTCGTCACGAGCAGCGGGTTCAGTCCGTAGATGAACGCGACCTGCGAGGTGGGCGTGGGGATGACCGTCTCAACCTCTCCGAACCCAGACAGGGGACCAGAGATCGAAACGCTCGACGGCGACCGCTGTGGGAAGATCTGGCTCATGCGTCACCCTTCTTGATTCGATCGAGTTCAAGCTTCCGTACTCGCTCGTCCAGTTCGTCTGCGTCGAAGCCTGCTGGCAGCGCGAGCGAGGTGCTTTCCACCTTTCCCAGTCGGGCCTCAAACGCAGCGAGGCGGGCCTCGATGGCGGCGTTCGCAGCCTGACATGGCGGCGGCTGGCTCGTCATGGTCTGGCCCTTCTTCACCGAGATCTGCTCGATCTCAAGGCGCTTCATGTCGAGCGCCGACTTCTGGTCGGCCACCTTCCCCAGGTGCTTCCAGAGGCCCACACCGAGCAGCGCGATGATGGCGAGGATGACGACAAGCACAGGGTCATCCACCTTCTGCGCCATGTCGCCAAGGTCTGACACGGTGGGAGCGACAGCCTGAACTGGCTCAATCATAGGAGCCGGCTCAACAGGCTCTGGATGAACGACAGGCGCGACAACCGGCTCAACCAGCACAGGCGCTTGTGGCTGAATCTCTGGTTCCATCGCAGTGTCCTCGTCGTAAGAGAAGTAGAGCGTCGTACCGACAGGGATGTAGCATCCCTCTAGTTCATCTGCTGTTCTGCCAGTCAGCAAAAGCCGAACACCGGCCAACAGGCCGCAGCCCGCCAGGCCGGTGTCTCCGGTGTCCACGTCAGTCGATCAGGTCGCGCGTGACCTTCGCAGCCAGCGGCAGGAGATGCTCCTTCAGCAGCACCTTCATCTCGTCCTTGTCAAGGCGCTTCTTCCCGTCAGGGTCAACCTTCAGAGCCTTCTGAAGGAAGATGACCATCGAGTACGCATCGGTGCCGATGTCGATCATCTCGTCGGAAGTGATGGGCATGTCAGACTCCGTTGTCGGTGGGGATCACTACCTCTTCCGTCCAGAAGTGTGGGAGTACCCACTGCTCCTGCTGGGCCTGCTGCGCGAGGAACGATGGGATGCCTTCGTAGAATCCCACGCACCCTTCTGCCGCACAGATGGCAGCGTTCTCGTCAGCAGACGATCCGATAGAGGCAATCAGCCACTTCTGATAGATGATCATCCTAGCACCAAGAGATGGTAGGCCCCGTTCGCACCAGCAGTTCCGTTACCGCCCACGTTTCCTCCTACGCCAGCACCGGTTCCACCAGTACCGCCAGCCACACTGACAGTACCACCAACCGTAGCGCTCTTCGTGATGATGCCTACGAGGCCACCACCACCACCGCCGCCGCCGCCAACGTCACCACTGCCTGTACCGGCAGACGCATTCGCTCCGTTGCCGCCTCGTGCGCTGATGGTTCCACTGTTGGAGATCGTCGCGGCTGCGATCCAGACGATCCCTGCGCCACTGCCTCCACCTCCCGAAATGAAGGTTCCACCAGTGTATGTGCCGACAGAGGCGGCGCCACCACCACCACCAGCACCACCGTTGAACGCACCGAAACTTCCACGTCCGTCTAGGATGCGTCCAGACCAGCGCTGCGGGAACGATGCGTTCGCCGGAGCCGCTCCACCCGCACCACCGACACGGGTCAATGTGCTGCCGCCAGCTCCACCAGCCGGAAGAACATTCGCGGAGTTAGGCGAACTGTTTGTGTTTGAGACACCCGCGTTACCGGCTGCTGACTGGGCGCTAACCACGGACCATCCGGAACCTGCGTTGGTCCCAGATGCGCCAAGGTAGTTACGCGCAGCGAAACCAGTAGGCCCAACATGGCTCGTGGCGCTCGTGCCATCGTCGTTGATGGACCCACCGGCATTGACCGTGAGTGTGCCACGAACGAAGATCCTGTTCCCGGCGGGCTTCAGGACGCCACCGTTATTCACGGTGAGGTTGTCGTAGTGCATCTCGCGGGTGAGCGTGGTGGTCCCAGTGATGGTGGCGTTTCCGTCCCCACCATCCCCAAACAGCCCGAGGAAGTCTGACAAGCCGCCTGCGCTTGGTGTGCCGTGCGTATGGTCAGCTCGCGCATAGTCGGTGCTCGTCCCGACTGCGCTCGCCTGTCCGTAACTCTGCTCTGTCACCACGGTAGACGCAGGAGTGCCACCGCCACCACCACCACCATCAACAGGAGTCGGAAGCACTTGCGACATCTCTACCTCGTGATCTCAAAGTAGACTTCGTAGTCGAAGATGTTGTCCGCACCAGCATCAGGCCCAGGCTCTAGGTAGAGCTTGCCGTCCGTATCGGTGAAGACGTAAACCTCTGCGACCGTGTCGAACAGACTAGCGACCGCCGTCGCACTACCAAGGAACTCTTGGTTGATGCTGCTAGAAGTCGCACCGCTCACCTTGTAGATGCGCGGCGTGAAGTTCGCAGCCGTACCAGCAGTACGCTTGATCTTCACGCGACGGATGATCACCTTCACGCGACTGTCCGAGAGGACGAGCGCAGTCTGCGTCGTCGCACCGGATGCAGCCGTCGTGCCCGTCAACCGCGAGACGGGCTGCGGGGCGATCGCGCTCATCAGGCCACGCGCAGGACGGTGACGTACACAACGCAGGCACTGTTCGTGCCGACCTTCGTGGAGGTGACCTTGAGAAGACCGCCAGACGCGACATCCATCTTGGAGTCGTCAATGGTGAAGCCGGTCGAGGTGAGCGTGGTGTCGTTCACCGAGAGGACCGTCGCACCCGTGATGGCGTCCGTACCGTTGAACACCTGAACCGTGTTGTTGCCGCCAGCGTTCGCCGCAGTCTTGAGGTGGCTGACGCTGATGACGCGCACCTTGTAGGGCATCGTCACCGAGACGGTACCCGTACCGTCCGCGAAGCCGAACGGAACGACGAGCGGAGACACCAGCGTCGGCGCGGTGTTGTCGGCGCTGTAGGTGGCGGCGTTCGCAACGATCGTCCCGCTGAACGCATTGCTGGCGAGCTTCGGAGCAGTAACTTCACCATTCTTGATGAAGTCGCGACGGATGTACGGCATATTCCCTCCAGATCCTTTCGGACTCCCGCCCTCCAGCACGGGATGTGCTACGCGGGATGCGGTAGACTACCACCCGCACCAGCATCACGCTAGGTCGCGACAGTGAGGTGAAAGGTGCCGCTTTCTAAAGAGTTCAGCCGTGAAGCCATCAGCAAGAACATCAGCATGATGGCGAAAGAGAAGCCGAAGATGAGCCAGAAGCAGCGCATCGCCATTGCGCTTGAGACTGCGCGCAAGGCCGGTCACGGCAAGCTGCCGAAGAAGTAAGCATGGAGAAGGCGCCGAAGTCGGACACTCCTGCGAAGCCGTCAGAGCGCATCACCGGGTCGAAGGCAAACCCGGCTGGTAGCGCATCGGATGCGAACGAAGGCATTCGGCTAGATGAGGACATCGTCGCCTCGCTCGAGCAGAAGGTCAGCGACCACAACAAGGACTCTGACCGTAAGGCCACGCTCGGCATGCTCAAGACCGTGTGGCGTCGAGGGGCCGGCGCGTTCAGTGCAAGCCACAGCCCGGTCGTGAAGAGCCGTCAGCAGTGGGCAATGGCGCGCGTGAATGCCTTCCTGCACCTCTTGAAGACCGGCAGTCCTCGCAACCCGAAGTACACGCAGGACAACGACCTTCTCCCTAGTAGCCGGCAGAAGCGAGTAGCCACTGCTCTCGCCCGTGGAAAGATGGCGAAGAAGTAGATAAGGGACCGCATGGCTCGTAACGGGACTACCACACCGCTGGATGCCGCCGCCATCAAAGCGGCGATGCAGCGAGACAGGTTCGTCAGCATCTGCCGCATCGTCCGTGAAGACGAGAGCATCGGCTCGCTCAACATCACACCGACGCAGCAGCAGGTTCTAGATGCCTGCATCAACCACCGCTGGGTGATGATCAAGAAGTACCGTCAGGCGAAGATCACCACGCTGATGATCCTCGACCTTCTTGGTCAGTGCATGTACAGCCCCGGCGTGCAGGGCGTGCTGATCGCAGAAAAGTACGACACGGCAGAGACTGCGTGGGGACGCGCTCGCTACGCATACGACTACCTACCGGATGCGATCAAGATCCCCACCCGCTCTGGTCGTGACCCTGCCAAGCGCGAGATGGAGTTCGTCCACGGTGGGCGCATCAAGGCCATCACCGCGGCCACCGGCACGCCGGCTATCGGCAACAGCCCCGACCGTGTCGTCGTCACCGAGTACGACGAGTTCAACGATCAGGACAACTTCAACGCGCACTTCTTCCCGTCCGTCGCGAAGAGGCAGAACGCCCGCGTCGTGATGGAGTCTACTCCTGGTAGGCAGGGCACGACCTCGCACACGATGTGGCTCAAGGCGCTCGAGGGGTCGAGTCAGTTCCACCCGGTCTTCCTGAAGTGGTGGCTGGACGACACCTGTACGATCCACGATCCGACCTTCGTCCCTGACCAGACGGAGTTGCGGATCATGGAGGAGCTCGAGGGGATCACCTACCCTCACCTCGCGTTCAGGCGTGCCCGACTCGATACCGAGTTCATCGGTGACGAGAACAAGTTCCGGCACAAGTACCCGTATGGTCCGTATGACGGATGGACGACGGAGAGCGGGAACGTCCTGCCGTCCGATGCTCTGTTGCCGATGCTGACGGAAGCAGTCGCCACCGTGGACGGGCGCGAGCACTACTTCGAAGAGCGAGAGTCAGGCGTCCCGTACCTGCTGACGTGCGACCCTGCCGGCTACGGTAGCGACGGCGACCCGAGCGCCATCACGCTCTGGAATGCATGGGACCGCACCGAGGTGATGTCATGGTCCGGTCGTGAGGATCCGGGCCGTCTCGCTGGGCGCATCATGGCGATCCAGGCTGCGTGGGACTGCGACGTGGTGGTGGAGAGCAACGCGCCGGCATGCGTTCAGGCGCTGATGTCTGCACGGTGCCCGAAGCTCTACCACACGAACTCGGCTCACCCCGGCTTCTACATGACCGCGACCGGTAAGAGCGCGGCGATCGTGACGCTGGTCGAGCAACTGCGGCAGAACGACATCCACATGAAGACGAAGGCGACCATCCATCAACTCTTGCAGTGGGATGGTCAAAGCCGGAAGCGCGGCAAGGGTGAGCATGGACGGCACCACTTCGACCGGGCCATCACCGTAATGATCGCAGCGGCTATGTTTAGGCAGCGGGGATATGGTCTGCGTCCTGCGGGCAGTAGCCGTCCGCATGCGCTAAAGCCCGGTCAGACCTCTGCCATCTCGGTGGAGACGCTGGACAGACTCTTCAAGCCTCGCCGTCGTAAGACATTGGGGATCCACCCATGAAGCTCAACGAGTACCTCCCCACGATCCACCGTCATGTGGAGTCGTTCAAGAGCAGTGAGAAGTTGGCGTTCGATCGCCTGCTGCGGTTCTATCAGGGGAAGTTCTACACCGACCGTGAGGCTGCTGGTCCCACCGAGAGCGAACTGATCGTCACCTCGATCAACCTCACGTTCGCGATCGTGGAGACGGCGCTCTCCTCGTTGATCCCGCGCAACCCGCAGGTAACGGCGCTCTCCCGTGGCCCGTCGCCCGGTGATGCCCTGCGCGGCATGGAGGGCGTGGTCAACCTGTCGCTGGACTCAAGCGACTACTACAGCGAACTCGTCCTCGCGCTGCAGGATGCCGTGCTCTACGGTCGAGGCGTTCTGAAGACTGTGTGGGACAAGCAGCAGGATCTTCCGCTGGTGCGGGCTTGCGACATGCGTGCGGTCTTCTTCGACCTCACCGCTCGGCGTCCGTCCGACATCCGCTACTGGATCGAGGCGACGGTCATCAGCGAGGACGACCTCAAGGACCGCATCGCACAGGGGATGTACAAGCCGTGGGCGAACAGCCTGCAGGGCGACACCTACCCCCGCTGGTTGAACTACGATCTCGGCACGGCTGTCTCTCGTGAGCAGCTCAAGAACTGGCAGAACTGGATCGTCGTGTACGAGGTGTACGACATCGAGAGCAACCGGGTCGTCCACATGCATCCCGACCATGAGGAGCCGCTCATGGAGGATGCGCTGCTGTACTGCCCGTACAGCATCATCTCGCTCAACAACAACGGGCAGGACTGCCGCGGCCTCTCGGACATCGCTCTGATCAGCGACAACCAAGAGGAGTTGAACCACATCCGGACCTACCTGCTGAACATCGCCCGTCTGTCCATCCCGAAGACGGCGTATGACAGCACCGCGCTGCAGAGCGAGGATGTGGCCCTCGCGCAGGAAGCCCCGGTCGGCTCGATGATTGGCATCCGCACCACGAACGGACAGCCGCTTCAGAACAGCTTCTACCCGTACCCGATGCCGCAGCCGCCTGGTGCGCTCTTTGAGATGGCGGCTTCGCTTGAGAAGAGCATCGCCACCGTCAGCGCCCTCGCGGATGCGCAGCGTGGTCAGGTCACCGGGGCCCGCACCGCGACTGAACTCGCGCTCATCGAGGGTCAGCTCCGCAACCGTCTGTCTGCTCGCCAGCGCAAGATCGACACAGTGACGGTCGAGGTTGCAGAGAAGATCGCCTTCCTCGCCAGCAAGTTCATGCAGGAAGAGAAGATCGTGGAGTTCACCGGGTACTCGGACGCCGAGCCCATTCACCCGTCCACGCTCGAGGGCGTGCGCGTGAAGTTCAAGGTGGTGCCGTACTCCCCGATGGAGAGCAACCGGGCCGTGCTGCAAGAGCAGTTCAAGGCTGCGATGGAGTTCCTGCTCAACAACCCGTTCATCGACACGGTCGAGGTCACCAAGCAGTTCCTCGAGGTGTTTCAACTCTCCCCGCGTCTGCTCAAGAAGGAAGGCGCCGCGCCGGCTCCGGCTGGTGCTGGTCCCGCTCCGTCGTCAGCACCGGCTCCCGCGGCCACACCGCAGGATGCTGCTGCACTTCTTCAGGCGCAGGGGATCGCAGAGCCGGCTGCGCAGATGCCGCCGCAGCAGCAGGCTGTCGCTGACCAGGCGGCTGCACCCATCACCAGCGAAGAGGCAATGGTATGAGCTTCATCACGTTCGACCTGAACTGCGAGGACGGCCACTGGGAGATCGGAGTTCTGTACCGACGCTCCGAGGGACCGCCGCCCTGCCCCGAGTGCGGCAAGGCCCGCAAGAACGGGTGGTATCCGAAGGGCGCATCGGTCGCTACCACGGTCGGTATGTGGAAGCCGCTCACGCATGACGGCGTGACCTACGAGACGCGCGAGGACTGGAACGCCTACAAGGCTGTGGTCGAGCGCAACACGGGTCAGAAGATCGTTGAGGTCAGCAACTCGGATAGGCACGAGCGTGCAGACTTCCACAAGCATCGGGCATGGGAGGCGCGACGTGCCCGAGGGATCGACAGCCAGCAGTGGGCCGAGATCGTTCGTGAGCGCAAGAACGGCTATGACCCGATCAGCGGGCGACACTTTGGGAGGTCACAGTGAAGTACGAAGAAGAAGACGACGGCATGACCATGAAGCTTCGTGAGATCTTCACGGCTACGGTCGACAAGGCCCAGGCCGAGGGGAAGCTCAAGCCCATCGAGGATGCGATCAAGTCGCTCAACCTCAACATCGACGCGAAGACGCTGTTCGTCGCCGCGCAGATGACCGACGAGACGAAGGGCCGTTCGCCCGAGGAGCTCGCGTCCATGCTGAAGGATCCGGAGATCGTTCGCGTGGTGATGGTCAAGGCCGAGATGCCGCCGAAGAGCGGGATGGGTGAGGAGCCCACCGAGGAGGAGGCGATGCCTTCTGTCGGCGCGAAGATGATGAAGATGAAGAAGGAAGCCGAGATGTCTGACATGGCTGACGAGGGCATGGAGGACGAAGGCAAGGCCCAGGCGTACCGCATGCGGATGGGCATGTAGTGTTCACGAACGGGCGGGACTGACACCGCCCACACCACCAGTACGAGGAGAAGCATGGAAACGAACACGAGTGAGGTCGTGCAGGATACGGGTGAGCAGGATGCGTCCTCGCCATCTGTAGTCGGGAGCGGTGACGCTTCTCCTGCCGCATCTACGACGACAGGTGGCGAGGATGCCGCCTCTGCGTGGAACGGTGAGCTTGAGAGTCTCAAGTCGCAGCCGTGGTGGGCGAGCCTTCCAGAGAACATTCGTTCGTCCGTAGAGGGTGGACTCAAGTCGAAGTACGGCAACTGGCAGCGTGGCTACCAGACGAAGTTCGAAGAGTTCAAGCGCGGGCAGCAGTCTTGGCAGCAGGAGAAGGCCGCGCTCGAGAAGAGCGTCACCGACGCGAAGGACCACAGCGCGTGGGTCGAGCGTCTCCTTGGTTCGGACGACACGTCGAGCGAACTGAACGCCAAGATCGAAAGCCTCACCAAGGCGCTCTCCGAGAAGGACGGCACGCTCTCTGCCCTTGAGCGTGAGCGCGACGAGTGGAAGACCCGCCTCGTCACCTACGAGGAGCAAGTCGCAGCGAAGGAAGCCGAGTACTTCGACAACAAGTTCAAGGCCGACTACCCCGACATCTACAACGACTACTCGGTCGATGAGAACGGCGTAGAGAGCGGTGCATTCTCGCACTTCCTGAAGCTGATCGAGTCGGGCTTCGATAGCGACAACGCCGCGAAGATGACGCGAGCGATCATGCCTCCTCCGGTGCAGGCGCCTGGTCCTCGCAAGATCGAGCCGCCGCCTAGTGTGCGAGCCACGACCGCACCGGGTACGCGCCCGAATCCGTCCACGACGCAGTCTTCGCGAGAGTTCACGTCGTATGACGATGCCATCCGGTCGCTACGTGCGCAGGCGATGGGCGACGTTGACGACGAGTGACATTCTGTCCGATGCTTGACAGAATGTCCGTCTACTGCTTACGGTTGGTGCAGCCCCCACCGGAAGCATCGTAGGCGCAAGCACGGTAGGCTCCTCTGGATGGGAAGGCGAGCAAGCAGTCTTTCTCCTCTTCCTCTCTCCACAGGAGCCTACGCTCATGTCGGTTTCTATCGAACTTCTGAACACGACCCTCGCGGACCTCAAGGGTCCGATGGTCAGCGCGTTCTACCAGAACGTCCCCACCTTCCGTGCCCTCGAGAAGAAGGGCCGCATCTCCGCTGACGGCGGCACGCTCATCGAGCGCCCGATCATGTCCGGCTCGCCCGCCCGCGGCACCGGCATCTTCAACGGCGACGAGACGCTGGACATGACCCGGTACAAGAAGAGCCAGAAGTACCAGGTGGAGTTCCACCGCGTGGTTCTGCCCATCAACATCCCGAAGAAGGAGCTGATGCAGAACAAGGGCCGTCTCGGCGCCATCAAGCTCATCGACACCTACCCCAAGGTGACGATGGACGGCTTCACCACCGACTACGAGAAGTACCTTCTCACGGGTGGCTCGGCTGGCATCGCGATCGACAGCGCGGAGCTTGCGGGCTTCACGACCTTCAACGGTCAGTTCACGGCTGGTGTCGGTACGGGCGTGACGAACGGTCTGCTCGACTTCGCGGCTCCCGCGAACCAGACGCAGACTGTGCAGAACGTGGTGAAGTCGGCTGCGAACTACCACTTCAACCAGGCGCAGCAGATCACGGCGTTCGCCACGGACGGCATCAGCAAGATCCGCAAGCTGTACCGTCAGTGCGCGCAGTACTCTGGCAAGCCCAACGGTGGCCCGGACATCATCGTGATGGACGACGACACCTTCGGCAACTACCAGAACGCGAAGCTCGACCTCGTGCGTCTCACGGCTCTGCCCGAGAACACGGACAAGTCGAACCTCATTCAGGACGTGATCGGTGTCGGCGGCGTGTACGCGTCGAACCTCATCGACCTCACGACTGACTTCGTGGCGCCGACTGGCAGCGAGTTCGACCCGCGTACCGGTGTGGTCTACATGATCAACACCGACTTCCTCGAGCTGATCCACATCCAGAAGATGACGATCTCGGACTTCACCGACCAGATCGCGCAGCAGGATGCGGTGACCGCCAAGGTCGAGCTGCACCACCAGATGGTCCTCACCAAGTTCCCCGCCCACGGCTGCATTGCCGGCGGCGCTTCCTGATCCACGGAGGATTCAATCATGCTTCCCGAGTTTACCGCTGATGCGGTGTCTGCCATCAGCAGCACCGCGAACTACAAGCTGGGCTACAAGGTCGCCGTCAAGGACTCGACCGGCACCAAGATCTACACCTACGTCAAGAATGGCGCGGGTGCGGACCTCAAGGTCGGTCAGGGCACGATGATCAAGGACGGCAGCGCGACGTGGGATGTGGCTGTCAGCACGACGGCGGCGTCCTTCGCCCGCTTCGTCGGTGTCGCGCAGACCTACACCAACGCTGGCGTGTCGAGCCTGTTCCTCGACGGCTACTACGGCTTCGTGCTGGCGAGCGGCTACGGTCGCGTGCTCGGCATCGCGGCTGGCGTGGCGGCGAACAGCTCGCTGAAGTGCGTTGCGGCTGGTGAGTTCGATGCCGGCACGATCGGCACGAACGACCTCGTGGCGTTCAACTCCGTCGCTCTCGCGGCGGGCACCACGGCTGGTTCGGCTTACATCAAGCCGTAATCACCGCGCTGTGCGACACGGGCCGGTGGCTGGGGTACACTCCCTAGTCACCGGCTTCGTGCTAGGAGGTGAGCATGAACAAGAAGGACTGGCGCGACAGGCTCCTCACCATCCGAGCGTGGAACGCAGACACGACCAAGAACTTCTCGTCTGAACTAGACGACGTGCTGAACCTCGCGCTCCAGCGCATCGCGTCTGATGTGCCTGGTGCGGTCATCCCCGACACTGACTACGTCGTGGTCAACAAGGACTACACGCAGACGGACTTTGGGCGTGGAGTCTCTACGACGAGCGACACGCTGGTGCTGTCGTTCGGGCCGTCCGGAACGCTGAACCCTGCGACGGACGGTACGTGGGACGGGATCTACCACATCGAGTTCGTGGACTCGAA
>Ga0181363_1000373_pt1 | contig 12819 bp, 16 predicted proteins | sample Fa13NDMLBSN_FD_130109 | JGI IMG/M metagenome (GOLD analysis project Ga0181363, IMG submission 130109) | Freshwater viral communities from Lake Michigan, USA - Fa13.ND.MLB.S.N | ecosystem: Environmental > Aquatic > Freshwater > Lake | place: USA: Michigan | collected 2013-09-23
AAAGCAAATTTAGATGGAACACCTGCAATTCAACAAGATGCAGTGTATTTAGTAGACTTCAGCAAGATGCAAAGAGTAGAAGATTTAATCACAATCTTACAGGCAGTTGGATTTTCATTCTCACCTTCACATCCACAATTCCGACACATTGAACACCTATTGGATTTGGGTAGACCAATTCAAATCGGAAATCCACAGGTGATAAAGGAAGCACAAGGAGCAGAGATTAAATTACCTAAACTAAAACCTATTAAGTAATGGAAACAACTACAAGTATGAACCCATACGCACCTTATACTGAAATGGAGTTTAATGAATTGAAAGCAATAGTTGATGGTATTACTACACACATTCCAAATGATAAGATGGGATTTATTTGGAACAACTACAAAAAGATTACAAACTCAAACGAGGCGCAACCATGCAGCTGCGGTTCAGCAGCAGGACATTGGAGAAGAGCGATTGATGAAATTCGTAATTTTATAACTCAAGTCCAATCATAAATGAACGAAGTGACAGGTAGTGTTAGAGGAGAATGTAATCAAAGGTTAGATAATCTATACAGACAATCACACATTTGGTTGCTTCAAGTATCATACAACATTTGCAAAAGTAAACTTGAGAGTCAAGAGCTTGTGCAAGACCTATATCTGTATCTCGCGGAAAAATGTAATGCAAAATTATATTACTCTAATTCATACAACCTAATGTATTGTATGTCTTTCATAAGAAGTAGATGGATAAACAAAAATAAGAGAGCACAAAAGATGCAATACATACCAAATGTTTATTCGGAAAGTTCAGATGAAGTATATGATACAGAATTAGATTTAGGTATAATGGAAGCATATGATGCAGTGATGAATGAAATAAACAGATTAAAAAGAACAAAAGGATTTTCATCTGCTATGATATACGAAATCTATTGGACGGGAGATGATACACTACAAGAAGTAGCAGATAAAATAGGAATATCAAAGAGCACTGTATTTACGCATCTTAAAAAGGTAAGGCAACATCTTAAAGGAGTTATTAAAAATCCATTCAATGAATAAAAAAAGCTACACAATAGATAAATGTGTAATGTGTGATAAGGAATATAAAAGGTTTGCATGTAATAGAAGCAACACATGCCAAAATGGTAATTGTAGAAAAAGATTTTATAACAATAAGACCAGAATATCACCTGAACATTATCAACCAATGTATCCTCTATCCGTTAGTGAGCAAAAGAGAAGATACACAAGATTGAGAAACGAAATGGACAAATGTGAAACAAGAGAAGAAAAAACGATTTACTATGATAATGTATTCAAAGAGATGGAAGATACAGGGATAATGAAATGGTGTATGAGATTGCAAACTAATCAGAAGAGAAGAAGAAACATAGATGAAAATGGAAATCCAAAGGTTGGAAGATTGGCATCAACTTCACAACAAATACCCAGCACAAAAGATATGCCGTATTGATATGTTTGTATTAAACTTTGATTGGACATGGATAAGAGATAAACAAATTGATATTGATGGTAATGAATGGGGTGGTTTAATATTCATTACAGATATAAATGATAACATCGTAGCAATTTATGGATACGAAAAAAAACAAAAAAATATATGAAAGATTTTGAATTAGAAGATTTAGAACCAGGCGAAAATTATTGTGATAGTTTTGATTGGGTGACAGATGATATGTTTGAAGAAACAGAAACTAAAATTAAGAATGCATTTTGGGAAACACCTGAAGATGAAACGGAATTTAATTTTGAAAGAAACAAAAAAGAATTTATAGAAAATATGGATATGCTATCTAACATGTCAGTAGAAGAAGCAACTCTATATAAGAAGTGGCAAGAATGGAATAAAGATTTACATTCATCTATGAGCAAATTGCCTGTATTACAATCTTATTTTGATACCATATGGAAACCTACTGATATAACGAATAAGGATTTAACTATTGCTGAAATCACTGCATTAGAACCATACATTGATATTCCAACCGATATGAATAAGTGGACTAACATAAGAAGATTAATATCAACAATGGAATTTACAGCAAATCCAGGTCGTAATCTAAAAGCATTTGTAAGAGATAAGATAACAGGCAAACTATTAGGTGTTATCTCATTGGGTAGTGATATTACAAGTTTAGGAGTAAGAGACCAATTCATAGGTTGGACAAAAGAAGATAAATTCCAAAAAGGTAAGTTAAACAATACTGCCATAGCAACATCAATAGTTGCAACACAACCATTAGGATATAACTTTTTAGGAGGTAAGTTAATTGCAGCATTAACAACTGCGCCAGAAATTCGCCAGTATTGGAAAGAAAAATATGATAACATTCTAATAGGTGTAGGAACAACATCACTATATGGTATTCATTCAATCTATAACGGAATACCACACTTCAAAACATTAGGAGAAAGCAAAGGTAAGATAAGTATAAAGCCGGATGATAAGTTCTATGATGTATGGCACCAATGGTTAAAGTCGGAACATAATGATTGGTATACAGAAAATATTACTAATGAGAGAATAAGAAATGGACAAAGTATGGGTGTTGATAGTGGCCCTGTTAGTGGTATTAAGCAAAAGATATTAACAAAGATATTAAAAGAGTTAGGAATAAAAGCGGATACATATCATCACGGATTTCAAAGAGGTGTGTATATGGCAATGATGTATGAGAATGGAAACCAATTCCTTTGCGATAAAATAGAAGAAAAGAATTTGATATTAAAACCAAAGTTCCAACAAGGAAACGAATACACAATCCGTTGGTGGAAAGATAAAGCAATTAAAAGATATTCTACATTGCATGCCGAAGGTAGATTAAAAGATGAAACACTTTACTACATTGATATAATCGGAATGACTTGGGAAGAATGTAAAGCTAAATACTTAAAAGACGTAGGAAGATAATGAAAAGATATTGGGAACAGAATAAAGAAATAATCACTCTATTAGTGGCATATCTCCTCGCCATTGGATTATTAGTGATGTGGTCAAGCAAAGTATCAGTTTAACTACAAAGCATCAGGATATTGTTAAATACTATAAATAACAATATGCCGTTCATCAAAGGTGACAATAGAATTAATAAAGGTGGTAGGCCTGCCGGTGCATTAAATAGAAGCACTGAACAGGCTAAACTCGCAGTAGCACGATTAGCAAATCAAGGATTGGATGCATTAAGAGAAGATATAGAGAAGATACGAAAGCAAGACCCGGTTGAAGCAGCAAAGCTTTATATGAAGTTATTAGAATACATTGTGCCAAAGAAAGCGCAAGTGGAATTAAGTGGAGAGATTAATCAAAAGATACAACAAATATCAGTAAACATACAAGATGGAACTGCAAATCAACACATCAAAGACATTTAGAGATATTGAAAGCAGTAGAAGGATTTGTATACTTCAAGGTGGAACGAGAAGCGGCAAGTCATATGCAACCCTACAATGGATATTAGTTAAAGCATTATCTGAACCAGGTCAAATCTTTTCAGTAGTCAGAAAATCATTTCCATCAATGCGTGTCTCTATTATGCGTGATTGGATAAGCATTCTAAAAGAGTTAGAGATATGGAGTGAAGAGAATTGGTCTGCAACTGAACACATCTACTCTTTTGATAATGGAAGCATGGTAGAGTTTATGAGTATTGATAGTTCGGAAAAACGTAAAGGTAGTAGCAGAGATTTTCTTTTTGTTGATGAAGCCAATGAGCTTTCACGAGAAGATTGGTTTCAGTTATTTATCAGAACACGCAAGAAGAGTATTATAGCATATAACCCATCATTCGGAACAAACCACTTTATATTCAACGAAATACAATTACACCCTGAAGCGGACTTACATATCAGCACATTCAAAGACAATCCGTATTTAGAGAAGCAATTAATAGAAGAGATTGAAAGATTAAAAGATATTAACCCTGAATACTATAAGATATATGGTATGGGATTGCCAGGCAATAACGTAGGAACAATATTCTCAATTAACATAGTAGATGAAGTGCCAGAAGAAGCAGAGTTTATTGCATTCGGTATGGACTTTGGATTTAGCGTAGACCCAACTGCATTAGTAGCATTGTGGAAAAGAGATAAGGATTTATACATTGAGGAATTAATTTATAAGAAAGGAATGGTGACAAGCGATATCGCAAGTGAACTACGAATATTAGAAGTAGGCAGAGAAGAGATATGGTGCGATAGTGCGGAAGGTAGATTAATAGAAGAACTATATCGTTTAGGATTTAATGTGAAGCCTGTAAAGAAAGGAAAGGATAGTATCAGAATGGGAATAGACTTAATGATGCAATACAGATTGAATGTTAAAAAGAGTAGTGCAAACATAGTGAAAGAGTTTGGTGAATATGTGTGGATGGTAGATAAGAATGGTAATTTTGAAAACATACCTGTTGATTATTCTAACCACGCAATAGATGCAATCAGATATGTTTGTATGGAAAGATTAAATGCAAAGAAGATAGCAGCAGGAAACTATTCAATAACAATACGATGACATACACATCAGAAGAAATACAGCAACTCTTAACTTATGTAAAAGAGATGCAAATACAAAACGATAACCTTCGTGCACAACTAATGGCAGCAATGGCAAAGTTAAATAACGAAGAAGCAAAAACAAAGAGATTAACACAAATACTAAAATTATATGAAGCAAACACTTACAATTGAAATCCCAACTAGCTGGAAAGATATTACATTAGGCACTTATTTGAAGATGCAAGCTGATTTGGAGAATTATAGAGATGATGAAGAAGCACAAATTGCATTGATGCTACATCACCTATGTAAAATACAACCTGAATATCTAAAAGGATTATCAGCAGATAGCTATAACTTACTTAAAGCTAGATTAGGTCAATTCGTTTCACCTGATGGAATAGAACTAAAACAATTTATAAACATTAACGGAAAGGAATATGGATTTGAACCTAACCTATCTAAAATGAGTTATGGTGCATATGCAGATATTACACAATACGACACGATTACAATTGACAAGAATTGGGCAAAGATAATGTCCATACTATACAGACCTATTACACAAAAGAAAGGTGAAAGATATCAAATAGAAGCATACACAGGCGAAATAGATGAAACCCCATGGTTAGATGTAGATATGGAAACACATTGGGGCACCATGTTTTTTTTTGTTCATTTGCAAAAGGACTTGCTGAACGCTACCCAGAAGTATTTGAAGGGGATGGAACTTCCTCCCAACATCAAGTCAACTTTGGAAAAAAGTGGAGAAGTTATGCAACGATTGTTGAACTTGCAGGCGGTGACATTAAAGAAATAGACGAAGTAGTAAAAGAACCATTAGAGAAGTGTTTATTATTTCTTGCATATAGAGCAGATAAAAATCAATTAGAGCAGTTGATGCATAAAGAAGCGATGAAGAACATCGGCGCTAAATAACTCTACGATTTATGGGTTTAAGATTGTTAAATACATAAAACAATCATCATGCCTTGGAGTAATAGCAGAAACGGCGCATTAAGATACTCTGTAAATAGAGAAAACAATTCAGGATACTACATTGGCCCGACTAGAGGTTTATCTAGTCCAAAGAATAGTAGAAGAGCATGCTTATGTGTGGAAGAAGATACATATGATGTGAGATGCTGCAAAGGTGCACTGATGTCGCAAGGTATCGGTGTAATTGAAAGCTCAGTAAGAACAGGCGGTGGAGCATTTAGCGATGGATACTCCGATGGATTTGATACAATACAATCTTAAACATATAGAATATGTCACAATTAAGCAAGCAAGACTTAAAAGCGGAAAATCAATTAAGTTTTCCCAATAACAATAACGGAGCAATTACTCCATCAGATTTAAGAGCATTTAATGTGGATATGATTGACTCAACTGTCAATCAAACCTCATTTGATAGTTTTTCAGGTAGTGTTGCATCTCAATTTGCAGCAGCAACAGGCTCTGTTAATTCATCTATTACAGGTAGTTCTTTAATAACTGCATCGTTTAATAATGGAACAAGAAATCTAACATTTACAAAAGGTGATGCTTCTACATTTGCAGTAAACATTCCTGACGTTAGTGGTAGTGCAGCTATCAATACTGGTAGTTTTGCAACAACTGGAAGTAATACATTTGTAGGTCAACAAACAATACAAGATAATGGTTTAGGTATATACGGACAATATCCTTCAATCGCATTACAAGCAAATGCAGAAGGTAGTGGTTCTCAATATCCAAATATTGGAATTGTAATAGATAGTGCAACTTACGCAGGACCTGGAACTATTGGTGGATTTCAAGTATCTGATGTTCCTACTACTCAAAGTGTTGCATTGGGTATCAATACTTACTCTTCTATTTATGGTTTCCCTAACCCTGTTCCAATGATATATGGACAAGGGCAACTTACAAATACAGGTGATGATACCTTAATTGGTTTCCCTGCAGGTAGAATTGATATTTGGAGACCAACTAATATATCAGGCAGTGTTAATATTACAGGCAGTTTAACTAATTCAGGCAATCAAATTATAAATGGAGAGTTAATATTGACTAGCTCTAAATTTTTTAGAATAGGTGCTGCACAAGCTATATCAACAGGAGTAGTAGGTAATGGTTTATTAATTGAGTCACAAGGTGGCAATCTAATTAGAAACCTTGCAGGCGGTGGAAACATTACATTACAAAATACACAAGGTAATGTAAATATATCAGGTAGTGCAACAACAATACAAGAAGTTGATTTTATTCCATTCTCTGCATCTTTGAATAGTAGAATATTAGCAATCACAGGTAGTGGTGGTGGAACTGGTAGCATTGATACAGGTAGTTTCGCGACAACAGGTAGTAATACATTTAATGGAGACCAAAATATTAGTGGAAGTATATTCTTTCCTAATGGAACTACAATAAGAGGAAATGCAAGTCAACAAACGGTATTCAATTCACCTATAAGTTCATTATTAATATCATGTAGTGTTAATGCAGTAATTGCTGCAAGTGATTTAACAATAAATGCAACTAGAACAGATATTAGAGGTGTTGAAACGATTGGTGATATGCCAACTACAGCCGCGGGTGAAGTTTATTTATTAGGTAGAAGTGGTAGTTTGATAATAGGTAATTCAACACAAACTCCATCATATAATGCATTAAATCATTTAAGTTCTTCACAAGTAAATGCGAATACAAACTTAATATTCAAAACAAATAGTGCAACTCCATCAACAATTATAAGTGGAAGTAGTAATATATTTACAAATCCATCATCGGTTGCAGCTGGTAGAGCAATTTATGTAGGTGGTTCAAATAACATATACCTAGGAACAGCCCCATCAATTACAGGTAGTGCAGCAAGTGTAAGTGGTAATAGACCTACGATGAATAGTAATATAATGGGAAACCTTTCTGGATGGACTATAAATCAGGCATCAAACCCAGGCACACACCAATATACTGGTAATATTATTCATGGAGGTAATTTGACATTTAATATGTTAGCTAATACGGGCACTGTGATATACTCTAATAACCTTAATTTAGCTGCAAATATTACCCTTAACTCACCATCACAATCAATAGTAAATACATTAGCAGGTATAAGTGGAAGTAATTCATTGAATATGCAGCAAAATACATTTGCTGGAACAATTAACTATCAAGGCCCTATAAGTTCATCTACTCATACTATTTCTAATAATGCAGTTAACGGAGTATTGACATTAAACTTTCAATCAGGAAGTAGAGCATATAGTATCAATCAAAATAATATAAACGGAAACTTAACTTGGGCTGATAATACGGTATTTGCACCTACTTTGGGTTCAAACAATCAAGCAATAAATAATATTATCAATGGAGCAGTATCGGTTTTTAATCGTGCATCAGCATCCATTAATATGAACGGAAATAATATGGGTGGTGGAACAATTGCAAATGATTTAGATACATCAGCTATTCCATCAGCTATTTCTAGAAATATTCAGATAGTAAGTAGTATTCTTCAAGGAGGTGGTAGTAATAATGTTTATTTTTCAGGTAGTATGGTTGGAGCTACAGTAGGTAGACAATTCAACGCCAATATAATTGTAGGACAATCTATATCTGCATCACTTGTTGGTGATGGAAGTGGTTCAACTATGTTTGGAACTTCTATGTTAGGTGTAGGATTAAATACATATGGAACTACAACTATACCTGACGCTGGAATTTTCCAAAATGGTGGTTCGGCTTTTGTTGGTAGATGGAACGCAGAAGATGGTAATAAAGCAAAAACTGCACAAACGATATTCGCAGTAGGAACAGGTAATTCTGGCTCCGCAGGTATCACAAGAAAAACAGGCTTCTTAATTGATAGTGGTTCTAACTCATTCTTTGAGGGAACTCTTAATGTAAGTGGAAGCACAATACTTTCAGGTAGTGCATTTATAAATAATCTTGGAAACGGAATAACAGATGTAGTTGTGACTTATAATACTTCAACAGGTGAATTAAGAAAAGCAACACTTCCGGATATACTATCTGCATCATTTGACGCAGCAGAATTTTGGTCAACTACAACTCAAAGCGGAAGTGCAGGTGTAAGCGGAAGTATTACATTCAATAATTCAGGAAGTGTAGCAGGTATATCTGTTGTAAATGGTAAAGATATTACTATGAGTCAAGCGGGAACTTACAACATTCAGTTCTCTGCACAAATTGAAACATCAGGAGGAGCAGATACTGTCTATATGTGGTTTAAGAAAAACGGAACTAACATTACAGACTCTGCAAGTAAAGCAGTATTGGCAAATAATACAGCACAAATTATGACTGTAAACATATTGGATGAAGCGCAGGCGAATGATTACTATGAGTTAGCATACCAAACCTTAAACGGAAATGCGACTGTATTATATGAAGGTGCAAGTGGAAACATACCTGCAATACCATCAGTAATACTAACTGTCACACAAATCCGATAAAAAAAATTACAACTTTATAAACACAAATTGTTAAATATAATAAAATCACAACTATGAACGCAAAACAAGTTCTAAATAAGATAATCACTCTACTTACAAAAGATGAAGTAGAATTAACTTATGCAAAATTAGCAGACGGAACAATCGTAGAAAGTCCTACTTTTGATGTAGGCGAAACACTTGATGTAGTATCAGAAGATGGAACTAAATCACCAGCACCAGACGGATTTCACGATTTGAAATTAGAAGGTGAAGAAGGTGAAGAGGTTTACATCAAAGTAAAAACTGAAGGTGGTAAAATCGTTGAAAGAGAAAACGTTGAAATGAAATTAGAAACTGAAGAAGTAAAAGACCTTCCTCAAACTAATATCAACGAAAAAGCAAACGAAGTAAAAGACATAGAGTCTCCAGCGAACAACGCAAAAGGAACTAAACCATCTTCTATGATGGCGGAAGTGACTGAAGAAGCAGAAGATGACATCCCACAAGTTGGTGATGGTGTTCCTGCTGACATCAAAGAAGGTGAAGATACTCCAATGACAATGGGTGATATGCAAAAGAAAATGGAAGAAATGACATATCGCATTGAAGAGATGGAAAAGAAAATGATGGAGATGGCTGAACCTAAAATGGATGAAGAAGTAGTAGACAAAGATGCTGAAATCAAAGATGAGAAATCTGAAATTGAAGAGGAAGAAGAGTTAGCAAAATTAGATGGAGCACCAGTTGAAACAGGTGTTAAATTCTCTACTGAAAAATCAAACAATGTATTCGGTAAGAAAGCAGCAAATTCACAATCTGCATTCTTATCTAAACTTTATAAGTAAACAAAATTATTAAAAATTTCAAAGGTAAACAATGAAAAAATTACAAAAATTCACAGAGCCACAAATTACATCTACTTACGCAGGTGAGTTTGCAGGTCAGTATATTGCTGCGGCTCTTTTGTCAGCTAGAACGCTAGACAACAAATTGATTACCATCCACCCTAACGTAAAATTCAAAGAAGTTTTACAAAAGGTAGCAGTTGATGGTATCGTGCAAGACGCATCTTGCGATTTCGTGACATCTGGTAGCGTAGTATTATCAGAAAGAATTTTAGAACCAAAAGAATTACAAGTTAACTTACAATTATGTAAGCAAGAATTTGTTGACTCATGGGAAGCATTACAATTAGGATATTCAGCGTTTGATAGCATTCCTGCTAACTTCAATGATTTCTTAATCTCTTATGTAGGTGGTAAAGTAGCAGAAGCAACTGAACAATCTATCTGGCAAGGTGCTAACGTTAACGGTCAATTCCTTGGTTTTGAAACTGCATTCTCTGCATCTATTGCAGCGGGTGGTTCTACTGCAGTATTAGCAGCTAAGAGCGGTTCAATCGTAATCTCTGGTAGTGTGACTTCAGCTAACGTATTAGACAAATTAAATTCAGTAGTAAACACTATTCCTGATACCGTTTATGGTAAGGAAGATGTATTGTTGTATGTATCTACTAACGTAGCAAAAGCATACCAACAAGCATTAGCAGGTGGTGCAATTGGAGCAAACGGATGGAACAACCAAATGAACGTTGGTGAAAAACCATTCAACTTCAATGGTATTGAAATCGTATTATGTCCTGGTATGAGTGCTTCTAAAATCGTAGCAGCTCAGAAATCTAACTTATTCTTCGGAACAGGTTTGTTATCTGACCATAACGAAGTTAGAGTATTAGACATGGCTAACCTTGATGGTTCACAAAACTATCGTATCATCATGAGATATACAGCAGGTGTTCAGTTCGGTATCGGACAAGACATCGTATACTATGGTGCATACTAATCATTAACTAACAATCTAAATTAACAGAATATGTCTTGTAATTTATCAGCTGGAAGAAACGAAGTGTGTAAAGATAGTATCGGTGGCTTAGCCGGCGTATACTTCTTAAACTACACTACTGGCTCTTTCACTAAAAACGGAAGTGGTGAAGTGACTGCATTCCCTTCAGGAAGCACAGTATACTATTACCAATTAAAAGGAACAAGTGCATATACTGAAACCGTTAACACTTCAAGAGAGAATGGAACTACATTCTTCAATCAGGAGTTAGTGTTAAACTTGAAAAAGTTAACAAACGAAATGACTACTCAATTAAAGCTTATGGCTTATGGTAGACCTCAAATCGTTGTTCACACTATGAACGGAGATGCTTTGTTAGTTGGTGAGCAAGAAGGTGCAGACGTGACTGCAGGAACAATCCAAACAGGTGCGGCAATGGGTGACCTATATGGTTATTCAATTACCTTCACAGGTCAGGAGAAATTACCAGCAGCTTTCATTAGTGGCTCTACAATCTCAAATCCATTCGCAGGTATTGGTGCAAACCCAACCATAGTGTATGGAACTAATAGCTAATCAGTATAGCATTATAAAATAATTAAACCCTACTCTTAATTGAGTGGGGTTTTTTATTGCTTACTATTTTAGGGTAATTGATTGTTAAATACCAGATAAAACATAGATAATGCTTACTTATTTCCTACCTGGATACAACACATATAAGATTAGAACGAAGCAAATACCATCTGGCAGCAACTTCTTACGAGTTGATGTTCAGAACATGCTTACATTGGATGATTATTCTTTTCTGAATAGTCCTAATCAATGGTCTTATGATGAATGCGAAAGCATAGTTAATATAAGTTTTAATTTGGATATTGCATTGGATGTTAATGTTGGAGATGAATACAGAATATTTTTAACTCCTGCTATTACATCTTCTACAACACCATTTACTTATTTAGACCCGGTGTGGCATGGTTCACTGCAAGTATTTGCATCACAAAGTGTAGATAAACCTGGATATGTAAACCAAATCCCTGTTGATGAAGAGTTTATCAGTAGACAATCTACTAATGAGTTTGTGTATTGGTCACAGGCAGCACCTATAACTCCTACGACTACTACAACAACACATGGCCCTACTACTTCTACAACAACGTTGACACCAACGACAACAACTACGTTAGCGCCTACAACTACAACTACGACTGTATCACCTACAACCACAACTACATTAGCACCTACGACTACTACAACAGCAGCACCAGGTTCACCTGATTTAGTTATAACATTAGGTAATTTGATTGGTGGACAAGGATTTAATCAATGTGTATCTGGTCTAAATAATTCAGCATATGGTTGTGGTGTTCAAATGAATGAATTGAAAACATTCTTGAGTAATGATGCAGGTTGCACAGTTCCATACGGAACAAGTTGGGATTTAGCAGGTTCGCAAGGTAGATTTTTCAACCCTGGAACATCAGGAGGTCAGTATACAACAAATACAGGCGGCTCTATTGACCCAGGCAACTATTATAGAACAAGGTATAGTGGAAGTTTTGACTTTGATGTTCCTGCTTTAGGAATTAACTTTACAACTAATACTACATTTGATTTAACAGGAACACAATTCAAAGATTATACAAAGAGTGGATTTACTGTCAGAATATTAGGCCCTAATTGCACATTAAACGATGATGGAGCTATATGCTAATAAAAAATAGAATATGAACAAACAAACAAACTTTTCAGTAGTAAACGTTGGCAATGGTAATAATACTTTGCCAGTTATAACCGAGGATACAAAGACCAGATATACTTGGGTGCCTTTTGGTGTTTACGGACACGATGATTTCTTTAATGCAGTAAACCTTGCATACAATACATCTACAACCAATGCGGCATGTGTAGAAGGTATTGCAGACCTTATCTATGGTAAGGGGTTATACTCAAAGAATGAAGGATTTAACGAAACTCTAAATCGTATTATACCACAGGAAGATGTTAAGAGATTA
>Ga0181363_1000374_pt1 | contig 12808 bp, 18 predicted proteins | sample Fa13NDMLBSN_FD_130109 | JGI IMG/M metagenome (GOLD analysis project Ga0181363, IMG submission 130109) | Freshwater viral communities from Lake Michigan, USA - Fa13.ND.MLB.S.N | ecosystem: Environmental > Aquatic > Freshwater > Lake | place: USA: Michigan | collected 2013-09-23
GCTTCTGCCATGTCTTCTACTACACAAAGATTGTACTCATATGCAATACGCATAATTGATTTCATGTCACATTGTCTACCATAAATATGAACAGGCATTATTACCTTTGTCCGTTCAGTTATCTTTGATTCAATCTGTGCAGTGTCTATAGTTAGGTTGTCAATACAATCTACAAATATTGGTGTAGCTCCACAGTACGTTACAGCCCACGCAGTAGCTACCATGGTAAAGTCTGGAACGATAACCTCATCTCCTTTACCAATCCCAAGAGCTTTGAGTGCAATAAATAAAGCATTTGTTCCTGAATTAACTGCAACTCCATATTTATATCCGTTATAACTAGCCCAAGCATTCTCAAACTTGCCTATATAATTACCTTTAGATGAAATCCAACCGCTTTTAATAGCGTCTGTTGCGTACTGCTCCTCTAATGAACTTAGGTCAGGTTTTGAAACTGGAATTAACATAATTGTTTAGGTAGTCCGATGAAGACCGTACCTTCTTATTACCTACATTATACACCGTAATAATACCAAGTCTATCGCACACTTCTTTTTCTGCGATAGCATCTGGGTGACTTTCATCACAACCAGAACAAAATACATCAGGCATCACCATTTCAAGTGACTTGCACACGTTAGAATCTGAATCAACTGATGCAACAACTTCGTCAACACCTTTGATATTAGCAATAAGTCTCATGCGTTCCCCAAGTGGCATGAATATAGCACTTCTTTTCTTTTTAGCTTGCTCATCATTTGCTACTATTACTATAAGTTTGTCTCCATAAGTTCTTGCGTCTTCAATAAGATTCAAATGTCCAACATGTGTAGGGTTAAAATGACCTGCAATGACTACCTTAGATGACTTTCGTATAGTTTTTTTAGATTCTTCCATGACATTTTTTTACCCCACTCTTTGCCAAGCTCTGAATACTTCTGAATATCCTTATTATACCACTCGTCAACATGTCTTGCTATAGACAATGGGGAAAATATAGCACTATCAAACTCTACCGCTATTTTTTCTTTTTTATACCCACTAACAGGTATTAAAGGCTCTTTTGGCAGCCATGTATTCATAGGAAATCTATCGCCACACATGACAAGCATTCCACTTGCAAATGCTTCCTGTAGAGGTAGTGATAGTCCATTGAACTTTTCTGGAAAGACGAACACGTCACCCTCGCTCCAAATATCGTCAAATGTTCCCACTCTAATTTCAATGCGTGGGTCGTTCACTTTAGCAATAGGAACTTGGCTACGAACAATCAACCGAGCGTCACTTTTAACATATTTCCAAGCTTCTATAAGCTCTTTAGTGCCATTTCTACCGCCCAAGCCACCATTTCCTGCATTATGTACAAAAGTCTTTGCTACATGCCGTATAGCGTGTTTAACAGCTACAGGAACAGGAACAAAGAACGCATTTTTATCTTTGTAGTAGTCCAAATCGAGTAAGGAAGGACAAAGTATTACATCTGGTTCATACGGTAGTGGATTTCGTGTGCATTCGTACATAACCATAAGGACAGTTTTAATTCCTTTTGCTCGTGCCTTTGGAATGATTGACCAATCAAACACTTCTTCAAAGAAGATGAGCGTGTCGCAATCAAGTAATTCATCTACGGAACTTACTCTATCTGGATACCATTCGTAGTGATTAGTTCGTGATGTATGAGGTTTAACATATGCAACGTCAATCAGACCATTATCATAAAATGCTTTGGCTAAGTATCCCAGTCCCTGCTCTGTTGCTAAAACTATTGAACCTACTTTAGATTGTTTCATAGTGTTCTGCTCCATTAGTTAATCCTTTGTCACCTGTGCCGTATTCCAATACAAGTATTTTCTTGCACACTCTTTTTAATTCTGATTCCATTTTGTCCCACTCTTCTTTCCCGAGGTTATTTACAATCATTGCTTTAACTGAAATCATAAACCCCACGTTAAACTCTTTATCGTTAAATGGGAGGTTCTTAATATCAGCAACCATAAACTTCTTGTTTGGGTAAAGTGACTGAGCTTCTTTGATAAAGTCAGGTGAGAAATCTATCCCTGTATACCTACCCTTCACCATCTCTGAAGCACGACCATACCCACAGCCTATATCTAGAACGTTATCACTTTCTTTTATTTCTTTATTTAGTATCTCTCGGTGTTTACTTTCAATATCTTTCCACATCTTGTCTCCAGCTACAAACACAGAATAATGCAAAGGATATTTTGCTTTAGCATTATCTAATCGCTCTTTCCAGAACTCTAATTTATCTACAGGCTTTGACATAGTTTTTCGCATTGCTTAGAACAGGTGTAATTATTGAGTACCCATTCGTAGTTCTTTTTAATTATAGCATTTCTCTCTTTTGTATGTGTGAGGTAGTAATCAATCTTAGATTTTAAATCATCGTAGTCCCCTCGTTTATAGGTAACAAGGTACGGATATTCTTCTTTCAGACCTTCTACCTCTTGGTGAATAAGGAACCCACCTCGTCCTAGTGTCTCTACGATTCTATTAGACCAGTAATGAGGTGAATACACTGAATCACCCACTACTATCTTAGACTTACCGTATAATCTGTTTAAATCTAATCCTCGTACTTCGTTAGTGTCAGCTTTACCGAACCATTGGAAGTTATAGTCTTTATCTATCTTAGACAACATATTGTTGCGTTCTCGATTATAAGGATTCATAGAGCCTACAAAGATAACATCATACTCTTTCTTGCTCGGCATAAGGACACACTCGTCATCATATATACCTTGTCTTATGCAACCATGTTTGATGTCATATAGTCTAAAGTTTTCTTGATGCCCACCGTCAGTAGTGAATACATAATCAGCTTTGAACATTTGAGCAGTCCGCAGTTGATACTCCCTGTTATACCCAAAGTATAAGTCGAATACCCAGCACACAGTCTTAATCTTGTTCTTTCTAAACTCCTTCATCACAAGGTCGGCATTAGCTACTCTAAACTTAGCAAAGAGTACAAAATCGGGTTTATAGTCTATAACTTCGTTAATTATCTGAGACCACCGAGCATTCTCATCTATTCTATGTACGTCATGTCCAATTTTCTCAAGGGAAAGAGCTATATGTTCTTCGTCCCACATCTTCTTAAATCCTCCAATGTAACATATTCTCACTGTAGTGTTTTAATTAGCTTAAATCCTCGCTTTAGGTGTTCAGCAAGTAATCTATCAGGAACATCTATTTCTCTACCGTCTTTACTCATGATATGAATTACTTGAGGTTTGATACTAGTAATGTTTTTCATTTTTATTGCACCAACCTCTTTCTCTATAATCTTTTGTACCGAATCAATGTCCAATACTTCGCATGTATCGTCTGATAGACCTTTATAGTACTCTCGTGTCCTATAAACAGCGTTAGGGTCAAACTGCTCGTAACGTTTAATTTTGGATTGTCTTTTGTCCTTGTCTTTTAGTCCAGAATGAATGAGCAATACAGGAACTTCCGAACCGTAATGGTACGCCCATTCAGGTGCAAGCCCACAATGTAAGGGACGATTAACAAAGTTTGTTACACCATTCCACTTCCAAGCTCTAACATTCCAAAAGCTCCACTTACGTTTCCACCCTTCATTCCATAAGTTCACTATGTAGACGTACATGGAATTGCACTTATCAGCAATAGATTCAAACTTCTCTCTTGTCATGTCGTGGAATACTTCGTCCATATCTAAACAGACAAGCCAATCAGGGTTATAGACACCAAGCGATGATACAAGGTCTTCCTTGATTCTATGTTGATTCTCTCCCCATACACGATTGTCTTCTCGTATCTCGAACCCATAAGAAGCTATTAACTTCTTTGTTTTAACATCTGTGTTGTTGCATACAATTACCACCTTGTCACACAACTCTTTGAATTGGTCTAAAGTAGCTTTAATATACCGCTCTCCTTTACCACATACACCGTAGCCTATTATGTTATAGCGATTTAAGGTACTCATGGAATCCAGTATTGAACTTGAGACTTGTCTTTACTTGTTCAGCCTTGAGGAGTGTCTTTGCTGCTTCTTCTTTATCCTGTCCTTTTGCAAGTGTCTCATAGAATCCCACCATGATAGTGCAAGTATCTATCTCTGTCTGTGTCTTAGTGAGTAAATTATTGATTGTTTCTTTCATATTGTGATTTTAACGTATTAAATCTTTTTAATGCTGCTTCAAATGAACGTTTCTTTTTCATCTTCGGCAATTTTCCTACTGCTACTGCTTTGATAATCTCTTTTTCTACAAAAGCGTTGATTAGTTGTGTCACTTCGTCCTGTTCTTCATCTATCTGCTGGTTAAAGTACCCACTATTAAGCACTAATTTAAACTCTTTCTTTGTTTCTTCGTCTACTTCTGGGTCAAGCAATGCTCGTTCCATGATTTCTTTAGACACTGGAGCAATATCTACCTTCTTCGTTACCTTCTGTAGCCATTCAAGGGGGATTGTCTTCTGAATATCAAGCAATACCTGCTTATGCTCTGGTGAAAGTTGTTCAAATGATTGTTTAATCATACTTTTAAATTATTTAATATTTTTTGTCTGTCTGATTCTACTGGAGTGATAATGTCGTGGTTGCTAGGGAACTCAATATTTCCTCGTGCAATCTCTAACTCTGCGTTAAATGCCTTGTTAGTGAGAATCTGGTTAAAGTTCTTTAGGTCGCTATCAATCTGTGCAATTTCCTTTGATAAGTCCATGAGGATTTTAGTCACTTTCTGCACCATTTCGTCTGAATCATCTTTTAGTTCTTTGAATCGTAGTCGGTCTTCTGTATCTGAGTACTTTTGGTAGGTTGTTTGTAGTTGTATCTTTTTGTCGATAAGGTTCTGCATCTCTGCTTTACCACTACCCATTATTTTAAAGTATGTTTTACCGTCTGATACCCCCACAATCTTGAAATCGTGGCGTACCCACTTAGACTTATTAGTGAGCATGTTCCAAGCATCTCGCTCATCTGTAGCGAAAATATATCCATCTCCCACTCTTTCTATAAACCAAGTTTTAGTTGGCTTAGAAGAACCTGTCTTTTCTATTGTTTCGTCCATTTGATTAAATTATATCACACTAATATGGATTGTTGGCAGAATACTTGGGGATAATGTTCTGCATGTACCCCCAAGCAACAATCACTTCAATAACTTCTATTATGAAGTTACAGCTGTGTCGTTAGAATTCAATAACACTGCCGCAGGTTCTCGGAGAACTGCTACACCGTAGATAACATCTACAACTGTAAGCATTCCAAGGTTCTGGAGAAGGTACTGAGCGTCTACTGACATACCAGACTGAATTGCAAATCCAAATGCTGATGGGTGTGCAAAGAGGTTTCGATATGTTGAGAGACCCTTAATAACTCGTGTTGATGTGAATACTGGTTGACCGTAAATCTGTCCCTGTAGACTTCGTGACTTGTCCATCGGGCCGAAGTTACCATCTCGAAGAACTGGGATTTGTGATGTATTCCAAGTGTAGTACTTAGCAATAGTCACAATTTGTCTCCAGTAAACGAATGGGTGGAAGAAGAACGCTGTCTGTTCTAGGTCGTAATCAAGAGACGCAAGCTTTTCAATAGAACCTACAATTTCGTTGTCTGTTACTACTGTAGCTGTATCTCCTACTACGTTAGTTGTCAAAGATGAGTACAATCCGAAGATTGAATCTTCAATAGCAACCGTAAGAACATTCTTAGCTTCTCGTGCATACTTTTCATTGAGCATGTACTTTGAAGCGAGCTGCTTCATATCCTTTTTGCCGATAATCCAAGCTACATACTTGTGAGTATCAACATCGAGGTATACGTCTACCTGTGCTGGTGACTGGTCTACTACTGCATTACCCTGTGTTGACTGAGTAGAAGCAGTAAAGATGTTTGTATAAATGTTAGGAACGTGGAAACGGTCACCTCCTTCTGTTGCGAACGATGAAAGGTCTGTAAAGAAGTTCATCGCTACTGCCTTAGGGAAGTTTGGCTCGTTAACAATGTCAGTCCCTGATGTTACTTACATTCCTGTAAGGTTCGGACTATCGCATCACCATATAGGTGTCGGAATATTTAGTCTCTCACACTGCCCCTCTGATTCAATGCACGAATCTTATCATATAACTCGATTCGTTTTTGGTATGTACTATCATCTAATTGATAGCCTGCATTACCGTTAGGAAATCTTAAAATAATTTCTGCTTGTCGCTTTTTTACTTTAAGATAAGGATATATCTTTTTTATAAACTCTACCACTTTCATGTTTCGTATTGCCCAGCAGTAGCTTTCTCTTGCATTGTGGTGAGCCTTTCTTGTCTCAAAAGTTCCACCAAATGATTCATAAAGCCATATTACTATATCCTTATGTGTCATTGCTACCTTAACCGCTGGTTTAAACACGAATTCTTTTTTAGACGACCATAGCTTTTTATTACCCCTCTTTGCTCTCAATATGCCTATATATCCTTCACCATCTACTAGCCCTGCTAGATATGCTGATTGTAATTTTGATATTTTCATATCCTAATTATATCATAATGGTGTCCACATTGATGAGTGCTTGTGCCTTGTTGCCCGTTCTGGGTTTCAAGTCAATTAAATCCGATTTTAGAAGTACAGATATTGTTTATACTTCTGGAATCATTGCTGCGAGGTCTGCTGCTGTATAGGCAGCTGTTGGGTCTGAAAAAGCCATAATGGTTTTTAGTTACCGCTATCAACTATCGAGACTGTCGTGATTTCATGAACTCCTCAAATGCTTTTTGTTTATCATCTGCTGTCATGTCTTTCTTATTGACTACCTCGAATCGCTGAGAACGTGAACCGAATCTGGGTGTGTTTTCTTCTACACGCTTAGACTTTCTAATCGCTTCAAGTCCTCCCTTTATAAACGGGTCGTTTAATAATTCGCTTGTAGGATTAGGATTAATCTTAAACATGTAGTCTGTTTCTTCTGGAGATAGTTTATTAGCATATCCAAACTGTCGCTTTGATTCAGCTAGTTTTAGCTGTTCAACAGTCTGTCTAATATCATCTTTAGATTCCTTCCTCGGTTCTGGTTTGTTAAAGTTCTTGTTTTCACTGTTCTTCTTGTGAAGTCGAGCAGTGAGTTGTTTGATGACACTATCTTTTTTAGCGATGATTGCGTCCTTGTCTTCTGAATCTTCTGATTCTTCTTCAATGACTTCCTCATCTAAGTTAATGTCAATCTGTTCTTCAGGATTTGAGAGTTCCTGTTCTCGATTGTCTTGTTCAGACATAAGTTTGTAGTGGGACATGCTTACCACCAAGCGTTAAAGGTAGAATATGCTTACTACCAAGCGAATAATGTGCGTTGGTGGGACGCACCCCCCAAGTTCTATAACATTCCTGCTATAAATGATTCAGTTTTCTTCTGAGGTTTTAGAAGTGCCTTTACTTTATTATACAACACTTTATCGAGTACCTCTATAGCAAGCTTTCTTGATTCAGTAGAGTAGTCACCAAGTCGTGCGTCTGCTATCTGGTTCTTTACATCATCAAGAAGAAGTAAAAGGTCGTTGCCTTTACTTGAGGTAATTGATTCGATTAGGTCGTTATTGCTGTTGTGCATTTGGATTTGTTTCTTGCTGTCCTGTTGTTAATGCTCCGAGTAGTTGTTGATTAGGCTGCACCTGTTGAGCTGTGGTGTCTGCCATAGGCATCTTTTCTCCTGTGAGGATAGCAATCTTAGCAAGAAGCTTATCAGCTCTAGGGTCGCCACGTTGTGCAAGTGAAGTGTAAAGGTTAGTGAGTGTTTCAATCTTTGCTTGTAGATTTACTGATTCACCTGTAATGACAATATCAATCTTGTATTTAATATCTTTGAAAGAGTCCTTGAGAATCTGAATATCTGCACCTCGTAGTGCCTTGATAGCGTCTCGATATGATGCTTGCTCTTGTAGTGATGGCACACGACCTTCTTCAAATACTGACTTATCAATGAACTCTCCAAGCTTTGCATTTGCAATAAGCTCAATAAGTTCTTCATAACCGTCTACCCCAGAATAGATATATTCAATGCTTTCCTTGTTTAACTCTTTAGCAAAGGAAGGGAAGATATAATCGTAAAGTAATTCCTTGAGCATCAGTGCGAGCTTTTCTCGCTTGAGACCGAAGTGTGAATTAACTGAGTTAGATAGCAATACTCCAAGTCTAAATGGTGTACCTGATTGCATTTGTTCACCTGTTGCAACTTCATAAGTAAATGACTTCTGGTCTGAGTTCTTTTCTACTACATCATCAGTAGCGTTGTAGTCTGCGAGAGCCTTAGTCTGTGTGTTTACTGGAGTGATATTACCATTAGGCATAATCTGCAATACTTCACCGTCTCGTACCTCTGATACTAGATTCTTTCCAATGCTTTCGTCTGTTGATTGAAAGATGTTCTTAGAAGACCATAAGGTAGAACGCATACGCATATTGAATACTGCGTTACGAGCCTTCTGGTTTTCAAAGTTGTTTTCAATTTCTCCAATACCAAGCCATCGTCCTGCTCTACGCTTCCAGTGACACTCCTTGAAAGGTCGAGACTTTATCTCCTCGATGAAGAGCACATCGCCGTCTTTCTTATTTGCCTTAGTACTTAGAACAACGTATGACACGGTATCTACTGATTCGTCATCATCTGCTGTGGCATCGAAGAATTGCTTTGGCACACGTCCATATCTCTCTTGAATCACAAGGTCTTCGTCCCACTCGTACTCTAATCCTGATAAGTCCCAATCAGGCATAAGCTGTGCTTCCCAAGGCTTCATGGTGTGTTCGATAATCACATAACTAGCTTCGTTGAGTGACTTAGCGTCCTGTTGATTGCGTAGCTTGTTGAGGTCGATAATATCAAACTCCTTACCTCGTGTTTTAACTACCAATGAACCGTAGAAAGGGTACTTCTCTACCATGTCGTTGAGGTCAATACCAAGTCCTACCTCTTTAGCCCAATCCTTAAACTTCTTACGAGCAATAGTACAAGGTATATCAGACATTGAATCCTCTGGAATAATTGCAATGTCTTTTACATCAATATCAATCTGCTTTGATGCTACGTCTGCTCGGAATACTGATGAGTTGAGATATACTTTCTCAAATCCTTCTGAATCTTTTTCTCCTTTTTCAAACTTAGATGCTCCCACAAACTCAATAAGATTGAGAGTGTCTGCCTGATTGAACTTATATCCCTTTCCTTTTCTGTCTTTAGTGCCACCGATAACAATCTTTGTGTCAAAGTAGTCATCAAGTTCTTTTTTGACTTGTGCTTTGAGGTTAAATAGCTCGTAGTTATATTTCATATGGTGTAATTATAACATAATTTTAAATGTCAATATACTTTTCCACATATTAGAGATACGAGTTATTCACTTTCTCTTGAGTTCCTGCTTTTCTTCGTGCTAATAAGAGTGACAACGGGTCAAGATTCTTTGTTGTTTGTGTTGGTTGTTCTAGCTCAAAGTACATTCGCATCATCAATGTATCTCCAATATCAGGACTTCTTCCCAAACTTTCTTTAATCTCGTCCTTTGACATGATTTCTAGCTTACCGTCCTTATCCGCATTCTTTCTTTTAATCCAAGCTAAATCCTCACGAATCATTTGCTTAATATCCTCGCTCACATTTTTAATAGCAATCTTGTGATTGTTCACATAATCAGCTAATAGATATGCACATTGTGTCTTTAGGTTCTTAAAGTTATCTGGTAGTCCAGTGAATCTATTGAGAAATGGTGTACGGTTAGCCATAAAACCTTTCACTCCTCGTAGGACATCTACAACACCACCTCCTACACCGTCCTCGTCTACAATAATCTTTGAGAAAGGCACAAAGTACTTAGCTGCTGTTGCTTTCACTTTATCTGCTACTTCATCAACACCAAGCTTCTGGTAGATTTCTATCTCTATTACTTCAAAGCTATCCCATGTGGTAATAATAGTCTTGTCTCCTCCGTATCTTGCAACGTCTACTACGATAAACTTCTTATCAAACTTCTCCACTGTGTTAGTCCATAAATCTTCTAGTGCGTCTGTTGCGATGAGAATACTTGGGTCGTTGTCATATTCAAAGTTACCTTCAAGCAGACGTTCTCGTGTCATCTTATCTGACCGTCTCAGGTTTTCTATGTACGCCTGTGGTAAATGTGGATTATCCCCTGCTGTAGCTCTAATAAATGCTCGGTAATACGGCAGTTTTCCTTCCTTCCAAGGCTTGTAATAGTCTGAGTACACATGCCCCTTATCTGGGTTAAATGTTTCTAGCCAAAAGTTCTTGATAGTCACTCCGTTAAATACATTCTTTCGTCCTACTCGTGTCTTTAGAATACTTTTAGCTTTCAATGGTGTTTCGTTTGATTCGTCAATCCAAGCCCATGTTAGTTCCAATGAACCGAACCGAGTATATTCTGGGTCTTGTGGTGAATATGCAGTATCAAGGAGAAGAATCTCTGAATCGCTAGGGATAAATGTAATTTTAGAATCTTGTGCGTTGTACTTAAAGTCATGCTCTGCCTTGTATCCTAGTTCATTGAATACTTCAAATAAAGTGGCAAGTGTAGTTTGTCTCAATGTCTTTAGCTCTTTTCGTCCTATTGCTCCTCGTGAACGTGGGAATGCTTCTGCGATGTATATAGCTAGATAACATCCTAGTCTACTCTTTCCACCTCCTGCTGCTCCTCCATAACCAAGTTCAGTGATTGAATCTGATTGGTAGGCATCAAAAGCATCTGCCTGTTTAGGTAGTAGATTTATCTTGGCTTCCATTGTTCTTAAAGATGGTTATTGTTTTTAAATTACCATCTGGATTATTTATATCTTGCTCGGTCTTGTCCTTCCAACCGTAATTGTTCTTTAAGTTAAATATTGCACTTGTAGCGTTTACTCGATTCATCAGTGCTCCTTCTTCTACCCAGTTCTCACACCTTGACTTAGCTGCTTTTATAGAGTCAGAAAATTCTGGTTTTTCTTTGTAGTCTAATAGTGTTTCTCTTGTTGTTCCAAGCCATAGTGCTAGTCCTGTTATTGTGTATGGTCTCTTCTCTTGGTCACAGTTAATAAAATAGCTTTCTATAAGAGATTCTAGTTGTTCTACTGATTCAAACTTTGGTGGTCTTCCTGCTGGCATATTAGTGTGTTTTTATATATTCCTCAATAGAGTTATACGATTTCTCTATGCCTTTTTCTAAAATCTCGTTGAGTTGTTCCTCTGTGGGGATAAAGTTCCACTGCCCAATAAGCATTGCTCGTATATTTTCTCTCCATTCTGTTTTTGTCATTCCTTCCATTTGCTTAGATTATATCATTAAAAGCTGAGACTGAATAGTAGTTCTAATTTCTCTAGCTTTGTTCTATCAATGTTTCTTATACAAATGAGACAGGTTTCGTTATGTTCTGTGGGTATGTAGTTATATCCACACTGGTTACACTGCTGAGGTGCTATGGGGAGTATTATCTCTGTGAATGAGTACTCTACAATGGGTCTAATTGGCTCAAAATTGCATTTTAACGAGAGTTCTATACTTTTGTGTAGTAATCCTCGTTTCATGTTTTATCTTCGCTTCTTGGCGATTTTAACGTTCTTCTTTTTCATAGCTGCTTTCTCTAAACGAGCTTGCTTGTCGTGTTTTTCTACTACCCTACTTGCTATGTAGTCATTGATTGACATGTGTCTAGTATATCAGTGTTGTGATGTATGTAAAAGTGGATAAGTTATAACCACCCTCTCACCATGATTACAGGAAGTGTAATCCCTAACCCTCGAAAGGGTCATGCTCGCCCTATTCAATATTCAGGCAAAATCCTACAATCATGATGACAAGGTGCTTAAGTGAACTGGTGGGGAAGCACGTTTCTCCTTGTTTAGTTGTGCCGTATAAACAAAGATACTTCCAATTCCCCCATAAACTCACTTAAACGAACTGGTGGCGAGGGGCATAAAGATTTATCGAAGGTAGCTATCCCGCATTCTTCTTTAAACGGCTATAGGTGAGTACTTACACCAGCTTCCCCCTCCATCAATTCACTTATCAAAAGCGGTCTACACCCTCCACCTAATGGTGAAGAGGTACTAATCGCCAGAAAAGTAATCCCCTCCCTTTCGAGAGAGGGTGTAAACAACTTTCTACTTCCCCTACTATATCACTTACTATAGAAAGTTAAAGGGAGTTATCCACAAAGCAAAAAACCCCACTGCTTATGTCTACTTTAGACTTAGGATTCCTCCTCGTTGCCTCTAAAAAGAGACTAGACACAAACATATAGGGATTGATGCTGACACTTCGGTCATCCTACAAACACATTATACACCACTTTTATGTCTCGTAACATGGCACTCCTTGTGTAGAAGTCTCAAGTTGCTCAAATCATTTGTTCCTCCTTTGCTTACTTCTACAATATGGTCTATCGAAGCGTCTCTAAAACTCATTACACTATTGCACCATTTGCATTTGTTACCGTCTTTTTTGAATAGTCTTGTTTTTAGATAACCTATTGAAGATAGATAGCCAGAGCCATACTTTTCTTTTGCTAGTTTTTTATTCTTTATTTGTTTTCTGTAGTTTGCATCGTTATAGAACTTATATGCACATCTAAAACCATAAACAACAGCTTTAACAAATCTGTCCACTTTATATTTTAGACCTTTCATATTTTGTATCTTTGAAATTACGCTTACCCTTCATTGCAATTCGTAAAGTCTTGTCTTTTACATCTTCGTATTTCATTCTGCCGTCTTTATAGGTCTTTGCCACTCTGATTACTTTGAATCTCATCTCGTGTACTAGTCTACAATCGCAACAACCCATTTTA
>Ga0181363_1000376_pt1 | contig 12804 bp, 14 predicted proteins | sample Fa13NDMLBSN_FD_130109 | JGI IMG/M metagenome (GOLD analysis project Ga0181363, IMG submission 130109) | Freshwater viral communities from Lake Michigan, USA - Fa13.ND.MLB.S.N | ecosystem: Environmental > Aquatic > Freshwater > Lake | place: USA: Michigan | collected 2013-09-23
GATGCTCGGACTCGATCTCTTTCACGAGGGCATGGCGGCTGCTGGTGGCATCGAGCACGAAGGGATACTTCTTGCTGGCGATGGCCTTCGCATCGGATTCCTTGGCCAGCCGGTCCCTCAGCACACCGCGGGCTTTGTCGGCCTGCTTCAGTGCTTTCTCCATCTGGCGGCGGTATTGGCGCACCTGCTGCGGGGTGTATTCCACCTCGTTGCCTTGTGCGTCATTGCCGGTGTAGCCTTCCTGCTCGTGATCCTCGGCCCACTCTTTGGCTGCCTGCCATTGCGCTTCGAGCTGGGTCAGATCCTGCTCCGTTTTCACGGCCTCGAATCCTTCCGGCATGCCGTAGAGCGGCGTGCCTGCTGTGGTGCCCTGGCTTTCCAGCTCCTGCACACGGGCTTGGATTTTCTCAAGCTGCTCGCGCAGTTCGCGGTTTTTGGCCCGCGTCTTGAAATTGTCCTTTTCCAGTGCCTTGAGCTTGGCGGCGGCTTCCTTCGTGTCCTCGGGAGCGTCGTCATTGTCGCCTGCTTCCCCGTCGTCCGCATCGTCGTTGGATTCGTCAGCATCCGATTCGTCCTCGGCGGTCACCTCGGCAGAGTCGTCCTCATCGTCGGGCAGGATCGCATCGCGGTCCTGATTGGTCCCGTCCGTGTTGTTGGACTCATCGGCGTCATCGGTTCCCGCGTCGTCGTCATCGTCGGCTGTCGAGGTGACAGGTGGAGACTTCGGTTTTGCGGCGGCTTGTGTCGGCTGGCTTTTGGCCTTGGCCTTCACCGGCTCTGTCTTGACTCTTTCCGCTGCACCCATCGCGGCCAACTGCTCGGCAACCGTGTGGCCGGCCAGTGACTCAAAAATGGACAACGGAGATCCGCCAGGACCGCCCTGAACGCCAGCTTCTACGGGTGCGTTCGAGCCCGTGCCGCCTGCGGAGGCGACATCACCACCTGCCGAGCGGGCAGCCGGTGCGTTTGGAACCGCATGAGTTGAGATGAACATAAGACGTGCGCCCTGCGCACGCCGCCACTGCATCACACCACCTGCCTGCCGACAATCTCACGCGCTCCGAATCTGACACGATCTGCCGCAATGTGAGGCGATCTGAGGTGATGTGCGGCTCAGTTTTCCGCTTTGGCTTCCAGCTTTTTCCGTGCCGTGAGGCGGATGATGTCTGCTCGCAAGTCCTTCAGGTATCGCGCCGCGCCGCTGGCCTCATCGCGGATGCGCGGCTCTTGATTGCGCACGGTCATCTCCGCATGCGCTTCGCCGATGAAGCATTCCAGCAAGCTCATCACGGCCCGCATCTCCCGCGTGTCATGCGTGGCTTCGAGTGCATCCGCAATCTGGCCTTCGGTCAAAGGACCGGCCTCCATGCAGGTTTCAATGAGCAAGCGTTTGGCTGGGCGTGGCATGGTGCTGGAGTGCTATTTGGAATGTAGGTTCGAATAATTAGCGTCACCGCAGGCCGCAGCACGCGCCGCGGCCTGCGGTGGAGTCTTACAGCCATTCGCGTTCACGCCAGATCTTCATGATTTCATCGACGCCATCAGCACATACTTGGCCGATTGTGTCCAAGCGGTCGATGCAATGCACAGGACCGTGACCATCCTCGAAATCCATCAGCGGTCCAGAAAGAGCGCCGCTGATAAGCTGAACATGGATTTTGCGTTTGAGATGTTTTTCCGCTTCTTCGTTTGGGGCAAGCGTGCCAAATCTATTTTTGATCATGCGGCCATTCTTGATGACCACAAGCGCATCAGCTTCCTGAGCCTCTGTGTTTTTGTCTTCAGGCTCCAGCCAGAGTATTTTGCCTTCAATCATAGTTTTAGTTTTGCGTGTTTGATTGAGCGTTCCCGACGCACAGCGGCGAACCATTGGCTGACGCCAACAACTCGAAAGAGTCTGTCCTATTTGTTGATTACGATTACTCACTCCACCACCGGCTTAAATCCCGTCCTACCCACCTGCGCATTTTCCGTGCGCTGCTGCACGGCAAACTGGAAGGCGGCCATGCGGCGGTTGAGCATCTCGGTGAACATGCCTCCGGCGGCATAGGCCTGCGCGACGGCGGGGTTCTTCTGCATCTGCTCTTGATCTACCTGCAAACGGGTGGCGGCATCCATGCTCTCGGTGACGGTGGGCTCCACGCCGGTGAGCAGCATGGCGATGGCGGCTTTTTCTTCCTCGGCCTCGGCGGCATTGCGCTCGCTGAGGCTGCCGGTGACCAGATCAGCGAGGCCGGGGTCGATGTTGTTGAGCAGCCACGATACGACGGGCACCGTGGGCACCTGTCCGGCGACGCCGGGAATGCTGAAGGCGTCCTTCAAAGCGCTCCAGCGCTTTTGCAGATACTCCATGTCCAGGCTCTTCACATCGAACTCCAGCACGAAATCAAAGCTGCCTGCGATCTCCTCGCGGGTGACCTGGAAGGGCTGCGGGCCATTGCCAAGCACGCGGCTGACATAGAGCGGGTCCATGAACTGCTGATCCAGCGCGAGGATGCGGCGCAGGATCTCGCGCTCTTCCATGAGGGCTCCGGCGACGATCCATTGCTGGTGCATCTGCACCTTGGCCACGTCGATCTCGCGATGATGCAGGCCGAGCAGATTGGCCACGTCCTTGCGGATCTCGTTGGCATCAAGGATGGTGCCTTGATCCAAGGGAGGCGGACGCATGTAGTCGGCATCGCCGCCAGACTCGACGGGCAGCTTCGTGCCGGGCTCGTAGTCCCAGCGGGCACCACTGCCAGCACGGCGGCCCGTGACCTTGACGATGGGCATGGTGGCAAAGCTCGTGCGGTCCATGCTGGCATCGCGCGTGCTCTTGAGCAGGTATTGATGCGTGCCAACCATTTCCGGCACGCCGCGGCTCTCAAACAGCGGACGTGCCTTGTATTCACGACGCAGATCGACGTAACAGCCGCCGTCAAAGTAGTAATCCAGCAAGCGGTTGACGAACACGAGTTCCTTGTCCGCTTTGCGGCGATCCTTGCCGACCAATGACGGATGCACGATCAGCTCCTGCACGGCAGGATAGCCTTCCTCATCGACGGTCTGCACGGTGATGCGCAGCACCTCATACCAGGTCTGCTCGCGGTTGCGATAGCGGGCGGTGAAGGTGTCGCGGGCGGGCTCGTTCAGGATGCGCTCAACACTGGCGGCGGTGGTATTGAGCACGGCAGAGGTATCGACAACGGGCTTCGGTCCCATGTCCAGCAGGGCGTCAATGGCTTCCTCGTTCCAGCCGTCGGTCTTGGCTTTGGCTTTGATCTCAGGTTCGGTGTATTGCTCAACGTGCGCCACCCACGGGGCGCGGTCCACCTGGCCGCACCAGTGCGGGTAAAACACATCAATGCCGGGCAGGTAGGCGCGGACGCAGGGCTTGCCCGGTTTGCGATACGGCGCGGTGAAGGTCACGCTGTCCTCGGTGCGCAGTTCACGCGCCACACGCCGCGCTCGCACGGGTGAAAGCAGCGGGTAACGGCGGCGGATCATCGCGACGATGGGCGCGACATCTTCCGCCCGCAGCAAGTCGTTCAGCTCGGCCTCGGCAGCATCGGCGATGGCGAGCTGCTGCTCAGGCGTGAGCAGTTCGCCATCGGCGTCGATGGGCTGCATGCCCGCCTCGGCGGCTTGCAGCCGGGCCTCGGCGAGTTTGGTCTGCGTGTGATCTTGCACCAGATCCTCGACGCTCAGGGTGACCTGCGCCGTGCCCATGCGCTGCTCCCACCCAACGTGCATGACGGCATGGCCCCAGGTGTGCTTGATCTGCCGGGCAAAATTGCGCTCGCGCCACAGCTCGGCACGCAGGCGCTGCCGCGTTTCGTATTTCATCAGCGTCTCGACCTTCTTGGAAGCGGCCGCATCGCTGGCCTCCATGGCAATGACCTGCACCTTGGCGCTCTCGATCGCCAGCATCTCCAGCATGGTGAGCTGGTCGATGGCTTCGCCTGCCAGATGCACGCGGGAATCGGCGGAGCCCTCGAAGGGGAACACCTTCTTGCCGTAGTTTGCGGCATGCTTGCGCCCATCCTGCGACTGTCCGGCCCAAACGGCCAGCGCGGTGCGTTCATGGTCTTGCATGTCCTGAATCCACGGCCCCAGATCGGTGAGCGAAAGCGTCATCTCGTCGATCACCCAAGTAGGATCGAGCGTTTCATCGGAGGCGACGACGTAGGTTTCGCCGGTTTCGAGGTCGGAAGTGAGCATGGCCGTGCGGGCAGGAATGGATCAAAGCAGCCCAAACTCCCGCAGCACAACGGCCTCATCATAGCGGTAATTGCCCATGGATGGCAAGAGGATTCTAGCCGGGCTGTCCTGCCGGCAGATGATCTTCCGCGCCGTGTGCTCGCCAATCCGAGCCCGCCGCGCATGCGCCATCACCTCCGCCCAGGTGATCAAGGTTTTCAACGCGGGCTTGCTCGCCGGTTTGGCGGGCGCGGTGGGTTTTGGGGTGGTGGTCATGGCGTGATGAAGCGTTGGAGTTTGGCGAGGGCAGTTTCACATTGAGAGTCGATAAGGTGGCCGCATTCGTAGTTTTTGAGTATATCCCTCAAAACTCTGTGAGCCTCCCGGATTACCTCGCGCATGGCGGCAAGCTGACGAAGCACATAATCGTCAGCAGGCTCGCCACCGATCGTGTCTTGATTGCCAAAGCCATCGGTGCAAATGCGGTCGAGCTGGTCGCGGAGAATAGCGTTTTCTGCTGCCGCATCGACGGCTTCAAGGTGCATGACAGAGTTGGCGATGCCGACTTGTTTCAAAGCTGCAATCTCGGCAGCCGGGTCAGCCATGCCAGCGCAGGCGTTGACGCAAGCCACAGCGCGCGCGGCAGTGCGGTGCAGCATCAGTGGATCGTGCCCATGGCGGTCTTCCATTGGGCGATCAATGCGACCGACTTTCCACGGCTCGCCGTAGTCGGATGTTGGTGTTGTTGGTGTGTCGCTCATAGTCTGATTGTCTCCTTGTCTGATTGTCTCAATAACTCCCGCCCCTGACGATCTCCAAACCCGCGGGCGGCACATGCTCCGGCCCGGCGAGGCAGAAGTAGCGCCACACGTCCACGGGATCTTTGCAGGCTTCGTCTTTGCGTTTGGTCTGCTCGGCGTAGTCGGGGATGGTGAAGTTTTGCAGGCCAAAAATGGTGTTGGTGCATTCGCGGTTCACGCGGGCTTTAGGCTGCATCAGGATGGTAGTGGCAAAGGCATCTCGCACGAGGGCGAGCCCTTCCTGCACGCGCACGCCCTCGGGCACGAGGATGGTGAAGCCATTGGGCAGGTCGTAGAACTCCTGCTGGATCGTCGCTCCGGTGGCTCCGCTCTTCCACTGGCTCCAGCGCGGGTCGCCATACGTCTCGAACGGCTCGGCACATAGCATGCCTTCCTCATTCGCCATTCTGGTTTCGTCATTCCGCGCACGCGGCACATGCAGCACCGTGCGCCCCTGCCACTCGCCGCCCGTCTCTGCCATCTTCACCAGCAAACGGCGGCGCATCTGCCACACCAGCTCGGCATACTGCTCGAAGTTCCAGCCGAGCCGCAGCTTCTGCGCCGGGCCTTCGTCGCCGTTCATGCGGTCCTTTTCGCTCATCACGGCCCACGGGCCGGGCATCATGTCGTCGATGGCAATGCTTTCGCACGGCCATTCCTGCGCCTGCCAAAACCGGCCCATCGGATCGACGATGAACCAGCCGATGAAGAAGGGCTTGGCCTCCGCGCCGTCGATGATTTCGTAGAGCGTGCCATCACGCGGCAGATCCTTCCAGTCGCACAGGTGCTGCTCCGGTTTCCACACGGCCTCGAACTCGCTGCGGCTCGCCGCCTCGGCGTCGCCGTAGAGCTTGATGCGGACGGTCTTCTCATCGGCTCCAGCGTAGTCCTTGGAGAGCTGGGGATAGACGTTGACGTATTTGTTCGCGGCGGTGTGGAGGTAACAAACCAACCGCGTCGGCTCCAGCGGATACGCGATCTTGGGCACACGCGGATCTTTGCAGCCGCCCTTCGCCGCCAACTCGGGGGCAATGACCTTGAACTTGTCGGGCTTCACCGCGCCCTGCATGAAGTAGCGCACCGTCGGCGTGAAGCCTTCCTCGGGCGTGTAAGTGATGAGATGCACGCCGTGCATGAGCGCCCCGAGCAGCTCGCCATGCGGACGCTTGGCACCGGGCACGCCATCCGCGAGAGGCACGAGGTAACTTTGCAGCGCCAGCATTTGCTTCCGGTGCTCATCGCGCTGCGTTTCGATGGCTCGCGAGGCGAGACGATCCTTCAGCGCTTTGACGTGATCGACGGGAATGCCTTCATCGGACCACACAAACGTGAGCGCGTAGCCGCGAAAGCTCTCCAGCTCTTGCGTGAAGAAACGAAACTGCACCATGCCGCCGCCAGTGTAGCGCTCGCCATTGGCCCCGGTGACGATGAGGTAACGGCTGAACTGGTTGTCGGTGAACTTGCCGCCGCTGAACTTAGCCTTCTGGTGCTTGTCCTGCTTGATCTTGCCCGCTGCACCGCCCAGCGCTTCGGGCGGCAGAAAGGACTCGATGGGCTTCTGCTGAAGGTTCTGCGAGTCCTCCTCGCGCCTCGACATGCAAAACGCCGTAGCCTTCTGCGCATGCTTCCAATGCTGCACCGCCAGCGAGGCCGCCACATGCGTTTTGCCCGCACGAATCCCGCCGCTCACGAGCACCTCCAGAACGCGCCCTGGATGCTCCAGACGCTTCCGGCACAGCTCCAACAAGAACAGCCACCAATCCTGCGGCACCCAGCCCTGATCCAACGGCTGCTCCGCCATCTCGCGGATCGCATCCGCCCGCGCCGCCACCGCCTCCGCCGCGCCTTCCTCGCCCAGCACCAGCAACTCATCCAGCGCCAACGGCTCAATCACCGGATGCGCCTCTTGCCCTGCATGCAGAGCTTCAATGACAAGCTGGGTGTCGGGTGAGATCATGGGGTGATGGGGATGTTTCCGGTTTTGCGGGTATTATGCGGAATGGTGGTTGGGATAATTACCGTTCAGCATATGCGGCCACCCCGCGTTGGAGGCGACTGAGCCGGGAGCGATTCAGTGCGCTCGACGGTCTTCTTTGTGCGTTTATTGAATACAGTTTGAAGGTGTTCCTTCACCACGGCGGTTTGTGCTTCGGTCAGTGCTCGGGGGTTTTGCACCTCAAACAAGCCTTGCAGCCAATAACAAAAGTTTTCGGGGGTCATAATGTGATAAGGTTAATGTTTGGACTTTGATGCTGAACAAAGAAAATGCAGGCCGCGGCTCGAAGATCATCTGTCGTGCAAATCAGGCTTGGCGCTCGCCGTCGCCTGATTTTCGACGGTTGGCGTGCATTTCCCTTCACGGTTCAAAACGGAATGTCATCGTCCTCCATGCCGTCGGCCATGGGGGCATCGCTGCCGCTGGTCACGGGCGAGCCTGCGGCGGGGCGGGCGGTGCGTTGGCCGCCGCCGTGGTCGTCATATTCGCGGGCATTGCCGAGAATCGGAAACTTGGGCGGATTGGCGCTTTCGCGTTCGTCTTTTGTTGTGGGCTCGCAGATCCAGTGGGTGTTTCCAAAATCGTCTTTGCCATCGCGATTCGGCACCAGCGAAAGCGAGAGATAAACCCGTTCTGCATTTTTGGGCGAAGGCTTGGCGCGTGCTTCGTCGAGGTTGATCACGATGCAGTCTTTGCCTTTGAGGCGCAGACGATAGGCACCTTGCAGCTTGGCAAGGTCGATGTAGGCATTGAGTTTGTTGGGCATGGTGTGTGTCGGTGTGCTGTTTGGCGTGTTACTTCTGAACAGGAGGCGGCGCGGGATTAAGCTCGGCGTGGATGTGCTTCACGAAATCAAGCACCGTCTCCATTTTGGCAGCAGCGTTGTCTGAGATGTCGATTCCAAATTCGCTCTCGCAAAACATGACGATTTCGACTTTATCGAGCGAGTCTGCGCCTAAATCGTTGAGCATGACATCTGCCACCACATCATCCGCGCGGCATTTCAAATGCTCGACGAGGAGATCGGTGAATCGGTGTTGGATTTCGGAGGCAGTCATGGTGTGTGTCGGTGTGTGGGTTGTGGGTGAATCAATCTTTGAAATCGGCGTCCCAGCCGTCGTCGGTGCGTTTGGATTTGCCGGAGGGTTTGCTGCGGGGCTCTTTCTTGGGCACGGCGTAGCTGCCAAATTGCCAGTCGCGCCAGTCGGTGCTGTTGAGTTTGGGCATGCGGCTGCTGAACCAGGTGCGCCAGTCCTCGAAGCGCACATGCAGCTCGGGCGTGGGGCCGCGGCGATTCTTGCGAACGTAAATTTTGGCGTCCTGCTCGTAGTCCTCGCGGGGCCAGCCGCCGTCTTCCTCGCCGTATTTTCCACCGCTGCTCCAGCATTGCGGGTTGCGCTCGCGACGCGGCTCGACGGCATCGCCCCAGCCTTTCTTCTTCTCCTCGCTGAGCGTGTGCCAGCCGAAGAAATACGGGTCGCGATGCAGCATCCACACGTGGTCCGCATACCACTCAATCGCGGCGCTGCCGCTCAGATCGGCGAGCACGGGCGGCTTGCCCGCGTTGCGGTCGGTTTCGCGGTTAAGCTGCACCATGAGCAGCACGGTGAGCTTGTAGAACTTTTTGACGAATTGCAGCGTCTCCATGACCTCGACCAGTGCCTCGCGCTCGTCTTTGAGGCCGCGCTTACTGACGGCTTTGATCAGGTGCAGGTGATCCACGACGATCCAGCGGATGCCGTGCTGGCGTTTGGCGACCTGCACCTGGCTGCGGATGTCGGCGGTGGAGATGGCGGAGCCGTCGGAGATGAGCAACGGCGCGGTTTGCACCTGGCGCACCTTCCCCTGCATGGCGTCCTGATCGGCGCGGGAAAACATGCCGGTGATGGCTTTGCTGGTGTCGATGCTGGCACCGCCGAGAATGATGCGGTCGTAAAGCTGCACGCTGCTCATTTCGGCGCTAAACACGAGTCCGGGCTCATTGCGCTCGACGGAAAGGTTGTGAATCAGCGTGGTGGCCATGGCGGTCTTGCCCTGGCCGGGACGGCCCGCGATGACAACGATCTCGCCCTGCGCGTCATCGAGGCCGTGCACGGTTTGATCGAGCTCCAAGATGCCGGTTTCAAGGCCCATGATCTTGCCGCGGTTCGCAATGGTCTGCTCCGTGCGCTCAACCCAATCAATCACGCCGCGCCGCGCGTGCACGGGACCGGTGGAATACTCGCCGGAGGCTTGCAGTGCCTGCACGCATTCAAACACGCGGCTCTCCGCGCGACCGACCACGGCCGTGATATCTTCGTCATTGGTTTCCGTGCCGTGATGCAGGCACTCGTCGATGCTTTCGGCGCAGGCGTGAATGGTCTGCCGCAGCGCCCATTTCTCGCGCATGATTTTCACGTAGTGCGGATAATGCGCCGAAATGGGCGTGAAGCTGTAAAGATCACTCACCTGCGCCGGACCACCAATGCGTTCGAGCTTTTCCTGATCACGCAGCCGGTGCGTCAGGGATACCGGCTCGACGGGCAGGTTTTTATCCAGCATCTCCAGCATGACCTCGAACAAGGTGCGGTTGCCCGCGTGGTAAAACGCTTCGGCCGGCAGCTTGGCGCGCACTTCGGCGATGCGTTCCGGATCTTGCATGAGGCAGGACAGCAGCCCTTTCTCTGCCTCATCGGAGAAGGGAAGGGCGCGGTTGATTTTGGCCAGCCGCTCCTCGGTGGTCACGGCGCGGTCTTTGGCAGGTTGGTCACTCATGCGTTGATTTGGTTAAAGGTTTGCCATGCGAGCCGCACCACTGCCGGAACTTGTCCGTTGCCGAGGCACCGCAATCGGTCCACCCGAGCGGCCACCCCATCAGCCACTCGACCCACGTCGGGTTCAGCGCACCACCAGCCACCGCATTTAGCGGCAGTGCATTCCGCTCCATCTGAGCAGGACCGCCGTTGTTGCTCGCATCCTGCACCGTTGGCGTTGGTAGCATCTTGACTTGAGCAGACAACTTGGCCTCGCCTCGCGAGTTCCACTTCCCTGTTTTGCGGTCCACCGCATCGTCCGCCACTGGCGTCTGCCAGAGTTTGTAATGCCTGTTTGGATTGCCCCGCACCGCTTGGATCAAATCGCCGCGTCCACCTCTCTCTCCGTCGCTGCTGCGCACCGTTGGCCACATCGCCACCTGCCCCAGCAGGCTCGCACGCTTGGAGCCATCGCGTTGATTGTGGTGCGTGCGACCATTCGCATCCTGCGCCGTCGGCGTCTGCCACGTCTTTTCGCCATCCCATGATCCAGATTCGTTTCCGTCGGTGTGGAGCTCCGGCATCATCAGCTCCCAGCACTCCCCAGATCGCATCATACCCCAGCGAGGCCAAGTTCCCGAGAACTGTTCCAAGCCCCCGAACAGTGAGCATTGGCGAGTTCTCCACGAGCACGTATCGCGGTCCCACCTCACCGATGATCCGGGCCATCTCCACCCACATCCCACTTCGCTCCCCATTGATGCCCGCTCCTTTGCCAGCGCAGGAAATGTCCTGGCAGGGAAACCCGCCAGAAACGACGTCAACACGGCCTCGCCATGCACCTCCGTCAAAGGATCGCACATCATCCCAGATGGGAAACGGCTCCAGGCATCCATCGTTTTGCCGTGCCACAAGCACGCTTGCGGCATAGGCATCCCACTCCACAGCGCACACGCAGCGCCATCCCAGGAGCTTCCCTCCGAGAATGCCACCACCAGCGCCCGCGAAAAGAGCCAGCTCATTCACGCCGCCTCCTTCCCATGCTGAGCGAGCCAGCGGCGGACCTGCGCCTTGTCACTGGCGACCATTTGCGGCCAGCCGGGCACAGTGCCCTCCCAGCCATCACCCCAAAGGGCGGTCATGGCCTGCTCATAGCCGTCCGGCGGAAGCTCCACCGTGAGCGGCGGCGCTTCTTTTTTCGCGCCAAAGCTATCCGAGAAGGCTTGGAAGGGTGTCTTGCCGCGCAGATCACCACCGCGATCCTGCTCCTTGGCGAGCCAGTTGGTGACGAACTTCCGCCAGTTGCTCTTGCGGGCCTTGGCCTTGTTGGCCTTCAGCCACTGCTCCATGGCGAGCATCTGCCGCCGGATGTCGCAGGCCGGGTAAGCGCCCGCCAGCTCATCCATGAGCGTGTCCGTGAACCCCGTCCAGCCCGTGTCCGGTGCCCAGGCCAAGTCTTCCACCACCGCCCCCCTTTTGTTTTTTTCGCCAGAACCTTCTGAGGCGGCTGTGGCGGAGCCTTCGGGATCCTCGGCCGTCGGCTCAGCACCGTGAGGTGCGAGCAAGAGTAGATTGGTTGCTGGTTGTTGGTTGTTGGTTGTTGGAACGTGCGCGCGAGGCATTGCATCCGACCCTGCATTTTGGATGCGTTCGCAATGCGTCTGCATTGCGTCTGCATTGCGCCTGCTCTTCCAGCTTTCGTCCGCTGCCTTCTTGGCTTTGGCCTGCTTGTCGCGGAAGTCGGCGATCTCTTCGAGCACGCGTTTCTGTGTCCAGCCGGACTCCTCACGGGTGAAAAATTCGTCACGCACGGCCAGCACGGCCTTCTGTTCGGCCTTGTCGAAGGCTCCACAGAGCCGGAAAAGCACCTTTTCATCCTCGGGCAGCGGCTTTTCGGAGGCATAGCACCAGTCGAGCATGAGGGTGAAAGCGCCGTGCTCCAGGATGGAGAGGTGCCGAGTGTCCTTGGCGTAATCGCCGATGTGTCTCCAATACTTGTGCATCAGGGCAGGGGAGTGAAGTGTTTCTCGAGCCAAGCGCGGCTCATGACGCCATGGCCGCCGGTGTCGAGGTTTTGGTAATCGACGGTGCCGCGGGTAATGTAGGTGAGGCGGACGCGCGTGCCCGTGGCATCACGCCAGATGGCACGCACGACGGGAACAGCGGCGGCTCCAGCACGTCGAACACGCGCCGGTTTTTTTTGATCATGGCCGGCCACGGGAGCCGTTGCCGATACAGGGTGCGCCAGAGCGTGGTCGGCTTGACGCGGAGATTGGCGGCGGATTCGCGCACCCAGGCGGTGAGTTTCATGGCTCATAGAGTTTTGTCGGCTTTGGCAATGATTTGCCGCTCGATGATCTTGGCCGCAGACTGGGCAAAGGCGGTGACGGTGGCCTCAAAAGCCTGCTGCATGGGGCCGTAACTTTTGCTGGCATCGCCAGAGAAGCAGACGGTGCCCGCCTGCGTGATGTTGATCGTGGCCATGGGCCAAGGCTCAAGCACGCGGGTCTGCGCATTCGGTTTGTGCCGGAGCACCTGAATGGTGAACTCAGGCGGTGAGGAGTCAGTTGGGGAGTCGTTGTCGTTCATGGGGAAAATTCAAAGCAAATGACCATGGGTGCGCTGCATGCGGGCGTGCTGCTGGCGCATGCGCTCCTCGCAGGCGGTGATGGCGTTGGCACAGGCCAGGGCGCCGCATTTGGCGACGGCGAGCTCCATGCTCAGCGCCAAGCGCTCGGTTGGGCTCACATCGGGATCGGGCAGCAAATCGCGGATGACGCGGATCTGCTCGCTCCATTCGTCCAGTTTGGCGCGCTGGTGCAGCAGCTCGTGCACGGGACGCTCACGCACGGCCGCGGTGGCCGGGGCGGTGTCCCAAAGGCTGACGGTGGCCGTGCTCATGCCGCGCCCCCCTTTTTTTGGGTTTGTCCTGCCAGCCACAAGGCTGCTCCATGCAATCGCGCGGATGGGCAAGCCAGCACTGCGGGCATTTCCACTCCGGCACCGGTCCTTCAAACACCAGCGCGCCGCCCTTTTTTTTGCGGCACGCCAAAACAGCCGGAAGCGCAAGCGTCGAGCAATCCAGCCCAGCCGC
>Ga0181363_1000377_pt1 | contig 12766 bp, 15 predicted proteins | sample Fa13NDMLBSN_FD_130109 | JGI IMG/M metagenome (GOLD analysis project Ga0181363, IMG submission 130109) | Freshwater viral communities from Lake Michigan, USA - Fa13.ND.MLB.S.N | ecosystem: Environmental > Aquatic > Freshwater > Lake | place: USA: Michigan | collected 2013-09-23
GTCTCTTTTTCCTCTTCTGTGGAAGCGAGCGGCTCAGGTTGAAGCGGCTCGACAGTCTCCACCTCGGTAGGAGAGTCAATCTGCACCACGTCAGGCACAACCTCAGTCGGCTCTTTCTTCGGCACATAGTACTCAGGCTGCTTCATCATCAGCGCGTGCAGCGAGTCGTCCTTACAGCCGTGGACGAGGACCGCTTCTGGGTTAACGACACCGCCACGCTGACGGAAACGCTCACCGACCGGCATCGACTCGCAGACCAACTGGCCGTTATCGTAGCGGTAGTTGCAGGTGTTCCACTGGTCAGAGATCAGCTTGGTATCTGACCATCCAGTGTGCTTGAAGGCGTGGCGGAGAAACACGTCGAATGGTCCTTCCGGGTTGCGTGGGGGCGGATAGGTGAGACTGAGGATCAACGGGGCTATGCGCTGGTCCTTCTCCATCTTCGCCGGATACACGCCGCAGCCCATCATCATCAGGTCGCCGGAGTCTAGGGTGAGTGTCTTGGTGTCGAAGCTCCAGTAGGGGAGCTGGACGACGTTCCCCATCAGGGGCGCGTTGATGGAGTAGTACTCGCGTTGCAGCTTTGATACCCAGTCCGCGCACACTGGCATCATATCCGCCTCAAACCAGAGCCACGGCAGATTGTTGTTCTGCCTACCGAGAGCGTACACGGCGGAAGCGAAATGCTGGTTGCAGGCAGCCGGAGCACCCCCGTCGAAGTTACGGTCGGTCGGCACGATCTCAGGACGGTAGAGGCCCATGCGCCCAGCCTGCCGGTAGGTCTCCTCCACCGCGTCAGGAGTCGGGTGGAACATGATCGGATGGTGCTCTAATCCGCCGAAGTGGAGAAGCACATCGACGAGCTTCTCAAGGCGGTGGGAGTCGTGGCGGGATACTGGGATGACGAGTTTCATGCGTTCTCTAGTGCGGTTCTGAATCGGGTGAGTTCCAAGTCGCGTGCCGGGTTGCGGAAGAACCGTGGACAGCGCAGGCAGTTATGCAGGTAAACTTTTTGATGCGCCTCGTCAACCGAAATACCTTCACGTCTAGAGACGGCTTTGGCCAACAACGAGAGGACCGGCGTAGTCGTGTAGCCTGGATACTGCCAGAATCCGGGTGGGGTTTCTCGGACCTCTGGCTTGAACTCTGAGATGGGGGACTCGAAGACCTCGCCATCCACGGTCATTGAGCCATCCGCGCAGTGGATCACGTTCTCTGGTTTGTGGTCAAGGTAGAGGCAATCCGGCTGCCACAGGCACACCTCAAGGATGCGCGGCGTCTTGATCGCCTCGAACACATTGAACGGAGCGGACTGATTGCCAACGCTCCATCGCGCTCCTGCCGCGAACTCAGCAAGCATGAGCAGGTTTGGGAAAGTCATCCGCTCCACACTTGTCCCAACGACGTTCTGGAAGTCCCCGTGCTCATGCGGAAGCCCGACGAACACACACCGTTCGCCGAAATACCGGACCAGCTTTTTCCAAGGAAAGTGTGGGTTACGGTATCGGGGCGAACGGTGTAGCACGATCCGGTCGTGCGGTTTTCCGGTGACTGGAACCCATGCGCTCGTCTGGTCGTAGGCTCTCATGTCCACTCCGAGGCTTTCCAGATGCACCTTCTGCGACATCGCCAATGTGCGCTTGTTGGAGAAGTGCTTGCGGAAGTCGGTCAAGTCGATGTCCACAGCGTCCTCGCCGATGTGGACGGCACGGACGTAGGGGCAGGCTTCATAAAGCGGGCGGATGATATTCTCGCGTTCCAAGAACGGCGCGACGGTCGGACGACGGTCCACGAAGTAGATGTCGTGCGGGCCGTCAGGAACTGCCTTGATCGCACACAGGGATGCAGTTGCGTCTCCAAGGTCGCCACCTACGCGGATTTTCACAGCGTCCCCTTTCTCACGCACTCGATGAGTTGTTGCTGCTGGTCCTTGTGGAAGATGACGGTTTCCTTTCGGATCACTTTGAGGTCTGGCGGGAACTCGTGCTTCCGTTCGATGTCTCCATTGGGCTTATACACTGCGTAGCTGTGCTGGATCAACGGGGTGCGGTGGACGAGATGGACACAGTGACGTACCACCCATCCATCGAATCCGTCGTCCACGATACCATCGGGAATGATCGAGTCGATGTCGGCTGAGAAGACTCCGATGCCACCGATCCGGTCATGTGGTGCATTGTAGTCGGAGGCCCACATCATCTGGCAGCCATACTTCTTTGCTTCCTGCCACTCCGCTTCGAGCGACTTGATCCATCCCTTCTTGAGCGGGATTGAGTCAGCCTCCAGCCAGAAGAAGTCCTGACCCTTCATGTGCTTGGCAGTCTGCTTGAACGACCAGTTCGGAAGTCCGGGGTACGACATGCCGGTTGGTTCTGGGCGGCTGAACTTCTCGACCTTTGTGCCGTCGAGTTCATCGCACCAAGCGACGACGTTATCGACTGCGCTGCGTTGGGAGGGTGGGCGGTAGATGATGACGGGTATCATGCTTTGAGGAAAATGAAGCAGCACTGGGCAAGTGCGCCGTGATGTGTTTGGTCGAGGTTCAAGTCCCATGTCTTCTCGATACGGTAGTTGTCGAGTTCTAGGCGTGCGTCCACCAGTTCCAGTCCTGCGGCCTTGCCGACACGGCGCATGTCCTTCATCGTGAAGAATGGATGAGCCGGGCGAACGGGTGGGTCGAGCAGATCGAAGCTAGCCTTGTGGTCGGCGTTGTAGCGGGACGGCCACTGCCACCGTTCGTAGAACGTCCAGCTCGGCACCAGAATGTAGAGATAACCACCTTCCTTGAGCACGCGAGACCAGTTGTTCAGCGAAGTCTGGACATCGACCATGTGCTCTAGGCAGTGGGCGCTGACGACCGTGTCGAAGCTCTTGTCGTCGAGGCTGGCGAGGTACTGGGCGTCACCGTTGCCCCAGTCCCATCCGACAACCTCATGGGGAGGCGGCAGCTTGATCGGGTCAGGACCGCAGCCGATGTCGAGCACGCGGCCACGGATGAACTCGTAGTCCCCGTTGCGGTAGCGGGCGGGGTGGGATTTTGACATTTCGTTGCTCATGGGATTCAACATCCTGAATCATATCCTATCCAACGTCAAACGCTTTTTCATTTATCCCACGCTTGCCCGGTGGAGGACAGCGACACCCACCCATCGCTGGCTAGGTATGACCTCGGCTTGCTCGAAGGCTGGAGAGCGTGCCACACTGCCTCCTGACGATTCATGGCTCGTGGTTTGCTGACGGCAGCACGGGCTGCACTGGAGAGGTTGTGGCGGACGCGGGCGATCTCGATGCAGCCGAAGAAGGCGTCAGCACGGTCAGGGCTGCGCCCATTAGTGCGAGCCTTCATCTTCTGCTTGCTCTCGACCTCGACCTTCTCCTTGTCGATCTTCCGCTCATTGTATAGACGGGCGCACATCTGAATGCAGGTGTCCGTGTCGAGGCCGCGAATCTGACCGGCACGCATCAACTCCTTGCCAACATACCAAAGTTCCGAGACGCGGTTGCTGAACCTCTCCCTGCCTGAGCGTCGGTCGGTCAACGACACCTGCTTGTCCGAAGGTGCCCCGGCAAAGCTGACACTCTGGAACCCGTGGCCCATCTTCATCGCCATGATGGTCGAGAGAGGATCACCTGCCCCCGTGGCGTCGAGACCACGGTCTTCGAGCCTGATTCCACGGGTCTCGCACTCCTGCATGAATATCTCCACAAGCTGCTCGTTGCGATCCTTGGAGGCGCTCTTGGCGTTGACCTGCAACATGAGGTTCTTGATTTCGACCAGCTCGATGCACGTCACCTCTTTCTGGTGGAGAGGGTTGTAGAACTTCCCTACCTTGGCGAAGCAGGCGTTGGCTTCATCCCCGCCATGCGAGAAGGCCGGATCGAGGAACCCGATCCACGCTGGGGCCGATACCCACGTCATCACTTTGGCGCGGCTGTCAGAACCTAGAATCTCAGCCTCGGTGTAGATCGCCTGCGTGTCACCGTCTGGCGGGAGGAAGCCAAGAACCATTCGGTAGTACTCGGAGTTCTGCCGGTAGTTCTCGCCGTAAGGTGCGCGGATTTCATTGAGGTAGCGCAGCGTGAGAAGGCCCGGCCAGATTTCCCGACCAGCCAGCACGTTCGGCGACTTCTCCCCGTTGAAGCGGATGCAGTAGCCCAGCTTGGTCTCCCACTCCATGTAATCCTCGTCGATGCTACTCCATCCTTTGACTGGCTCCATGAACACGCCGAACGGATCGAAGGCAGAGGTGGGGTTGCCGATGCCGATGCACTGGAAGTTCTCGTTCGACGCAAGGTTGGAGATGACCTTCTTGTAGAACGTGTGAGTGAGCAGTGGAAGCTCGTCGAGGATGAGGATGACCGTCCGGGCTTTGAACCCGATCTTGCCCTCCGCGTCGGAGTCACGCCCCTTGCCACCAGCGACGAGGATCAATCCGGCCTTGGAGTTCTGCTTCCCCTGCTCGTTGATGTGAACGATCTTACCGGAGGAGGAGATGAGCTTGCCTGGGAGATGCTGCTCGCCGCCCATGCAGACGATGAGTTCGTTCCACAAGTTCTCGATGTCCCCCCAGATACGGCCACGGGATTCCTCAAGGGAGGTGGAGGTGAGGAAGACTTTGACGTGGCTCGGGTCGCATACGTTGGGCTTGTCCGGGTGAATGTCTCCGATGAGGAATTTGGCGATGCCCCACATGGCGAAGAACATCGACTTGCCGGAAGAGGCGTGACCGGCCACCGCGAGATACTTGTTCTCGATGGCTGCGTCCAGCATGCGCAGGGAGTAGGGGTTCCACTGGAAACGCTTGATGGAATCCGGGCGGTCCCACATCAGGGATACCAGCTTCTTGAAATGCTCCTTCCACGGTAGCAGCCTCGTCCCCTTGATCTCCTTGTAGAAGTGGTAGTAGCGCAGGACTTGAAGCTCCCGGTGAATGTGGCAGATACGCAGGTGATCCACCCTCCGCTTCGGGTCAACCGGTAGCAGCTTCCATTTGATGCCGTACTCGAAGTACTCGTCGGGACCGAGGGGCTTGGGCTTGGCGACTGGTTTGGCTGTGCTCATGCCATTTTGTAAGGGTATATAGGTACTCGGTTCTCGTTGAATCTGGTCGGGGTTGCCTCGCTCAGGACGAAACACTCCTGCCCATTGATTTCCAGAAGTTCTTTTTTCGGGAAGCCATGTTCCCTTCGTATCTCTTTTGCGTCTTCTTGAAGATACACTGCTGCGATTTGCTCGGTGAAATTCTCGTCTCCCTTTTTACGGGCATACATCTGGACTACCTCATACTTGGCATTCGCATACTCTTCGGTGACAGTCACAGTGTTCATTGTTCGATAACTAAGCCCGCGTCACGGGCGGATTCAAGCCTCTTCAACGCACTGAACAGGCGGTTCTCGTTGCCCTTCTTGTCGGCGAGGACAGAGGCGATAGTCTCGTCCACGGTGCCAGGGCACATCAGCCGGTGGACGGTGACGGTCTCCTTCTGCCCACGGCGGACGAGGCGTTTGATGGCCTGCTCGTAAAGCTCGTGGGAGTAAGTGAGCGAGTAGTAGATGAGCGTGTTGCCACCATGCTGGAGGTTGAGTCCATGGCCTGCCGAGGCGGGGTGGCAGACTAGCATGGGTATCTCTTTTCGGTTCCAGCGTCGAAGCATGTCCTGCTTGGCTAACATGCTCTTCTCATCGGCGAAGAACTCCGCATCTGGGAAGGCTTCTCGAAGGCGGGTGATTTCGTGCTGATACATCTGGAGCACGAGCACTGGGGTCTTGGTGTGCTTGCGGATTTTCCGCACCGCCTCGATCTTGGCGTCGTGGACATGGTGCCACTTCTTCTCTTCATCGTAGATGGCCCCACCCGTGAACTGCATGAGCTTGGTGAGGACGGCTGCTGCGGCTCCGGCTGTAATGGTCTTTCCGTTGCTAAGTTCGAGCAGCATGTCCTTCTCCAGCTTCCGGTAGTCGCGCATCAGTTCATCCGGCAGCTTGACTTCCACATCCTCAAACACTGGCGGAGGGACATCTGTGAGCCAGTCTTCGGAGAGAAGCGTCAGAGTGATGTCGGAAATCTTGGCTTCGATGGTCTCCTTGGCTCCGGCGTTCAGCTCCCAATTGTACTGCATATAGTCGGTCGCGTGGAAGTAGGTCTGCTTGAAGTGGGTAAAGCTGCGACCGAGACGCTGCCCTCCGTCGATGAGGCGAATCTGCGCGAAGAGGTCCATGAGTCCGTTTGGCGCTGGCGTCCCTGACATGGCCCAGTTCCTCTCGACGACTGGCATCCCCTTCCGATAGGCATTGATGCGGACGGACGAGTGGTTCTTGGCGCGGGTGGACTCGTCCCACACGACCGTATCATAAGGGACAGTGCCGCCACGCCGCTTGGTCAACTCGACGAGCTTCGGAAGAAACTCATAGTTGCAGAGGTAGAGGTCTGCCTTGCCGTTGAGATACGCATAGCGACCAATCTCTGTCCGAAGGTTGGCTACGCGCAGGTGCTTGAACTCATCCCATTCCTTCGGCTCCATCATCCACGTCAGGTTCGTCACCCATAACGGGGCGACGATCAACGCGCCTTTCGACTCGCCTTCTTCGATGAGTTCCTTGAGAGCGTAGAGGACGGAGGCTGTTTTGCCCAGACCCATGCCACAAGCCCCATACGCCACTGGATGAGTGAGTAGGTGGCGAATCAGTATCTTCTGGCAGTTAGCAGGGGTGAACTTCATGGGTCACATCTCCGTTTCTTCGGTTTCAATCTTAGTGCCGAATCTCTCATCAGCCCCTATCTCACACGACTCTCCGCACCCAACTCCGAAGTCTAGTTCGTCGTCATGCGGTATGAAATACTTGTCTGAGAAAGGTACGAAGTTCCCTTTAGAGTCTCGTTCAATGTCAGCTACCGACTTGTGTCCACGGAAGAATAGTCTGCGTCCATCTGGTGATCGTGTGGCGTCAGTCACTTTGAAGTTGGAAAACTCTTCTTCCATCTTTCTCGGAAAATCAAAGTACTCAGGTTTCTCTTTCATCACTGTCAGCAACTTTCGATAGCTCTTTTTCCAGCACCACACACAGTTTCCGTAGTGTTCCGGTATCTCTAAATCGAACCCCCATGTCCTTACCTCGTTGATAACTCGTTCTTTTGTGTATCCCTCATCCACAAGCGGGTAGATGAATTTCTCTTCTGCTGCACGAACAGATACACGGTGGGCCTCATCTGCACGAATTCCGATAGCTGTTAGAAAAGAGCCTTTCTTCCAGCCTATTGATCTGGAATAGCTGTCCAGGACATTCTCTTTGAGGCGGGTTGTGCATTGGGGACTCCCCATGTTAGGCACTCCATATTTAGCTATGTAGTCTCGAAACGGCCTACCGTCTCGACTCGCAGATCGGTAATCTACTTTTCGATAGGATACTCCGACCCCTTTCTCCGGGTTTACTTCGGCCTCCAACCACACTGTATTAAAACCCAAGTGTTCGTCACATAGCGCCACGAAGTCTAAGGTTAAAGGGTGTTCTTGACCTGTATTTGCGAACACCACTTTTATATCATGGGAAAGTCTGTATCTATCCATAACAAGTTTGGTCATAACGGCAGATGTCCTGCCGCCAGAAAAAGATATGCGTATGCGTGGTTTCATCCAAAAATCTCAGGCTGTTTGGTTAGTTGTTCGTAGAGTAGCCCAAAACAGGTGGCGACTGACTCTTCTTGAGTGACTTCATCATCTGTCCTCCTAGCCATCTCGAAAGCCGCGTGGACGAGTTCGTGTGCCAATGCGGCCTCGTCCAGTTCGATGAAGTTGATCTCCCCGATAAACCAATGGTTGTGCTTCTTTCCACGAACGAAGTACGCCCTCGCGTAGTTCCTCGTCTGGCGTATGAAGAACCCTCTAGGTCTCGGCGGATGGCGCAAGATTCTAACGCGGAAGCCGTTCACCTCGATGTTGAACTCTTTGGTTTTAGGTTTCATCAGAAAGGCTCCTCCCCGGTGACGACGTGCTCGCTCCACTGCTCAATCTTCTCCTGCACGTACCGTTCCCGGTTGCCCTTGGCGGCGTTCTCGGAGCAGGTGAGAATCTGGACGTTGTCTTTCGAGTAGCCGCCACTCGGGTTGATGCGGTCCACGGTGAGGCGGTGTCTCTCCAGTCCGCTCTCGTCCAGGTATCGAGTGGGCAGGACGAACGCCTCCCACTCCTCGATGGTCAGGGTGAACTTGATGCCTCTGCGCTTGGCCGAGGACTTGAGCGACAGGTAGGCGGACTTCACCGGGTTCGCCATGCGCCAGAGCTTCTTGTGGCACGACCCACAATACTCGCTGGAGTTGGGGCGCGTGGACAAGTTACGCGGCTTGCCCTTGCAGCGACGTGTCTTGCAGCAGCCGGGCTTCGGTTTGGTTCGGACGTTGAGAGGGTTCATAGCTTTGAGTGTTTCACATTTCGATCTCGACGTTCATACGGTGGCAGGCGATGACGTAATATCCTTCGTCCTGCTCCATGCCGATGAATTGAAACCCTTCTTCCTTGCATGCGACGCCCGTGGACCCGCTGCCCATCCAAGGGTCGAGCACCGTTCCACCGGGCGGCGTGATGAGGCGGCACAGGTATCGCATGAGCGCGATGGGTTTGACCGTTGGGTGGTTGTTCTTCGAGGGGTTGAACGGGCGCTCTCCTCGTTGCGGGATCGCAGCTCCGTCGCCCTTCCACTCTTTGTCCGGCAGGTCAGACAGCCCGGCGTTGCGTTCAGATGGTGATACCTTCGCACAGTAAAAGAAGCGGGCTGCGGAGCCGGAGTCTCCGCGTGGCTGCATGACCTCTGGGTTGTGCCGCATCTTCCCGTACACGATGTTCGTCTTATCCGTGCCATCGCTTCGACTAGCGGATATCTGGCCCTTACTGTATGGAAACAACCCGACTACTTCATCGCTGCCGTCGTGGATCAGGTTGGCGGGCCAGCGGCCAGCGGCTTCCGCCTTTTGCACGTTCTCGCGAATGCGCTCGGCGTGCGCCCGCTGCGCCTCTGGGTTGTTACGCCACGGGCGATCCCACCCTTCCGGCTTATCCGATTGCACGTCTTTCTCTGCACCGCCGCCGAGCTTGTCCCCGTTGGCCGGAACCCGGCACCCGTCCACGTTGATCGCCCCCGTGTGCCACTTGAGCATGTTGGCCACGACTGTCCCTTCGAGGGGTTTACGCGCCAACGTGATCGGCTCCAGTGCAGGCTTGAGCGCAGTGCCGTACCCTTCCAACTCACCTTCGAGGTTATGCGACTTCGGGAATCCAGATCCGTAAACCCATGCCACCAAATCACGGATCTCGAAACCAGCCAGCCGGATGCCGAGCGCCATTAAATCCTGTGTCCGAGTCCCAGCGAAAGCGAGGACGTGACCACCTGGCTTGAGCACTCGGTACACCTCATGCCACTGCACCGGTTGCGGGACGAAGTTGTCCCACGTCTTGCCCATGAAACCACGCTTGCTCTTCACGTCATGGTGTCCCGTCTCCAGCCAATCGCGGAGCATGGCGAGCGCATCAGGAGCTTCGCCGAGGCCGTACGGTGGATCGGTGGCAACAGCGTCGATACTGTTGTCTGGTAGGGTGGCAAGGAGCGCGAGGTTGTCGCCGTGTAGTAGTTTCATACCTCACCCTCCATGTTGTTCAGGAACTTCTCACGGTAGAGCTGCATCTCGCGCCCTGACATGGAGCCGTTGCCGTTCATCTCAGCGTGCATGACGTGCGCCGAATCACTGGAATGTGGCAGATCAAAGACGTGCCCGAACTCGTGCAGCATGGTGACGTAGAGGTTGTTGCCGTTGCCGGTGAAACGCTGCCACCATGTCGTCGCCCACTTCTCATCGACGGCGATCACGATACTCCATTTGTCAGGCCCGTGGTGTCGGCACTCCGCGATCCTGCCCGGATGTTTCTGGCGGTTGATGTTGCCGAAGTGGATGAGGATGTTGGGTGAGGTGAACTCGACCTCCTTGAGTTCGACGAGGTCGGACAAGATGCTGTTCCATTTCTTCGCCGCTTTGCGAGCGGACGAACGGATGGCTGGTTCAGAGAGATAGGTGAGGGTGGTCATGGTGTCGGGTAGGTTCACATTTCGATATCGACGTTCATGCGCTGGCACGCGATGGCGAAGTACTTGTCATCACGCTCGATGCCGATGAAGATGCGTCCAGTGTTTTGACAGGCCACGCCTGTCGTCCCGCTGCCCATCGTGAAGTCCAGCACCGTTTCGCCCTCATTGGTGTAGGTCTTGATGAGGTATTCCATCAGTGGCACGGGTTTTTGGGTGGGGTGAACTTTTTCAGTCTGATTGGAATTCGAGCATCTAACTACCGATGTTGGATAACGATGAGTGTAAGTTTTCTCAATCACGCCAGAACCACTCAAAATACCCTGTCCGTTATTCGAGTAGTTACCTTTAATTTTTTTAGGTCCGTCTTTACGCTCTTCCATTTGGGGGAAGTAACGTGGGTTCTTTCCAGAATATGAAAAAATTAACACTGATTCATGGGCTTTTTGTGGCCTTAATTTGGCTAAAGCTGGCTCGTTTCCACGTCCTTTATCCCATATAAGCTCGTGAGAGAAGCTATTTATATTGCTCATCACCAGCGCGGATGTGAATGGCTGGGATGCGGTAAACACGGCTGCTCCGTTTGGTTTCAAAACACGCCAGACCTGTTCCCACATCACATCAAACGGGATCACTGAATCCCATTTGCAGGCCGTGGTTCCATATGGCGGGTCAGTCAAAACTAAATCGACGCTGCCATCTTTGATGGTCTTCATCTTCTCGATGCAATCTCCTTGTAGCAGTGTGGTAGTCATACAGGTTCTCCAATCTGGCATTCGGCGCTGTAAAGGTGTTCAAGGGACTCGAAACGTGGAAGCTGTTCGCAGGGTTTCTCGAAGGCTTCGTCCACGCTCAGGACGCGGTTGTTCGGGACGGCAGCAAACCATCCCTGCTCGACTTGCAGAACGTGGAGCTGTTTATGTTGTTGGGCGTCATTTGCTAGAGCGTTGCCCTCGAAGTCGATGGTGAACAAATACCGTGCGTTCAACCTCTCCGGGTATCCCTTGATCTTGCGCACGTTGAGGAGCTGCGCGTTGCCACGTTTCCACATGGCGAACTCATGCACGGTGAAGGTCGAGGAGAAGGTGTCCCACGGCTGGATCAACTCCACGTCGGGCATCTTGCACTCCTTCCAACACAGAGCTTGGATAGGCAGGCAGAACATGGCACCCGCGCACTCAGGCTCGTCGAACCGGACTTGGAACTGGAGGCTCGCTGCTTCCTGACAACGGATGCCGAGGATGTGGGCCTTGAGGTATCGGCCTTTCCCGGTTAGGTGGTTCTGTGTGAACTCCCTGCGGACAAGACAGCGGACGATGGATGGAGCGTCGGATAGAATGAATGGCATGGTATTGGGATTCGTTGGTCATACTGTTTCAGCGTCCACCAACGCGGCGTCCAGCGCGCGCTTGGCGGAGTCAATACCGTCGCGTAGTCGGGCGAGCTCGTCTTGGGATTTTGCTAATTTGTCCTCACACTCTTGTAATAACCCACATAAATACTGCGGCGAGTTACTCAGGGTGTCGGCAGATTGCCGCGTACGGTAAAGAAACATTTGCAGAGACTCTTCCTCCTTCCACCCATATATGCGAAGCAACTTTTCGACCTCCGCCGCCTCATCGTTGAGCTTGGCTATCATATCGGAAGCCTTTTCTCGTTGGTCTATCAACGGGATTTGCGAGCGTATGTCCTGCGCCGCTCGATCACATACTCCTTCGATTTCTAAGAAGTCGAGAGACTTACCGTGACAGAGAGCCTTAATACGTTGGAATTCGTCCCTCCACATGTCAGCTTTGTTTTGCAGCAGCATGTTCAAATCTGTCGCCATGCCTAGCATTTTTGCTGCGTCGGCTTCGGCACATCTTAGCCTTCTAATTTCTTTAATTATATCCTCGTATCCGTCGCTTACTGGGAGCGTGGCGTCAGCAATAGCAAGATACTGTTTTTTATACTCGAACACTTCACCTTGCAGTTTTCGTATTTGCACAATGCGCTTGTCATTTTCTTCCTTTTGGTATTGGAAGCGCCGCTCTGCATCGTCGAGTCTAACCGCTTCGACCCTAGTTCCTAACAATCGTTTTGCTTCTGCTAATTCTTTTTCGAGTTTTTCGGCGAACTCAACTTTTACGCACTCAAAAGACATATCTAAGCGATTATCTCCGAAGGTCCATTTTTGTTCTGCATCAGTTCTTGGTGTTTGGGTATCCATATATTATTTAGCTTCGTTGGTCATACTGTTTCAGCGTCCACCAGAGTCATCTGGACGTGGCTGGGAGGCACTGGTCTCACTTTGCGGACTACTTGCACAATGGTATGCACATCGCCCCAGTTTTCGGGTTCCCCTGTTCGCAGACATCCGCATGACTCTATCCAGTCTTCCGCCGAGGAGTCGGCGATCCACTGCTCGGCAGCGTGTTGCGAAGAGAATGGCCCACGTGCCTGAATCGTTCCTGATGACATTCCTTGGATTCCTGTGTCGAGCACCCAGAATTCGGCGGAGGATGTGGTTTTGTGTTTCTTTTTCATTGGTTGTCGTAGTTGATGGTGAGGTTCGTTAAGCAAAAGTTTCTTCAATGATCTTCACCGCGTCATCGTAGTTGTATGCCCACTCGGACTTGACCCCGGCGTACTGGAGTTGCTTCATCCAGTAAACCTGTGTCGGTGAAGGCTTGCACCCCTTGCGCTTGAGTTCGAGGAA
>Ga0181363_1000384_pt1 | contig 12655 bp, 14 predicted proteins | sample Fa13NDMLBSN_FD_130109 | JGI IMG/M metagenome (GOLD analysis project Ga0181363, IMG submission 130109) | Freshwater viral communities from Lake Michigan, USA - Fa13.ND.MLB.S.N | ecosystem: Environmental > Aquatic > Freshwater > Lake | place: USA: Michigan | collected 2013-09-23
GCGCGTTCAGCAGCCATGCCAGCACGCTCTGCTTGTGCTGCATAAGCCTGACGAGGAATCTGACCTAAGAGAGCAGCTTCAGGGATAACAGGTGGCAGCTTGGATGACTCAAGCAAACCAGCCAACTGCTGCAAGTTCTCTTGACCTTGCGCTGTGCGTGGCTGGTATGTGTTGCGTGCCATGAAGTTTGCAGCCTCTTGCTCTGCAATCTTCACGCCTTGAGGCGTGCCGTACTTACCGCTAGTAACGCCCTTGTAAAGACCGTAAGGCATACCAAGCAAGCCAGAGATAGCACCAGTACCAAGCGTTGCGCCTGTCTCGCCTAAACCCATCAAGTAGTCTAATGGTGATGCCATCTTATTTACCCTTCGCCTTATTCCTTGCAGATATTGCTTTTGCCTTTGCCTTTGCATCAGCCTTTGAGTTAGCGCCCCACGCTTTCAAGGACAGTAGCAACCGTGTAGGTTCACCGTCCTTGTACTCTGGACCAGCCATGTTGCCCATACGAGCCAAGAATGACGCTCTGCGTGGATTGTCACCCGACTTAACTGGTGGCTTCAAGTTGCCACCAGTTGCAGCGTTGTACGAAGCACGACCCTTCGCATTCAAGCCGCCCTTTGGGTTCTGTCCAGCCTTAGTTTGCCATGTTGGGGTTTTCATTTATGGTCCTAACAGTCCACCTAAACCGATGCCGCCAGTAATAGGCAAGGCTTGACGCAATGCCTGAACCTGCTGCTGCTGCAATGCGTTAGGCATCATGCCTTGACCGCTAGATACGCGAGTAGCCATTGAGGTAACTGGTGCTGATGTGTAAGCGCGTGCAGCCAAGTTTGTTGGCATTGACAGCAAGACATTCAAAGGAGAGTATTCCATCGAGCGTGTGGCTGTACCTGAGTCACCGACAATCGGTCTGAAGGCTTGTGCGAAGCGTGCTGCCTCGTACATCGGTGTCTGATTCTGACCAAACACGAAGCCTTGTGGGTCTTTGCGTGTGAGTGCTGACGCTAGATTCAAACCAGACACATTGCCTGACGATGGATTGACAACGCCAGAAGCTGTGCGAATAGTCATCAGGTTGCGGTAGTTGTTACGAGCCTGTGCGAAGGCTTCTTGCTCTGCCTTGCTCAAACCTGAAGCCAACGCATCGTCCACCATTTCCTTGATCTGGAAAAGAGCATTACCAAGCTCACGGTCACCGCTGGCTGTGGTCATCTCGTTCTTAGCTCTGCGACCAATCTTAGAGGACAAGGCTTGCAACTGTTCGCCACTAGCCTGACCTTTGGCTGCAAGGTCTTGTAACTGCTTGATAAAGATATTTGACTTCAATGGCTGAGTTGTCAGACCTTCAAATGCGTTGTCGATCAAGTCAATGCCGTTAAAGATCGTCATCTGATCTAGCTTGCGTTGGTCTGGTGTAGCAACGCGCTTATACACATCGCTGATCTGACGCTGTGCTTGTGCAAGAACTGGATTGCTCAACTCGTCAGACTCAACGCCAATGGCTTTGGCAGTCGCACGATTCAAAACCTGCTGGTTCTCAGCCTTGATGGTATTGAATGGTCCTGATGTGAACGGGCTAGATTCGAGTCTGGCTTCCATCTGCAAGAGAGATCGTGAGCCAGTTTCCTGTGCAGGTGTTGTCTTAAAGCCCAATGCCTTTCCGCGCTCAAGGATTGCTCTTTGAGCAGCAGTCAATGCTGCACCAGCTTCAGGCGTGACAGGCGCTAAGTTAACGCCACCACCTGTGACTTGAGCAGTAGGAGTTGCAGAGATAGTTGCCTGTGCTGAACCAGCACCGCCACCAGTTGTGCCACCAGTTGCAGCTTGAGTCGCTGCGCTAGGTGCGCCACGACCAAACAGAATCTGTGTCAGCCTGTCGCCTAAGTAGCCACCACCTGCGCCTAAAACACCACCAAGACCGATCTGAGTGGCTTTTTGCTCAAGGAATGAATCTTCAGGCTTTTCAACTGGCTGCAATGCACCGCCAACAGCACCAGACACAGCGCCAGCACGAACTGGTGCAGTTAATAGGTTTGCTGCCTGAACTGCGCGAGTTGCTGGAATAGCAGTACCCAAAACACCACCAATGGCACGACCAACATCAACCTCACCAGCCTTCATCTGACCTTGCCGCCATTGCTGCTGGTAAGCCTGTTCAGCCTGACGGTTAATGTCTTCAACGCGCTTGCGTTCTTCTTGCATGAACTTTTCCATGCTTGAGCCAGCGGGTGCAATGGCTTCCAAACCTCGCGTCAGCATCTGAGCGCCAGCATCAGGAATGTCACGCAATCCACGAATAACGCCACCAACAGGTGACGCTAAGACTTTCTCTGTGACTGTCTGAGGCTGCTTTGGTGCTGCGCCAGATGTAATGAGTTTGATTGCAGCAGCAATGTCCTCTGGCTTCATGCTGTCCGAGAACTCGACAACTCCGATCTCAGGGATTGTGACTTTTTGAACCATGATGAACCCTTATTTTTTCTCAACGAGTTGACCGTTAACCCACACAAACTCTTTAGGTTTACCAGATGGCATTGATGCCGCTGGCATTGTCTGACGATAAGCAGATGCCAAGTTATCTTCTGCTCTTGTAAGCATATCTTCAAGCACCTTGACTTGAGCATTCATGGCATTCTTGCTTGTCAGCAAGCCTGACCACGATGCAGGGTTTGTCAGTTGACGCTCAATGATTGACATATCAGGACCAGTCAAAGCACCTAACTCATAGAGGTTCTTCACGCCCATTAGCAAAGAGTTGTACTTACCAGCAACTGTGGCTGTGTCCTCACCAACTGGCAGCGGAATGCCTGTCTCAGAGAAAGGCAGAGGAATGTTCTTAGGTACAACCCATTTGCCTGTTGCTAATTCGTTTTTGTAATCAGCCAAAGCACCGCGAAGGTCGTTCAACTGCTTTGCGCCCTTCATAAACGCTTCTTGAGGCTTAGTGCCTGTACCAGCAATGATTGGAACTGGACCGCCAGCAACAGGTGCAACACCAGTTGGTGCTGCAGGTGGCACAACCTGACCAGTAGGTGAAGCAGCTCCACCAGCAGGTGCAGCAGCAGGTGTGCGTGGTGCGCCAGTAGCCGAAGGCATACCGCCGCCACCACCACCGATTGCGTAATAACCAGTTTCTGCACCGCCAACAATTTGAGGTGCAAGCGTTTGAGCATAAGACTCACCGCCAGTTAGCTTAGAACGATCAATTGCAACTGTACGACCACCAAGGTTTTGCAACACAACATCACGCTTTGGACCAAATCCCTCAACAGTCTTGATTGAACCGTCTTTCATTTGCTGCACAAGCAATGGTTTACCGTCAACGCCAGTAACCTCAAATGGTGAACCTGTGACTTCAGCGCGTGGCTTAATCTGATAAGCCATGTCCTGAAAACGCTTGGCTTCCTCACCCTTGCCGACTGCTGCGTACATATCAGCCAGCTTCATGTATTGGTTGAATTTGAGGTCTTCAGGTTTTGTGCCTTCTGGAACTTCACCGCCACCCATCAATGTTTCTGCAACACGCTTTTGTAAGTCTGTTGCAATCTTTGCCTCACGCAACTTCTGACCAGCCAAGAGATTTGACAATGCACCTTGCTGTGCTCTTGCGTAGCCTTCAGTACCAGCTTGCAAAGCACCGCCAAGAGCCTGACCTAGAGAAACAGGTCGTGCGCTAGGACCACCAGCAGACAGCAAGGCAGCCGCTGCTTGCAGCATCGCTTGGTTCTGAATGCCTTGAGTTTGTTGTGGTGTCAGGTACTCTTCAAGTCCAGAGCCACCCATGCCAAACAGCAAACCACCAAAGTCTTGAGTTGTAGCCATCTTTTAATCCTTAACCCAACAAGCCCAAAGTACCACCACCCAATGCACCGTAAAGCGCACCAGTTGGACCACCAATCAAGTTGCCCAACATACCGCCAGACAATGCACCGCCAAGAGCAGATGCACCTGTGTTGCGATAAATAGGTGAAGTTGTAGTGCCGCCCAAGTTAGCTGGCTGCATACCTAAAGCAGATTGGCGAATGCCAAGACGCTCAAGCTCAAGGTTACGAGCAGCATCCAAACGGGCTTGCGCCAAGGCTTGACGCTGCTGCTGTGCATTCATCACAGCTTGTGCGCCTGTCATGCCAAGGTTTTGCTGTTGTGCGCCTAAAGCACCAAGCTGACCGATAGCAGACTGACGCAATTGAGCGCCTTGCAACATACGAGCAGCATCTGCTTGAGCAAGCTGTGCAGCATTCATGAAGCCTTGTGAGCGCAGATTAGCTGCCAAGTTTGCTGCTTGGCGTGTGTAATCTTCATTTGATAAAGCCTCTGCAACAGCTTGGCGTGAACCACCAAATGCTCTTGATGCAATAGCTTTAGCTTGACCAGCTTGACGAGCAATTTGGCGTTGACGCTCAAGATCAGACAACGCACCTTGCACGACTTGTGATTCGTAAGGATTCTGGTAAGAAGACATAAATTCAGATGTCTGTTGAGGCGTATAACCAGCCTCAATCATTGATCTGCGTACTGCTTCATTTGTAGTTGTCTGACCAACACCACCAAGCCCAAGGCTTTGCAATTGCTGCTCTGCTGTGCCATATTGAGCCGTAAAGTCCTCAAACTTCTTTTCACCCAAACCAGCAGCAGTTGCTCGTGCTTCTTCAAGGTTGCGTAAGTAAGCAGCCTTCATCTCAGGGTCAATTGCAGTTGTGGTTGTGCTTGATGTTGGCTTATTGCCACCAAGTCCACCGCCAAGAGCTAAAGCACCAGCGCCTAGACCTAGCTTCTGAGCAGTTGATAAGCTACCAAGTCCACCAAGAAGTCCAGCACCACCAGCGGCAGCACCAAAGCCTGAAGAGCCAGCAGCTAGGTCAGCCATTGCAGCGTCAACGCCTGTTAGTCCAGCAGAACCTGCACCGCCAAGACCACTCAAGCCGCCAGTAGCGTAAAGAGCGCCACCAATTAATGCAGCCTTGCCTAGATCAGAACTAGCGACATCGCTAACAGTATCAACTGCACCGCCAACTAGATCGCCAACACCACCAACAACATCGCTTACAACGCCACCCATATAGACTCCTTTTTACTCTTTGTTCGAGTAGATGTAGGCTCTTGAGCCATCCAAACACATAATCTCTGCTTTCCTATGCCACCCGAAAGTCTTAGCGAACTTTGCGAGTTTCTTGTTTTCCTCACGAATGAGAGCAAACATAGGAGAGCCGACCAATCCTTCTAAGCAAGATAGGTCTGTCTGGTAGCGTTTTTTGGTGTTTGCGGTCCATCTCTTGATGTCCGTATGAAACCATAAACGATTGTCAAACAGCTCTAAGAAGACCGTGTAGTCATCCTTCAGGATAACTGGGACTTTGCTTTTTTCTTGCACTAATTCTAAGCCTTTGGCAAGTCAATAGCGCATCACCGCTGACCAGACGCTAATGCATCCAAACGGTTCACGCCAACTCGCCAATCACCCAAAATTGCACCTGTGTAGCGCACCTTGACTTGACGGGCAGAAAACCGCACATCTGTCGGCTGCGCTGCCGTATATGGACCGAAAGTCGTTTCGCTAGAAGTCGGATACATCCGAGTCTTAAACGACACCACGACCTCTCCCAAAGTCTGCTCATCTGGCAGCACCCTAGTCACAGCCATCACATTGTCACCGTTACCGATCTCAATCGGTCCTGTCTCGGCGTAAGGCGTAGCGCCATCGTAGTTGTAACCAACTTCATGCTCATAGATGTACCCGTCAGAAGACACCATCAACGGGTCAAGGAAGACACCTCGATCTGTGCCAGCAGTCCGAGACATCTGACCAATTGACCAATGATTCTCGCGGTAGTTATAGGTCACATACGAGTCGTTTTCGTTGGACTGAGACGAAGGATAGAACCAAGTCAACTCGCCATATTTGGAGTTGTGGACGCAGTACACCTTGCTGCATTGGTTGTAGTTCATGTTCTGGAAGACATAATCGCCAACATCAGACACCAAAGGCTTGACATAGCCGTCATAAATCCAAAAGCCTGAACGAGACATCCAGATCGCAGCCGTGTCAATCGCGCCCACAGCCTGAGACGAAATCACGCCACAGCCTGAACCAGCCTTCTCAAATGAGTAGACATAAGGCAGACCGATGTAGGTAGAGACATGAACATCAACATCTGTAAACAGCAGGTTTACACCCCTGACGCGCTTACCTGTCTTCAACGAGCCAACAGTCTGCAACTCAAAGTCACCAGCCTGATTTGTGGCAGCAGGTGTCCAAGTTGTGTTGTCTTCCTGATCGCACCACTTCACCATTCTAGGGTTGCCACTAGCGCCTAAAGCAAAGACAAAGCGTTCAGCCGTGGTCATCACGGCAGCGCATGAAGTCGGTGCATTTGTGATGGCAACAGCAAGCGTTGGGCTTGAAAAGCCTAGCTGCCACTCCAACAGTTGACCATCAGCAGACGAACAGGCAACTAGATATTCACCCCAAGTGTCTAGCGTCCAAGTCGTTGCAGGTGTCACAGTACCGTTGTCAGGACGAGCCACTCCGAAGGCGTAAGAACCGTAAGTCGAATAACCGTAACCTGTCTTTGTGGCTGCGTCAGCAATGCCAGCCGTGAAGGTCGTAGGCGTAATGTCCTTGAGAGTTCCCGCCTCGTTCATGGCATACAGCTTGGAGTGCGTTCCAGCAGCAATCCAGCGATCTGCTGAGTTGTCTCGCCAAGTAATCAAGCCACGGCATTTGCCTGTCATCTGGCTTGATGACTTCTTACGCCACCCACCCAAAGGACGCAAAGTTCCCTCAAACCAGCGAACTAGGTTTGCATCGAAGTATCTGCCTTTGGATTGGTATTCTGTGCCGTTACGGTAAACACCAGCAGGGATATTGAGAGGAATGAGTGCCATATGTCTGATTATGCTGATAGGTTGGACACAAATGTCAATGTGGCAACGATTGAAGCCGTTGTCGGTCTAGTTGGCGATGTTCCTGCTGCATAGGCTTGGATTGTTACTTGAGTGCTTGGCGTTGACCACCAAATCTCCACAAAGTCATTGGCGTTCAGGGTGACATAGTAGTTCCAGCCAACAATGATGTGACCGTTAATGCCACCGTGTGAGTTTGGCACGCTAATAAGACCAGTTGACCCTGCGACATCAACACCAGCGCCAGATGCGTCCTGACGCAGCCAAATGCTCACATCGTGCAGTTGGTTGTCTGAATTCTGAAATTGTGCGCTGAATTGCAGGTTGTAGATTCCAGCCTGTGCGACAGTCAGCCTTGATGCCTTACCACCACTTGTCACCACGCTCACACCGTTAGCAAAGTCGGTGGTGTTGAATGTCATCACGGTGGCTGTGTTGGCGCTGGCAGTCTGGTCTGTCGTGTCCTGAAACGCCCCGTAAGGGATGTTCAGATACTTGCCGCCACGAGGTCCAAGCAATGCCTGAAATGCGTTTCTAACCCTCAAAAAGAAGGTTCTAAGACGCTCGTTTGTCTGGGCTACCGTCAGCCGTTCATACCTGTCTTGCGGATTAGGCAAGTCTGGTACTGGTGGAGTCTCTAGCTGCTGATTGAGGTTTGTAGCCATAGACCATATTTTCGCTTAAAAGTCTAGGCGCGGCACACAGCTATGCAAGCGTCATAACGGGCTTGACGATCTGCCAGCCCAATCAAACCGCCATTGATCTTTTGCGTCATGCCTTTTATGTCCTCGGCATCAGCGAATTTGCTCAAGTTGTTGGTTTTCCAAAACCAGCCTGCCGATCTAGCAGCATTGTTTGGCTCTAGCAACAGATCAGGGTTAGACACTAGGTCAACTCCCAACGCTGCCGAGCAACGGGTGTAGTTGTCCTTGCCCGTCAATTGCTTTAGACCTCTTCCCCTGTACGCGAAGCCCTCACCAGACTCAATCGTGCCGTTCCCCATACGATTCGAGTACACGGCGTTGGCGATAAGTTCAGGCTTGCGATGTAGGGCTTTGGCAAATGCGTTAGGGATATTCTTACCCTTCTCGTCCTTTTGGGGCTTCTTCGTGGCAGGGTCGATAACCGCAAAACGGTTAGACCAAACAGCAGCCATCGTCACATCTGAGTAATTCAGATTTTCCTCAAGCATCGTATATCCAGCAGACTCGTGAGCAGTCTGAGCCAAGAATGAAGCAATGCGCTCTGGCGTATTGATCTCAAACTCCTGACAAGTATTCTTGATAACCTCAAGCCACTTATCAGGGTCTTTGATCTTTACGGCAACCAACATCTCGCGTGTAGGTGTCATTTTTTGTCTTTCATGCGTGAGCCTTGGCTAGAACCAAGCAAGAATGCAAACATCGAGGTGACGATAGTACCCATGACATAACCAAGAATCGTGTCTGCATAACGCTGACCAGATTCAGGAATTGATGCCCAAATTAAGCAAGGAATGAAGACCATTGAAAATGCCGACCAACAACCAATGAAGTAGTACAAGAATCTGCGAATAAATGGGTCGTCAGACTCCATCGCCTTCATCTGCATATCAGTAGCACGCTGTCTAGACTTCTCGTCCAGCTCTGCCATGAATTCCTCATGCTTGGCAGCTTCAGCGTTCCACTTCTCATAATCCTCTTTGGTTGCTTCGTGTTCAGGCTTCAGGGTGATGCCCATCTTCTCCTGCACATAATCCACACCCTTCTCAATCACAGCGTCTGCCACTTTCGGCATATTGTTGGCAATCAAGCCGTTAACGATTGACATGACGATTGGCAGCATATTAGACCCCTAAAGCAATTACAAACAACAAAACACCTGACGAGCCAACAGCCACGGCAGCATAAAACAAAGGCATAGACACAGCAAGAATCGCTGCGGTAGAAAGCACCAAACCCAACTGCATCAGCATCGCTGAGTATGTGTAATAAGGTGACTTGGCTGATAACTGTTTCTGCTCAGTCTCCAAAGCCACAGCGCGTGCCTTGATCTCTTCCATGTCAGCGTTCATGCGCTGCGCTTCACCGTGATAGTGCTGAGACAGCTTCTTGTCATCCACTAAGTCAGCAGTTGTCTTGTAAATAGCAGCACGAACATTCTTGGCTTGATACCAAGCCCATTGATTGTTTGCAGCAATGATGTCCTTCATGATGCGACCAGAGTTGCTGTCCTTAAAGAAGCTGTTAATAGCTACCAATGCAGCCAATATGATGAGCAAGACAGCAGCACGCTTCTTGATAATGATCTCCATCTCGCTTCTGGTTAGTGCCATTTACTCTTCCTTCTCTGTTGATTTCAGTTCACGCTTTAGCTTCTTCAGTTCTCTTATCTCTGCCGCTATCTCATTTTTGAGAACTCTGTTGTCAAAATAGATAAAGGCAGTAATTGGTAAGGCAATGAAGCTGACGGTTGCGAATAAGACCATGCCCCAAAAGTAGACCTTTGCGTCATAGTTTGAGATATTTGCCATATGCACAACCAGAAAATGATGACAAGCCCAAGGGTAACCCAATGCGGTACGCAGCGATCAGTTCTGTCGTTCTCAGTCCTGATCTGGTCAATCCTTCTTTGCTTCTCGTTCTTTCTGTCCCTCTCCCTAGTCTTACGCTGCTCAATCAAAATCTTCTCGTACATCGCTTTATAACGACTGTACAGCGGTCCTAGTTGTGGTGGTGCTTCGTTCATCAGCCACCGCATCTCAGACCCACACTTCGTTAGCTTTGTCTCGATAGAGATAAGTTCCAGCGCACCTTCGTTGTTGTCCTTGTACGATGCGCTAAACACTTTTTGCTCTAGCTCTTCTTTGTAAGCAACGAGATAAGCCTGTGCTTTAAAGTAGTTACCGACATGACGAATGAACTGGTCAACGACTTCATCTTCTGTTGGAATGTGGCTAACATATTCGTCCTTTACTTTCTTCTTCGGCTCTTCAACCTTGATAGCAACGCTAGGCTGTTTATCCTTCGATACGAAAAGCCCTTGAATCCAAGACCAAAAGCCAGAAACTTCCTTTGCAATTTCCTTTGCATCGGAAATCCCCTTCTTTATGCGCTGTATCTCAGCTTTGCCCTCTGACAACATTTCGCAACAAGAGCGTATGCCCTTGATTGCGCTTGACAGCATAAGCATTGCAGAGATAGGGTCAATGGGTCACCTCACTTCAAGTGCGTTATGGTTGACCAAATGACACCAGCCATGCTGATCGTCAAGACACCAAACGCCTTGATGATGATTCCTTCAAGGCGCTTGAGTCTTGCATTGATCTGCTCGTATCTCATCGCACACACTTCTTCATGCGTAGACAGACGAGCGTCTGTTGCGTCAATTGTTGCCATTACTCACCCCAAGGCAAGCCGTTGGCGGTTACTGGTGCTTTTTGAGCCTCAATTTGGGCTGTTAAAGCAGATTCCACAGCTTCTTTGTCAATCTTGCCCCACAACCAACCCAATACTGTTTCTTCAGTCAAGGTGTCGTAGTTCACGAATGAGTCACCACGCTCTAGGGCTTGTGTGTTGTAAACACCTGCACCGTAAGGCTTCTCAGGGTCATTGCTGGCCTCAGTTGCGTAAGCACCCCAATGCACTACGGTTACAAGACCATCAGAGGTTTGGCGTTCTAGGTTATTGATTTTCCATGTAATTGTCATTTAAGCCACCTTTACAATGATTCGTGCACGACCGTCTTGCTCGATTGCAATGACTTTGCCGACCGCTTGTTGATATTGTTCAAAAGTTGGATTGCTGACTGCTTGACCTTTGATTGTTCCGTTGTCGTTCACGGGAACGATGTATTGACCAGCAGTTGCACCAGTGACATTGACAGGAACTTGACCAGAAAAAGCAATACGGTCTACCAATTGACGAGCAGCTTCTAGAGCAGCTTCAAATTCGTCTTTTTCTTCTTGTGTTGCATCATCATCAGGTTTTGTTAAACCAAGCGCTTCTTCATTGCCCCATGTATCTCCACCGACATAAGAAGGGTCAGTTGATTTCACAACAAAAGAAACAGCATCAGCAAACACATTGGTCAGCTTGCCATTTGCGTTAATACCCACCACATCACCTTTGGCAACAGTAAAGTCGCCAGCTTTGGTCATATATTCGGCATAGTCAGCGCCTGATGCGTTGATAGTTCCACCAGCACTGATTGATCTAGAAGTTGATGTATTTGTGCCAACTTTAAATACTGCTGCCGCTGCGTTTGCCCCTGAATTTCCAGCTGCATACACATCTATGCCTTGATTTGATGTGTTGTTCACAGTTAGTAAAAGTGTTCCCTGTGCTGCGCCATTTTTTACAAATGCTGATGAAGAGCCACTTGTAGTCCCCACCAGCAAGTTACCGCTGGAGTCGATACGGGCGCGTTCTGTTCCACCAGTATAAAACGCCAAAGGATCAGAGCCGCCTGTACCAACATAACCAACGCTAGATGATGTAATGCCAAAATAAATATCAGCATTTGTTGTCGTGGTTTTAACTCTCATGTATTGAGAACCAGAACCTTCTAGCGATAGTTTTTCTTGTGGGCTTGTAGTACCAATACCCAAACGCCCACTAGCATCAAGCGTCATTGCTTGGGTGAAGGTGATGGCGTTACCTGCTGTGCCTGATGGGGCTTGAAACCATATATGCTTTCCATCAGTTTGTGCGTATCTAGTAGCCGACAAAGAAGTAACGTATTTCCAAGCTCCAGCACCAGAATCGTATGCGTTTGAATATAAATCCAAAGCTGAAGTGCTGTAACTTGCCACCGAACCGCCAGCCATTTGAATAGCTTTATAGCTTCCACCCCAAGCACTAGGCGTAACACCTAAACCCATGTTGCCAGAACTATCAACCCTAGCTCTCTCAGTTCCACCAGTAGAGATGCCAACAGTATCAGCAGCAGGGAAGAAGATACCTGTGTTGGTGTCTCCTGTGTTGGTAATAGTTGGAGCAGATGCAGAGCCATCTGCAAATGATGCAATGCCGCCAACTGTCAGAACTTTGCCAGAACCGACATTAAGACCAACAGATGTGCCTGTTCCATCATCCTTGAAAATTGCGTCAAGCGTGTCAAGGTTAGTGTTTAGTTTGCCACCCCATGTGTCAGTTGAAGCACCGACCTCTGGTTTGGTCAGCGATATGTTGCTTGTTGTGGTATCTGCCATTTTTTACCTCGTTGCGGCGATCTGCCATGATTTACTATTTGCAGAGATCGGTGTCCAAGTTTCAGGAGTGTCTGACTCGTCAGTCCATGTAACGCTTGAATCACCTATCGCTGTCCAATCCTCAGATGTGTCTTGCTGTGCAGTCCATGTCTCAGGTGTATCGCTCTCATTTTCCCATTTTTTGACACCGTTGATGACAACAGTTGAAGAGTCAACAAATGCAAATGAACCAGACTGAACTCTAGCGCCATCAATGACAACAGAACTTGATGCCTCAATCGTGACAGCCTGATTCACAATCACCTGCGAACCAACAACCATCGTCATTGCGTCAAGTATTGACATCTCTGCCAATGCAACACGAATGCCATTGATAACGACTGTGCTGGCATCAGTCGAAGCAAAAGCGCCAATGGCATAACGCACGCCATTGACAGTAACTGTGCTTGTGTCGCTGATTGCTGCTGCACCTATCGCATAGCGCAGACCAGCGATAGAGACAGAACTAGATGATGAGATAGCAGCAGCACCGTCAGCCAAACGCTGACCAGCGACAGCAAC
>Ga0181363_1000385_pt1 | contig 12641 bp, 21 predicted proteins | sample Fa13NDMLBSN_FD_130109 | JGI IMG/M metagenome (GOLD analysis project Ga0181363, IMG submission 130109) | Freshwater viral communities from Lake Michigan, USA - Fa13.ND.MLB.S.N | ecosystem: Environmental > Aquatic > Freshwater > Lake | place: USA: Michigan | collected 2013-09-23
AGTACAACCTTGATCTCAATGACAACATGATGGACTCGGCAACGCGGGCAATCATTGACCAGCGTTCCAAGCCTACTAAACCTCCGCTGCAGTCGATTGTTCCGTTTCAGCCTGTCGTAGAGAAGACCCGCATCCAGACTAAGCGGCGCATCAAGTTTCTCGCTAAGCAACATGCTGAAGGAGTGATTGGTGATGCCGGGTTTATTGATGGCGTTAAGACTGCTCTAGACCGGGATCCTGCATCTAAGCCTGCAGCGCCTCGAGTGCGTGGTGCCGACTTTATTAGGGAGCGCCTGCTAAACGCCCGTAGACGGGGGATGTTGTCTGATGACGGCGTTGAGATGGCCCTCTGGTTTATTGATCAGAACCCGGCACTGTTGGATACGCTGGGTATTAGTGTTGCTCAAGGTGATGCGGGCGTCGCTGGTGAGTACAACCAGATCAGCCAAATCATGCTGCTGGTTCCGCAGACTGCTGAGTCTTCTACTGCTGTCCACGAGATCCTGCACCACCTTGAACGGATGATGCCGCCAGAGGTACAGGACAAGATCCGTGAGCGGTGGCTGATGGATATCACCGCTGCAGCTCGTCGAGCGGAGACTCCTGCACAGGAACGGTTCTTTGAATTCCTTATGAACTTCCACTTCGGTGGCCCCGGCGAGTCGGGTGATGTTCAAATGATGGTCATGAAGGAGATGATTAAGAACGGTGACGTGCCGTATGACTTCTATCAGTACGTCAATCCTTCTGAATACTGGGCTGTTAACGCGACACGTTTAGTCCAGAATCGATTCGATCTTGGTGACACTGCTTGGGGCCGGCTCAAAAATTGGCTGTCAGAGTTCGTTAAAAAGATCAAAGGAATCTTTGGTCTGTCCTCTGATGCGGTGCTGTTGAAAGCCTTGGATAGCATCATCAAAGGAGACGGCAAGTTCCAAAGTACGACGATGCTGTTTGAAGGCGAGCCAGCTCAGCAGATCGTTCGTAAGTCAGTGGATAAGGTCGTTGACGAAGCTCAAAAGTTCTTACAGAAACGTACACCTTTGAAGTCGGAGAACTTTGAAGGGGTGGATAAAGAACTGTTCGACAAGCTTGTGCCGATCTACACCCCGCAGCGGGCGACTGTCATAGACAAGTTTGTCGGGATGCGCGACCAGTTCTGGAAGCGTATGGCGCAAGGGATTGCCGATCAGTACCGGACTATCAAGGACTACAGCGAACGTGCCTACATGCTGGCGCGTATGTCTAGGACAGTAGACGGCGCTTTGGAAGGGTTGATGTTCCACGGTGAAGTCTATCTGCACGATGGGGCTCTGGACATTAAACAGAACACCAAGGGTCTTAAAGAGATCTTGGCTCCAGTAGGAAAAGAAGTAGATCGGTTCCTGATCTGGATGGCGCTCAACCGTGAGGCTCAGCTCGCAAAGGACGGGAAGAACTCCCGGTTTGAAGACATTGAAGAACTGATGAAGCGCAAGGAAGAACTGGCAGATGGTGATCTGGGTGGTAAGAATCGCCGCCAGATTTACATCCAAGTGCGGAATCAGATGAACGTGCTGAATCGTTCTGTATTGCAGATCCCTCTTCGGCAAGGACTAATCATGTCCACCGAAAAGGAGATCGCACGGACAAGCCAGCGGGACGATCTGACTGAAGAACAAAAGGCGGCGAAGATTGCTGATCTGCTGGCGAACCCTGTTGGTTATGAACGGTTTGCCAATGACATCTGGTACATCCCGTTCTATCGCGAGATGGAAGACGGGATGCTGTCGGCCGCGATGGACTCGACGGGGCTACCAAATCAGTACTTCACCAAGAACATCGAAGGGGGTCAGAGTCCGTTCGGTGATCTGATGGAAAACATTGTCCGGAACTGGAACCACATATTGTCGGCTTCTATGAAGAACCGGGCAGCGATAGAAACCGTCTATGCAGCTATGGAGAGCGGAGACGTAGCGCCTAATCTGAAGTCTGCGTATGTCATGGAAGACGGGCAGGTGTATGTCCGTTCTACTGGGGAACTGGCCGGTGACGGAAGCCTGCAGGGATGGATGACGGAGAGCAAAAAGGATTCAGCGAACGTCAAGGTAATGATTGACGGGATCCCTGCTTACTTCTCGGTGTACGAGCCCCTGCTGCTCGAGTCGATCTCTTCTATCGGTTACTTGGGTCCAAAGAGTAAGTTTCTTAGTGCGATGCGGGACTTCAAGAACCTGCTTCAATTTGGTGTAACTATCTCTCCGGCGTTCAAGGTACGAAACCTGTTCCGGGATTCGATCCAAGCGCAAGCGTTGTCCGGAACGCTGAATGTTCTGGACGGTTGGAGAGGATCGAGTAAAGACAATCCAAGGTATATCTCCGCTCTGTCAGGCGGTGCGATCTTCAACTTTGGATCGATTGTTGAGGGCGATCAGGCTGCGCTTGTGAAGCGTCTTATCAAACAAGGCGTAGATCCTGACAACATTCTTGATACGAAAGACAAGATTATGAGCGGCCTGCGGGTTGCTTGGGACAAGTATCAGGAGTGGGGGAACCGGTCTGAAGCTGCTAACCGTATTGCCCTGTATACGAAACTTAAGGACCAAGGCTACGATCATCTGACCGCATCGTTCATGGCTCGAGATCTCCTAGACTTCTCCATGCAGGGATCTTGGGGTGCGTTCAGGTATCTGACTCAGATCGTTCCGTTCTTGAATGCTCGTATCCAAGGTCTTTACAAACTTGGTAGAGATGGTGTCAGTCCGACCGCGCGGGTGTTTTACAACACCTTGACGGGCAAAGAATCTGACATGGACGATAAACGTAAAGCGTCATCGTTCTCGGTAGTAACGGGCGGCGTTATCCTCGCGTCTCTTGCTCTGTACTTTGCCTTTAAAGATGACGATGAATACAAGAAACGCACTGACTGGGATCGGGACAACTTCTGGTGGTTCCGAGTTCCCGGGATGGACTACGCGCTTCGTATTCCGAAACCGTTTGAAATCGGTGCGTTCGGGACCTTGGCTGAGCGGGTGGCGGAGCAGCTGTTCGACGAGACCTCGGAAGGTAAACAACTCGAGAACAGTCTACGCAGGATGATCGGCGATACGTTTGCCTTGAATCCCACTCCTCAGATGTTCAAACCGTTGATTGATCTGTATGCAAACAAGGATTCGTTTACCGGTGCGCCGATTGAATCCGCGGGCATGGAGCGTCTGTCTAAAGAAGAACGGAAGACTGACAACACCAGCCCGCTTGCTATCGCTTTGTCGGGCGTCAGTAACCTGTTCCTGCCCACCAAGGGAGAGATCAGCCCTGTGCAGGCAGATTACGCGATTAAGGCGTATTTCGGCTGGCTAGGGGGTACGGTAGCTTGGGCGTCTAAACACGCCGTAGCGCCGTTCCAAGAGGGCGCATACCCCGCTGAACGGTGGGTGGATGGGGTGAGCTTAGGATTCATCCGATCCCTGCCGGCTACGCAGTCTGAATACGTCACGTCCTTCTATGAGAACGCTCGAGACATCAGTCAGGCGATGGCCGACATGCGGCACTACGCTGCTATCGGGGACTCTAAGAACATCCAACGGATTATGGAAGACCGCGGCGACAAGGTTGCACTGGCCAAGATGTACGACAACACGTCAAAACAAATGGCCAAGCTGCGTCAGAACATCCGGCTTATTACGGAAGATCCGACCATGAGCGGTGAAGATAAACGGATCCAGATCGACACCATCCAACTACTGATCATTGACCTAGCTAAACAGGCTGAGTCGCTGAGAAAGTCATCGAAGTAGGGTGTAAACGTTTACGGGGTGTCAACGTTTACATCAGTCGTTCGATGGTGATGTTGAGGGCGTCTAGTTCATCCATTTTCCGGATGCGCCAGAGTTCCTTGGTGCCGTGCCAGTTGCGGTGACAATCCTGACAGAGTGCGACCACACAGTACTGAAGCTTCTGTTCTATGTGGTGCGCTTCGCTAGGGGGGTAGGCGTCACACACAGAGCAAGGTAGTTCCTTGACCCTGTGTATGTGTGCCCGCTGCTTTGGGGTGAGCTTATTGTTCAAGCAGCACTTCCGAGAGTTTCATAACGTAGTGCTTGTACTTCGCTGCGTCGGGCGAGTCTTTCTTACCTTGACGCATGGCGTACTTGATAAGGTTGCCTTTTAGGTAGCCTATGAACTCCTCGCGGGTTAAGACATCTTCCATCAAGTGCCACGGCTGGATGGCGAGATCCTTGTAGTGGTTCCCTCCGGCTTGTAGGTCGTCTGCCTTCTGGTCTTCGGTCATGATCTCGTTGATCTTGAGTTTGTCGTTGATAAGTTCGCCAAGTGTTTGGTAGGTCATTTTCCTTCCCCTAGTTCAGTCATCATATCCGCGTATCGCTGGGTACGAGTTCTGGATCGGTCGGACAAAGGCGGGTGTCCGGGGTTTGGGATTGGGTGCTTTGGGAACGGCCAAGCCGTCAAAGGGCTGGGCTTTGAACGACCAGAAGTCCGTTGATCCTGTTTTTTGGCGTTGGGCATTTTCTTGTTTCTCCAATTTCATCAAAGCTTCTCGAACCCCGGTTTTGCTTAACAGGAATCGATCTGCTAGTTGTTTGATTGTGACGGGCTTCTTGTGGGTGTTTAGGTACTCTCTGACCTTCTCGATGACTGTCATCCCATCCTCAATGGCTACTATGGTTTCAACTGTTTGGAATCTGGTTTTGCAATTTGCGCAAATGTACAGACGGGATGCGCCATCTACGGATTTGCACAGTGCGCTTCTGGCACAGTTAGGACAGATCATTTTCTTGGATCTTGATTTGGTTGAAGACTAACCGGGACTCGGCGGTGATCCTGTGACAGGTTTCCTTGGCGTCCAAGTACTGTTTGTGTAGAAGCTGTTCGTGTAGTTGTTTGATCAACTGGTTGAGCGTAAGCACCCCTTCGATATAGTCAATCATCCCTGAACCTTTCGTTCTTTGATCATGTCTCGAGCAATCTCGTAGGCTTCTTTTGCGTCATGCCCGCTTAGCAAGGCAAAGGATGCAAACCAGTCTTTGAGGGTCATGTCTTCCAGCGGCGGGGTTTCATTGATCAGCCCATCTATTCCTTCAGGGTTTCTTTTTCGCACGTTTCTGCTCCTTTAACGGTTCTAACGCGGTCATTGCGTGTTCATACATGGTGCTGCCGTTCCACGAAAGCTTGTGGAACAAAGGGTTCTGGTTCAGTTTGTTGAGGGAATCCTCCACTCCAGTGGCTCGTCCTGTCTCGAATACGTTGTCCTGTTTTAGGTATAGCTCGATGGCATCCCGGATCAGGCTGCTGGCCTTGCGTTGCTCGGCTGCGAACTTGATGCGGAGATACAGGGCTTCAGGCAGGTGAACCGAGTACGGGATCAGTTTCTTTTCCACGATTGAAAATCCTTGTTGAGTTTGATTAGTTTGTTGGCGGCTTCCTTATTGGTTTGTAACTCTTTCCGGGTTTGTATTTGGAGGTACTCTCTCAGAGCGTCAGTTGCCTGTTGCTCGTTGGAGATGTCCACGATCATTTCGTTGCCAAGGAAGTGAAAGAAGTCTTGATTACGACAGAGCATCCCCGCTAGCTGCACGAGGTTAGGCCCGGTGATAGCTTGTACATCCGTGCGGATCATGGCGACATCGTAATGCGCCCCGACAAAGTGCCGCAGAAGTTCCTCTGGCACCTCATCGGGGTGGATCCGTAAAGTCAGCACGTATCCGGTGGCGTCCTGCTTCATGGCCACTTTCACGGCATCAAAACGGATTACGTCCATCAAAACGGAACCTCCTCTTCCGCCTCTTTGGGCTTGGGTTTACCCCCCAGAACATGGATCTCGTTGGCCACGATCTCCGTAGAGGTCATCTTGGCGCCGTCTTTCTCGTACTGACGGTACTTAAGAACCCCTTCTACGTAGACTGACATGCCCTTGCTGATCTTGTTCTGGATGATCTCCGCGGAGCGTTTGTAGCCCACGACCCGGTGCCACTGGGTTTCTTCGACCCATTCATCGTTACGCTTGTACTTGCTAGTCGTAGCGAGGCTTAGGTTAGCCACGGCGTCTCCGTTGTTTAGGTGACGGATTTCCGGGTCACGGCCTACGTTTCCGATCAAAATCACTTTATTGACGCTAGCCATCATCATCCTTCAAAGCGGGACTTGGCAGTCCTGAACATGGTTAGAACGGCATCATGCTGTTCCGCATCACAGACCTTCAGGTTGTCGTAGATTGCACGATTGACCTTGAAGATATCCCGCACGTCAGTTGGGTTGGTCGCCATGTCTAACGCGACTTTTGTCAGGTCCATGACCGCTTCTACCCAGCTGTCAGCGTCACCGTCATCGTTGAGACCGACAGACAGTTGCCAGCCTCCCGGTTTCCCAAGAATCTCCTTGGGAGGTTTCGGCTTGACCTCGGGAGGTTCCTTGGCTTTGGGCGGGGCTGCGTCGATCAGATCGTTCTCGACCACCTCCATAGCGGTCATCCAGAGGTACCGACGCTGGTAGGTCTGGATCCCGCCCATGTTCTGGATGTCATGGGCTGCTTTGAGATTCAGCGCCGCCATCGGGGAAGTGATAACGATGGGCTCAGACTGGGCGTCCGTGTCGTAGATCCTTAAGTAAGCGTAGTCGGTGTTGTAGGACACCACTCCACACAGGCCGACCTCGGAGAAGATGGTCTGAACCGCGGGAAGAAAGTCACCAAGCTCAAAGTAGTTGAACTTGGCGAACTCGTTCTTCCCAGACTTCTTCAAGGGCAGTGCGTGGAACTGTGCCCGCGCTTGCATGAGTTTTTTGTAGACGTTCATTTGTTTTTACGGGGGCGGCCGGGACCACGTTTGACGGTGACTGTTGCTTCGGGTTGTTTAGTGACCTGCGTTGTCATCTGTATCGCCAGCTGATGGGAGATGTTCTCAATCATGACGTTTGAGTACATCCTTAGAGCGGCGATAACAACGAGGGAGTCTTCATTGGACAGTTTGAGCGTTATCATTTTTCCATTCCTGATATTGATCGCAAAGGCCGGATACGGGGCAGAAGCTCTCGCACCGGACTCGAGTGCCTTGACGGGTTTCGATGTAGTGGCCGTCGGTCAAAGCTTCGTCGGCCTCCTCTTTGATGGTGAATACTTTCTTGGCGCGTTTGCCTCCTTCTTTAAACAGGGCATAGGTTGTTGGGCGTTCCCACATTTGCTCGGGAGTACACGGTGGGAGCGGTGAGTCAAGCTCAGCATCGAGATACGCTTCGGAGTGAGCATGAACACGGTCTTTCAGGAACTGGGTGCGGGTCTCGAAGTCCCAAAGCGGGATGTCAACAGTGACGATGGGAGCCTGCGGGTAGTCAGGGTTCTTGGTCTCGCGGTCCTTCCAGTCTCGGATGATGGCGATGATCTGCAGCTTCTTGACGTTCATCCTCTTGCACTTCTCAACGAGCCATGCGTAGCTGTTGAGTTGTTCCACCCATTCAGCCTTCTCGTTCATCACCGCCCAGCTTGATGTGACCTTGTAGTCCGAGATCACCACGCCGTCTTCTTCGACGATCTGCAGGTCGATAGCGCCGGAGATAGTCCAGCCCTCGATATCTGCGAACAGTCGTTGCTCAACGATGTGGTGTTCGTCCTTGCCGTGCTGCAGGATGTTGTGGACCGCGGACCCAAAGAGCGACCAGACCATACTGGAGGCGTCCTCCTCGAGCTGATCCCAGTGGAGTCGCTTGAGCTGGACGATCCGCGGTGAGTTGATCAATTCTGTCACCGACAGGTTGGCCTTGCCCTTGGAGTACTGCGGACGCTTCAGGACGTTGACAATCGTCTCTGGCAGATTGCGTTTGTTAGTGAGCTTCATGGATCATCTTTTGGTAGAGCTCGCGAACTTCCCAAAGTTCATCGAACAGTTTGGTCATTGTCTCTTTGGTTAGGTTGCCGTGATCCGCGACTTGAATCTGAGCCAGCATTAGAGCCATGAGAACAACGTTGATCGGTTCGTCGGCGCAGATGTCCAGTATTTCTTCAACCACGGGAGCGGCTGCGATGACAATATCTTTGGGCGTTCTGAACTTAGGGGTTGCTGTTGCTGACATTTCCGTTTACTCCTCTGGTCCAAAGCATGGCTGCACGGGGCTTGGCACCCATCAGTTGTAGTTCTTGATCCGTAAACCGATCCATGTTGTGCCGCGGGTATCCGGGGCCGACGTAGATGTGTTGGTTACGAAAGTGGGGAACGTAGGTGACCCCGCGCAGGTCGTACACGATGTACTCGTTCTGATCTGCAGGGGACTCGCTCTTGGGAAGGTTGGCCATGTGTCTCTCATCTGTTGATCGGATGGGCATCCTAACAGGTGACTATTTGGGTGTCAACACGTTTCTGATATAAGAGTGGAATGCGAAGAGCCGCCAGAGTTGACGACAATCAGAAGGAGATCGTGACTGCCTTACGTAAGGTAGGTGCCACGGTTCGTGTCATCACGCAGGGGGATGGCTTGCCCGACTTGCTAGTAGGGTTTAGGGGGCGTACTGTGCTTATGGAAGTCAAGGACGGGGGGAAGGTTCCGTCAGCGCAGGCGTTGACAGAAGCGGAACAAAAGTTCCATGATGAGTGGCGCGGTGGATCATTGGTGGTGGTGAACTCTGTTGAAGCTGCGTTGCAGTCGCTGCGCCCAGCCGGCGGTGGCCAATAACACCGGCAGCTAAAGCGGTTCCGCCTCCTCGTGTCTCCTTCCGGGCCGTGATTTAGCAGACACCTCGGAAAGACGAGGGCCAACATTCCCAAGAGTGTTGACAGGTTTTAGACGTTATAGGACAATCTCGTCACCTATCGGGCTGGTAATCCGATGGGAGCAAAGGCACTGTGAATCCGAACCCTTAGGTAGGGGGCGGGCTTCGTCAAAGCGTACAGAATGGGGTGCCTTCCCGACTGTACTGCGGCAACCAAGCCTAAGGCCCGTTCTCCACCTAAGGGTTTTTCTTTTGCCGGTACCCGTACTCCGCACGATAGCAAGGGCCTGAATGGGCTGCGCGGAAGAGAACACACGGCACCGATACACCCCCGGTAGTCCGTATCCAGCCTGTCAGCGAGGGACTGGTGTAGTCATGGGTACCAAGGGTGGGACAAGGCCCGTGATGAATGAATCGCTGCCTCAAGGGTGGCTTGGGCGTACAAAGAATCGTGCGCTGGAGCGTGGGATGGTCTTGCTACCACCCCTTGGGGAACTGTGCGCCAAAAATTTTTGATGGTTTGTGGCACATAGGAAAATTTATTTCTGGGTGTTGACTTCTGGATTTTTGGAAAGTAAGGTTACGGTTCTCACAAGGAGATGACATGTTTTTGAAGATCGAAGAACTGGTCGTAGACAGCAGGTTTCAGAGTCGGGTAGCCCTGAATGACGATGCGATACAGGACTATGCAGCTCGCTATGACGAGGGTCTAAAGCTGCCGCCGCTCTCGGTGGTGAAGGTGGATGACCGATACATCTTGGTAGACGGATTTCATCGTTATGAAGCGTTGAAGAAGCTTGGAGACTACGAGGTAGAGGTCACTGTACTTAAGGGTGAGACAGAGGAGGACGCGCGGTACATGTCGTGGGCGGCTAACAAGGCTCACGGCCTGCAGCGGTCAAACGCTGACAAGCGGAAGACTGTTCTCGAGATGCTGAATCATTCGGTGTACGGCAAGCAGGCAGACCGGCAGATCGCTTTACACATCGGGGTCAGCAACACCTACGTATCGTCCCTGCGAAACCGGCAATCTGAACCTCCCAAAGTGTCAACGTTTACACCCCCCGCGGTCAAGCCGGAACCGGTGGAGGAGAAAGAAGAAGTCAACGAGCAAGAAGTAATGCTACAGACCCTAATAGAGGAGAACGCGCGGCTGAACAATGTACTGGCAATGGAATCGTTGCCGGCTGACGAGAAGGGTGCTGGCAAGGCTTTGATTGAGGAGCTGCAGGCAGAGGTCAAGTTGTTGACGGTTGAGCTGGAGTCGGTAAAGAAGTCGCGTGACACGTACCAAGCGGAGAACGCGCAGTTGAAGAAACAGGTCGCTGCTCAGCAGCGGAAGATCAAATCCTTGGAATCTAAGTGAGGGACACGATGGTCAGGATCTACATGGATGCAAGTGGGACAGGAGAGTTTGTGATTCAAACGACGTGTTTGGACCCGGACTCATTCATGACGGAGCTGGCGGAAGCGATGGACGCCGCGGTGGTCAAGAACAATGACAGCGGGCTGACGGCGTTGGGGATTCTCAAGAACGCCATGCCGATTGCATACAAGCTCAGCGGGTACAAGGCTGAGAACGTACAGGAGCAACGAACGTTGGTATGCGGAAAGATGTCACCGCATTCTTGCGAGGTAGTTGCAAGTGCAGGCCGGTGAACTTTGGTGGGAGGGCAAGACGGAGGCGCTGGCTTACAAATTAGACAAGATGGCTCCAGCTTGTTTAATTGGCCCGATCAAATCTGTCTTTAGCCGACCAGCTGTACATGCACAAGGCGGACGAGAAGGTGGGGGTTATCGAGTTAGCCATATCAGGCTAATTGAGGACACGATTGTTTACTTTAACTATTGGAAACATTGTATGGAAACCAGCATTGCAGCAGTTGAATCAGCGGACCGGGCTCATGAGGCAATCAATAAATTGAAACAAACGGTTGATGAGTTTAGGTCTGTAGTCAAGAACGACATATCGAGTATGAAAGCCGCAAGCGAGCGCGTACAGAACGAAGTTATTCAGATGCGAGATAAATACAAGCAAGCTCAAGATATGTTAACTACTCCTGAGTTTATGCAAGCAATAGCTAATGCAGAGCGGATGGCCGCGGCGTTAGATTCAATTCAAAAGTTGACAGATACGAAGGTCAGCGTCGCGGTATTTTCTGGCGGCAAGAAAGAACAAACCAATGAATAAGGATTACACAAACTTTCAAATCCAACGAGCGATATTGATTGAATACCTGCAAGTCATGATTGCACGTAACGACTGGCACGGTATTGCTGATGTCGCGATGGATCTTAGGGAGATGGAAGCAGAGCAGAGAAGAACGATGGGAGAACGAAAATGAATGACGACGAAGTGATGGAGTTGGCTCAGCGGGCCGGGACGTATACGGAAGTAGAAGACGGAGAGGAATGGTTGGTCATGTCTGAATCGGCCTTCCCGGTTTTTGCGAAGTTAATTATAGAAACTGAACGAGAGAAATGCGCACAGTTGTGTGAGCGTATGGCTAAGCGGTGTAATGACATCCATGCAGCAGCATTAGAAGTGGCGGCGGAATATATCCGGGCAGGTGCGAAATGACCAGTAACATCGTGATACGTATAGTGCTGGAGTATGGGAAAGCTGAGCTGGTGCGGGGGCTGAAATGCTTGACCCCGCGCATGCGCCGCGTCATCGAGGCCCGCTGGCTGTGTGCCTACACCGAAAGACGCCCCACCCTGCAAGAACTGGGTGACGAACTTGGTGTGACCCGTGAACGCGTTCGCCAAATCGAAGCGAAAGCGTTGCGAAAACTGAAGAGGGAGCTTGATTCACCGGAGGCGAAGAATGAACCGAGATGACATCATCCGCATGGCGCGGGAGGCTGGCTATGTCGAGTTGGCAAACGATAGCGCGATGTACCCGCGGCATGGAGAAAGGAGCAGAAATGAAAACATCTGAACTGACCGGGACCGCATTAAACAACGCTGTTATGTCTTGCGAGGGATTATCGAAACGCTTATTCGGGGATATTAATTATTCCGGCGACTGGTCTTATGGGGGGCCGATTATTGAGCGAGAGGAAATCGGCATCTCCCGCAACGTGCCCTGTTCGCAAGGGAGGGGGTGGGAAGCAAGACCTAGCATAACTGCTAAGGGCGCGGGTGGGCGATGGGGATACGGTCCTACACCCCTAATCGCAGCCATGCGCTGCTACGTTGCAAGCAAACTCGGCGATACCATCGACTTACCAGAGGAACTGAAATGAAAAACAAACCCAACAAACACGAACTTATAGCCTTCACTGCTCTATCCATGCTTGTAGTTTTCTGGACATGGCAAGTGGTGGAGTGGTTGAGTAAATGAAAAAGATAACCAATGACCGAAACCTTCTTCATCGGCTGGGCCGTGGGCATTCTGCTTGGCTATGTGATCTGGGCACCTGAGACACGGTTCAAGAAGAACTTTGTTGATGGACTGACACTGCGGTTTTTGTGGAGACGGAAATGAGCATCGAGGTCATGAAACAGGCACTGGAGGTGTTGGAGCATGAAGCCAATAGAGGCAACGACAACGCATATCAGTGTGAGCGTGATGCCCTCCGCGCTGCCATCGAGCAGGCTGACACCGCACCGCGCCAATGGGTCGAACTGACGGACGACGAAGCGCGCGCTCTAGTCAATCGAGTGACGTTCGGCGATAGAACAAACTGGCAGGCGCTGGTTTACATGATCGATGCAAAACTAAAGGAGAAGAATCATGGATAAAGACGGGCACCATGGCCGTGACAACATCCCTATACAAAACAAAGAACGTGACAAAGCATGGGAAGCGTTCATAAAACGTAAAGATGTAAAAGCACTCATGAAGGAGAATTCTGACTTTAAGTTCCCGCTCAACGGTTCTTATGAGATGTGGTGCATAGCATGGGACAAAGCGTGGGACACAGCCGTAAAAACGGCGCAA
>Ga0181363_1000386_pt1 | contig 12631 bp, 25 predicted proteins | sample Fa13NDMLBSN_FD_130109 | JGI IMG/M metagenome (GOLD analysis project Ga0181363, IMG submission 130109) | Freshwater viral communities from Lake Michigan, USA - Fa13.ND.MLB.S.N | ecosystem: Environmental > Aquatic > Freshwater > Lake | place: USA: Michigan | collected 2013-09-23
ACGTAGGTTTTCTCGGCTTCTGCCAGCTTAACCCTCAACTCGCGGGCTTCACCCCATGGATTATACCAAGCCATAATACCCTCCTATCTAACGTTGCCTTGGAGCCGGTCTGCGACCAGCGTTGCATAGCCAGCGATGTCCACCCAGCTATCTTTGTGTGACGGATTACCCGTCAGAATACGACTGATCTTCACTGCGATCATGTCGAGCGCCAGCATTTGATCTGGTGCAAGATGCACGTCTTTCTGCGCAATCGCGTTGTGCATGACGCTCTTCAACCGGATGGCGATATTCGCGCTGAACATAAAGCTACCATATTGCTCAGCACGTTTAGCAAGGAGCGCATCCATTGATTCCTGTGCCATTTCATGGATAACATCAGCCCCGTCGGATTGCGGTGCCTCTTCCTGTTGCGCGTGGACCATCTTCTTACGGATAGACTTCACATAGGTGGCATGGCATCCCACCTTCGCTGCCACATACGCATCTGCGTAAGTTGGGTCCTTACTTAGCAACTCCATAACCTTCACGGCCTTCTGACCGTATCCACTATTCTTCTTCATCGTTTACTCCTTACTTTAGGTTGCCACCGGACTTCAGAATGTCACCATCATAGGTGTACGTGCCGGTGTGGGTGAGACGGATGAACGGGTGGGCATGGATTTTGCCTCCGTGCTTCCGCCATAATTCGCAGAAGTGATAATCCTCAGACAGCAACGCTCCGCTGTCGTCGATACTTGTTGCGAAAAACTCATGGGTGAGAGGCTTGGCATACTCGCCAGTCTCAGGGTCGAACATTGATGATGTGCGGTAGGTTGGCACATGGGGCATCAAGTCGAGGAACACTTGGCGCTTGATAAGCATGAAGCCTGTGCCGCCGTGGCGCACCTCAATGAAGCCCTCTTCGTCCGTCTCTTGGTGGTCATTGCCGAGCATGTTGAACACGAATGCGCCAGCGTGGTCTTGCAGGTCGTCCTTGCCAGCACGTGCTGCTTTCTTAACGCTATCCCAGTTCACTTCCTTCTTGGGGTAAATGCCGCACGCGATGTCCTTATCTCCTGCTAACAGCATAGCCACAGCGTTCTGGTCGAAGCCAATGTCGGCGTCGATGAACATCAGATAGTCAATCTCCTTCTCAAGGAAGATACGAGCCAAATCGTTGCGGGCACGGGTAATCAGGCTCTCGTTGGTGATCTGACACCAGAAGCAGTTTACGCCCACCTCGCGCATCTTAGCCATCGTGAAGAGCAAGCCCTGCACATAAGCCCCGGTGCACATCCCGCCATACATGGGGGTGGCAATCATCATCGTTGGGATTTTATAGTCCGGATCAACCGGCTTTACTTTGATTTCATCCATTTGCTTGCTGCCTTTTTAGTTTGTGGTAGCGGCCTTCGACTGCGGAGATAGTCATGCCCATACGCTCAGCTATCTCGTTCTTGTGGATGCCGTAGTCCCACATGTTGCACAGTTCTCGGTCCATCTCCGGCGTCCATTTACGCGCACCCCGTTTTACAAGCGGCATCAGATGTCCTGCTCCACAAAGTCGTTGTGGTCGCAGTGGTAGAGAAGCCCACCAATCCAACTCATCCCACAGGTGTTACACGTACAGCGGTAGGGCGGACGCTTCGGGATAACCTTAACTTGTCCGATAGCTGTCTTGGCTTTACCTTTACCTTTTCCCATTACTTCTTCCTTATGATTAGCTGGTAGCCCATGTGGACCATCTCGATTTCTTCCGAGAAGATGTTAACGAATGCGTCGATGGCAGGTTTCGGGCGGTGCAGAATGTCCCGCGCATCACCCCAGAGATAGTCGTCAAACACCATGAAGCCGCCCTTGTTGAGCAGCGGCCAAGCCATACACGCATCGGTCAGCACATCCTTGGCGATGTGGCTCCCGTCAATGTAGATGAAGTCGTACATCGGCACGTACTCAGGCTTCGACACCTCCATCTGGAATGCCAACTTGCGGGCCAGCATCTCGGTCGAAGTCATCTTATACTTGTAGACGCGCTTGCGCTTTCCCTCTGTCTCCGCGTCTGAAGCAATGCGCATGTGGTGGGTCCGCTTCTCATATTCAGGGCCACCTAGAGCTACGTCGATATTATAATCGAACCGAAACTCGGTTTCCTGCATCTGCTCGAGGGTATGTTCCTCTCCACCTTCCCACGTATCCACAACGTCGATCCAATCGCCGGGACGCATCATGTTCTCGATGATCCAGACGGTGCCACGGCCCTCAAAGGAACCGATCTCAAGGAAAGAGCGCCGCTCAGGCAGGTGCTCAATCAGTTGCTCCCATACGGGCGGAGCCCATGAGAACCAGTCTTGGGTGAATTTATACTTAGTCATTCCATATGTTCCTTATCGAGTTCAGTATGCCGTTGTTTTTCATGTCGTCGATTGTGGGGTGTCGGGCTGCTGTTAATGGCTTCCCGAATGATCCTGCCTGTTGCATCAACCGCCGCTCATATTTGTGTTCTTCCTCTTCCTTGCGTCTACGCTCGTCACCATTGCATAGCTCATCCATCATATCTTCATGGATTTCTTTAAGTCGGATGGGACGTAGCGCTGCCTTGATAGCGGCGCGTTCTTCTGCGCTACCGTGGGTTTGCACCCGCTCCGCAATCCAATCCCAACGACCTGCACCAAACCCAAACTCTTCGGGGTGGCTCTCTATCCGCTTAATAAGCAGGGTCACCACGGGGTGTAGTTTATCCTCCATAGCTTGCTCCCATTTTGCTCTCACAGTTTAGCGGCAGAGCCGCTGCCCATTTGGGTCGGATGCGCATACACGCCTCGACATAGTCCCGTGCTTTCTCGGCTTCTGCTTCGGGGGCGATGCACCCCACAGCGTCATGCACCGTCATCACCACGCGCAAGCGCCGTGCAACCATCAGCATCTGCTCACCGATCACGATGCGGGCCAAGGCTTGGCACACATTCTCGACGCACTTGCCTCCGTATATCCGGTTAGGGATAATGGTCTTGCCCTTCTTGGTGTCGTAGACGATCTCTTCTTTATTCGACTTCTCGTCTATGTGCTTACGGATATTGGGGTAGCTGATCTTCAGCCCGTTCGGCAGTCGGATGCCGCCTTTCCCCTCAATCACCAGCACACCTTTGAGCCCCAGCGGAGCCGTGCGATCCGTCATCATGGCAACTAATGCTGCTTGGGCTTGCTTCCACAACTGCGGTATCTTGGAGTAAGTCTCACGATACACCCGGATGATATACTCGCACTCGCCCAGCGGTAGGTCCACACCAAAGGTCTTTAGCTGCGCCTTGAACTTAGCTGGTCCCATGCCATAGCCCGCGCCAAGGATGGTGGTCTTACCCACGAACCTCTGGCTGTCTGTTACTTCTTCGATAGGCACACTATAAATTCTGGACGCCATAATTTTATACACGTCCTCGCCAGCATCGAATGCTGCCACTAGGTCATTCTGTCCAGCAAGCCACGCTAGGGTCCGCGCTTCGATCTGGCTGCTATCGCAGTCGATAAACACATGCCCCTCAGGGGGCTGAACTGCCTTCTTCAGCGGAGATTTGCGCGGCAGGTTCTGCATGTTTACCTTGTCGTCTCCGCCCCAGCGTCCCGTGTGGGCTGCGTAGTAACGTAGGGGGATGGGCAAGGTCCCACGCTCGGCAATGTTGATGAACCGCTCAGTGCGCGTCTCTTCCAGCGTAGACTTAACACCCAGACGCGCCGCCACAATCGCTTGAACTTGCGGGTTCTCATGCTCTAGCAACTCCTTGAATGCCTCATCGCTCTTGGCAAACGCATGCGTCTCCTTGCCTGTCGTTAGGCTTACCTTCGTAGGAGGAGTAACACCGTGGAACTCAAGCAACTCAGCCAGCTTGGGGTTGCTCATCAGGTCAGCCTTCTCATAGTTAAGGCGTGACATCAGGGCTTCCTTCTTGGCCTTCACATCCTCAAGGTGGTTTGTGAGTACGCCAGTATCCAGACGAAGGACGGGTTCCGTGAACATGCGCAGCGTCAGGTCGATCAGCTTGAACTCAACTAGCGGGAAGCCAGCCGCCAGCTTCTTGAACAAAGCGTAGGTTAGCTCAGTGTCGTTGATGCAGTATGCGCCATACCGCTCCAACTCTTCGTCGGTGAAATCTATACGCCCTTTACCTAGCGCGTTGATAACCTCGTCACCCTTCACACCTAACCCGTAACGCTCAGCCGCTCGTGCTAGGCTGTTACCCGCATCGGGTCCGTCCAGTGCGCGCAGCATGGAGAGCGTGTCAGCAATCCGCTTGGGTCGGATGTCAAAGTGCCAGTTGAGGATTGCCATGTCGAACATGGCGTTGTGCGCCACAGCAACGCTATCATCCCACGGAAACTGATCCAGCCACCGCTTGGTTTGCGCTTTGGTTCCGGAGAACCACTGGGTCTCTTCGTCGTTCACCTTTACAGCTACGCCAATAGTCTCAAACAGATCGTCACGGATATACTCTTCCGTCGTCAGCTTAGAGAGACTGAAGCCCCTGTCATAAAAGGTCTCGAAGTCGATGGTGATGACGTTCATTATTTCTTTTCCAAGTTCTCGAGAAACAGGCGCAGTTCGTAGGGTAACTCTTCATGTTCCCTCTTAGGCATAAACTTAGCTAAGTAGCTGTCGGGTATCTTGTTGCCGCCATACCAAGGTGGGCGCGTCATGCCGCATCCCCCTCAACGCGATAGTCTTTATGCACAAAGCCTTCAGTCTCGCCCTTGACCATGCAGGGGTGCACCCAGTAGCGTTTGCCTTTGGAGCTGGTGCGGAAATGTCCACGCCGCAGATGGCTTCGCGGTGAGGCATGCGTCCCGCCCAGATGTCGAGACTTCCGCTTCTTTTTGCCTATGGTTAACACCTTATAGGTAAATAGTGGGGACTTGCCCCGCGCACGGCGGAATTGGTTCTTGGCCTTGTCCGGTTCGATGTCGGTGTATGCCACGTCATACTTACCCAAAGCAGCGCACAAGTGAAAATACCCTCGTAGTAGGAAAGACGCATCATCGCGGTAGAGCCGCAACATGAAGTCTCCTACTGGTTCATCTCCGGCCAACTGACCCACGGCGTCAGGGAAAACTTGGCGGGGGGATACCGCATGTGCCCAACCTCCTTCCTGCGCTTGCACCCCAAAACCCTTGTAAGGATAAAAGAACCCGAATGCTGGTATACGCCAGCTACTTTCACCCTCAGGTTTATAAGACGGAATACAAACTACGCCTTCCCCTTCCTCATCGTGCAGGGCAACCACGACAACCGACTCCACTTTTCCTTCAGTAGTAGTCAGATCAAACTCTACAGAAATAACGTCAAACGGAGGACGGACAAACCCATCTACGGTTAAGTCCGCCGTGGTTAGTCCCATGTCACCCGGTATAAGCTGCCCATCCATAGGTAGCTGGAAGCATATGGCTGACTTGACTTTTTTAGTTAGCTTTACCGCTCGGACAGTGTCTGCGGGCGTAAGTTTTAGTTTTTTTAGTCCGTCGAGTAGTTCCGACAAATAATGTCCCGGTTGCATCAGCCGATCTCCCCCATGACAGTACCCGCCTTGAGCTTCTTCACTAGCTCACGCACCATGTCCCAGTTTGTCTCGTCAACCACTACAGCTACGCCGTTATTTCGCCGTATAGTTTGAATTTCTCTTATCTGTAGCGCAGTCGGCTTGTTGCCATTGGCTTTCGTCTCAATAGCTAGGAAGAAGCCATTCACACAGGCGATGATGTCGGGCACACCGCTGCGTCCATATCCGTGGGTAGCAGGAAAGAAATAATAGATGTCCTCTGACTTGAGGACAGAAGTCACCTTATCCTTGACCACTTTCTCAGGGGTCTTCGCCATCAGTTTGCTCCTTGTTTGTCTGTAGTCTAGACCTGCCTAATTAACAGTGTCAATAGATCATGAATTGTTTTTTGCAAATTCTTCTAACACCCTGCGCATTGCGTATGTTGGGCGTTTGAACCTGTCAAAGAATGTCCGTGTATCCGTAGGTATTCTCACGGACACGAGGACCAAGGGTTCCCTCTTCCCCGGCCCTCGCTCTCCACGTTTGCGTTTGTGATTCGAATCCATACAGCTACTCCTACGGGAATACGTAGAAGGTAGTCTCGTCCATGCGCAGACCGATGTCTTCGAGAACTTCTTCGGTGTCAGTGAACAACTTGAGTACACCGATCTTGCGGCTCATGTCGTCGCTAAGCTGCGATGCTGTTACGACAGTAGAGGCTGAATGATCTGCGTCAGGGATGAGCATGTAGCGGTCATCAATCAACACCACAGTCGTACCTGCCTTGTTCTGCCGCACCACGCGCAACTGCCAAACACCCTTGCAGCGTTCTAGATTCTTGGGGAGTGCATCAAGTGCGTTTGTCGATGCACCAAAGGCAGACAGCACGGGGCGCATCTCTTCGTAGTTTAGTCCTATGTAACTAGCCAGAGCAGGTAGCATCTGAGAGATATTGTCGCTCATCACTCGGGTCGTGCGCCAGTCTAGGTTTTGCTTGTGTGAGTCCATCTCGCTCAGCGCCTTGTGCTTGCGCTCGTCCAATGTCTTGGGTTGGAAGCCCTCGTTGATAGCCTTGATAGCTTTCTTCAAATCCTTGGTGCACATGCCACCACGCCGCAGTCGTTTCTTGGCGATGCGGTCACTATAGACCTCATACTTGAAGCTATCTTCATAATAGCCATCGCGCCGAATGTGGCCCATCAATTCGTTGGCAGCATAGATGCGGAACCGATAGCCACGCCAGAACTCACCTACACTGGCCCATGTCGGGTCTTCTGACACGAACGTCCACTCGGGATGTTGCAGTGCAACCTTGTAGATAAGCTGCTCCATGAAGCTGCATAGCTGGACCTTATCACAGTCCTTGAATGCGCGCTCCTTGCGAAGCTCCATCACCACGTTGGAATAGTGTCCTACTTTGACATAGTCGTAGTCGTTATACTTGATTGTCATTGGTCTGCTCCTTCTAGTTTCTTAAGTGCAAGGTTGTATGCGTCTAGCTCGTCTCGCGCCCATGTTCTTAGCGCCCACTTAGTGTCATCGCTGACGCGGGAAACACGGACGTTCCACATCTTGTGTCCGTTATCCACCCACGCCAGCTTCACCTCGTCTACCCTATACTTCACCACTCGTAGTCCTTGAGGATGGCATCCAGCTTGTTCTTCACATCGTCGCGCACATCTGCGTCATCCTTGATGTCGTCTATGTCTACGCCAGCAATGGCTTGCTGTAGCTTGGACCGTGCTTCCTCCAGCTTGGGGTCCTTGGTCACGTTCAAGTGTGAGAGCATCTGGCACATCTCGTGCGCGTTGCTGATAAACGTGTCGTGCCAGCGGCGCTTGTCCTCACCCTCAGGCTCAACCAGCTTGTCGCTCATGCGAGAGAGCATGTCGTGCAGCTTGTCCCATTGAGACTGCATTGCCTCGTTCAGTCGGATGTTAAGGTTGCTGTCGTATTGACGGCGCAAGTCCTCTAAGTCCTCGTTCGCTACGTCTAAGCGGAAGTCACCGGCCTCAGGCAATGGCGTGAACACCATCTTGAACCCGAACTTGGACACCACTTCCTCGACGCTCGGATAGTCGTCAGGGTTGTAGAGCGAACCCAAGTGCTGCTGCGCTTGCGCTTGAAGCATGGGATATTCCTTGATGAAGTGCTCCACCATGTGGTCGAACTGCGCCTTGCGACGATTAGCTTCCGTCTTGTAGTCTAGGAATAAGCTAGTCGGCAGAAGCCTCGCACCTCGGTCAGCCCAAGGCAGCGTTGTTGTGTTGTGCCACAGTCGGCAGCTTGCTGCGAAGTCAGCGATGTCCTTACGCAGTGTCGTGCCAGCCATCAGGTTCTTACGGAATTGTCCGGCGTCTGCGCTCATTGCGCCGTTGGATACCAGCACAGAGTCGGTCACTCGCCGATCCAGCTTGTTTGCGGTCCACACAGAGATGTTAAGCTCTACCAGAATAGATGATGCTGCAATGCTCATTAGTTTGCTCCTTGGTTATGGATGGCATATGCCATCTGTAGTTAGTCGTTGATGTTTAGATATACGCTAATACCAGTTGGTGCAGTGATTCCCTTGGTTGTGATAAGCCACAGGGTCGGCACCTCGAAGTCAGGCCAGCTATCCACATAGCCATCGGTCAGCATGATGATGCACTCAGGCTTGATCCGCTTGTCTGCCAAGTAACGCTTGACGCATGCGGGGCTGGTCCCCCCTCCGCCCATGGGCTTAGTAGATGACAGTAACCGCTCGAGATTGCTCTCGTCGTAAGTCTCGTGCCTTGAGACTGCGCTGTCCCAATAGATAACGTCGAGTAGCTCGGGCCGAACTTCCTTCGCCAATGCCACTAGCTCAGTAACCATAGCGGTTGTCTCGCGCCCACCCACAGAGCCAGACATGTCTGGACCATATACAATGTGACCAACACGCTCAGACATCAGGCTTGGCATCAGCATGTCCATCCCCAGAAACCTGCGGTTAGGCCTACGCCATGTAGACTGATCCTTACCATTACACGCACTGCGCACGAACTCGGCAAGTGCATCCTTCCAGTTGATCTTGGGTTGGAGTAGCTCGGACATGAACCGCTCGACACCACCAGACTTGTTGCCGTTGACCTTCTTATGCTCCATCTGGCCTTGACGCAGGGCTTGGTCGATCTCCTTTGCCCGTGCGTCTTGCTCCTCAGGGCTCGGCTCTTCACCCGCTTGCCAGTCGTGTTCGTCTAGCGCGTTGCCCATCTTGGACGCATCGCCACCCGGACCGAATGCTCCCGTGCCATCTTGCTTCTCCTGCTTGAGTATACGGAAGATACTCGGGACATCCATGCCTTTGAACCGCTCATCCAACAGCCCCATGCGTGATCCATCAGGGTTGGTCGGGAATTGTATCGTCAATTCCAATGGGTCCATCTCGACTAGCAACAGATTGATCCGATAGTCACAGGCCATGTTGGCAAGTTGCTGATCCTCATCGAACAGCTTCTTCCACACGCTCAGGTCACGGCTCAGCTTGTGCATGTTCTCATGCAAGATGCCAAACGCCAGTTGCTTGTCGTTCTGTCCCTCGACAAACGCTCGGCCATAGCCCTCGTTGTAGCCATCAGTGTATGCGGTCGGGAAGTCCTCGACTAGCTCAGTCTTGCCCACCATCATGATGCCACGCCAATAGGCGAAGCGGTCGTCGCGCATCAGGTTGATCTTGACGCGCTTGAGCTTGCGCTCAGCGGAGTTGATGTCAATCATCATGTTCATGTGCTTGCTCCTATCACAGCAGGTCTTGGTTATCGGCGAGCCACTTGGTATATTTGGCATTGCGGAAGCCCACCTTCTGCTTGGCAGACTTGGCTAGTGTCAGGCAGAATGTCGCTTGCCAGTTGGTATCGAACCGATCCAGATACTCCATGAATGCGTCGATGGTATCGCTCTCGACACGCATCACAGCACCGAAGATCAGCACCGATGTTGCACCCGATGATGCTGGCACATTGGCCGTGCGCGGGTTCTCAATGATGTCCTTCCACGTTGGAAGCTCGTTCTGGAACGCGATGTATGCGCCTAGGTCGTGCGCACCTTTCTCACCGATGGTTCCTGTTAGCGCAGCAACCATAGCATTCTCGCCCAGCTCACGCCGTTGCTTCACGATGTGGCTGGCACGGGACAATGAGCGCGGCGCACAATAGGCTTTGCCCGGTCGACGCGGGTTGTAGATGTAGTGATTGTCCTCTTGTCCGGAGTCCAGATAGGATGCCAACACTTCAGGGTTCCGCTCTACCCATGCGATGATAGGCGCAGCAACATCCGCATTGACTGCGTAGTTGTTGATCCATTCTTCCCCGCTTGGCTTGCGCATGCGCACAGTTGTCTGCCTACCGATGGTATGCGCCTTGCGTCCATCGCCCACACCATCAGACCCAAGGTTGCCAGTGGTGAACACAATAGACCCAGCGGGCAGTGGGATGTCACCGAAGCGCGGGTTCTTCTCCTCGAGCAACGGATGCAGCATGTTCTGCACTGCTTGCATACCCTTACTAAACTCGTCGAGCATGATAACCACAGGCTCACCCGTATGCAGCTTGAACCGCTCATTGGGATAGAAGCCAGTTGTTTTGGTCTCGTGCTTGATGACAGGCATAGCTGCATCACCGATGTCGAGGTTAGGTGTATCAATGTAGGCCCAGCTATTGATGCCTGCTTTCTTAGCGATAGCTTCCAGCATGCTAGACTTGCCGATGCCCGGCTCACCCTCCACATGCACTCTGATGTCGGGGCACAATGCGATGAGGTTGACGCACTCGTTGAAGGACAGCGCCTGTCCGAAGTTGATGTTGCTCATATTCTAACTCCATAGATACAGATGGCATATGCCATCTCTGGTTGACGATACGCTTGGTTACAGGGCGGTTTTCCGCCGTTTTTCTTTTTAATGTATCACAAAAAGATAGGTATTGCAAGTATTGTGGATACGCCGTTACCCACGCCGAGACAGGCGTTCTTCTGTTTGTTCTAGTTTGCGTTGCGTCTCCCGCAGGCGTTCGCCCAGCACTACAGCTAGTTCGCTAGTGTTAACGCTCTTAGCCAGCTCCATTAGCTCTTCATCGTCGAGCATGCGGTAATAGTTGCGGTCATTGGTCATCTTCATTGTCCTTCCAGTTCTTTGCATCACGCATCATGTCCACGAATACCCACCCACCAAGCATGATGAACCCGATGAGTAGGGCTTGGGTCAGGTCGTGCAGGGTCATGCTGCTTTCCCCTTACGTTCTGCTTCCATCTCCAGTTCAATGCGTAGCGTCTCAGGACGCATGAAGGAAATGCCCAAGGTCTTGCCGTAGGCAATCACAGCTTTGCGCATCTCTGGTTCAAGGAACCTCATCTCGCGCCGCAGTTTCTCGTATCGGCGTAGCAGTTTGGCTGCTTGTGCCCGCTTAGTTTGCACGTCGGTCATTGGTTTGCTCCTTAGTTAAAACGTATGGTGCGGCTCACGTCTAATAGGTAGTGTGAGTATGCGCTTGCTTCTCGTTCAATATCGTTAACATCTTCACCTATGCGGACCATCTCATAGTGTGCATCGTCCTTGTCGTTTGCCTCGAAGGTATCGACAAACTTTTCGATAGCCGCTTGGACCGCTTGCACATGGTTGTAGCTGTCATACCACTTCACGTCCTCATACCAGACGTTGACGTAGTTATCCCCCGCTTCGATCTCTACACCCCACTCGTCTTGCGCTTCACGCACAGGGTAGTTCTCGTCAAACCACAGCTTGATCGCTGCGAACGGGATTTGTGATTGGTTGCTTGTGTAAAACGATATGGTCACGTCTGATCTATAACCCATTGTTCGCATCCTCCGATTGCTTGCGTATTAGTAATGCTTTGAGTTTCTTGATCTCTTGCTCGAGCGTCTCGACGTAGCGTATCAGCTTGCGCAACAGCATGCGGTCCTCACCTTCGAGGTCGTCGCGTAACTCAAATAGTTTCTTCCATTCATCTGGTCTCACTTTATTCTCCTACTCTCTTAGGGTTAAGCATCGTTAACTCTGCTGGGTTGCTCACCACCACATAGTTGGACTTGTTCATTGGCACGACACAGAATTGGAGTGTCCGTGCTTGCCTGTCACCGCACGATAGGCATGTCGTGTAGCCTAGTCTTGCTCTGGCAGCGGGGAAGCGGTTGCCACATTTGCATATTACTTCGGTCATTTGCTTGCTCCTTTAACGATAGCGATGGCTTCGCTTGCTTCTTCAGTGATGCCCTTAAACGCTTCAGTTATCTCGTCCGACTGCCCAGCTAGGCTTCCGTAATAGTGGGCGATTGCCTCAATGCGGCTCAGTGCCACTAACACTTCATCACTCATCTTCTGCTCCTTCTTGGTTAGGGATGGCATATGCCATCTCCGATTGCTCTTGCCCGTCGAGCCACTGCTCATACTCACGCATGGCTTCGTAATATTCCTCGTCGGTTAGGTTGATGGTTGGTTTGGCTAAGGGGATGATGTGCTGGCACGGGACGTAATCGTCCGGGTGGTTCCCCAACAAAATAATAGGCTCCATCTTCACTCTCCGATGAAAAAGGCAAAGCGAATGTCGATCTCGGTCATGCGGGCTTCGCGCATGTGGCGTTCCCCATGCCAGCGCATGTGCTTGGTTGCTTCGTATTGTGAGAGAGCGCGTTTGCGCTTTGCGACAAGGGCCGTGAGAGGGCCAAAGGCTTGTTGGATATCACTATACATATTCTAGTCTCCACTAGTTACGGATGGCATATGCCATCTCTGGTTACAGCGCGGGCAAAAAATATCCGTGCCAAAGTTTTTTCTTTTATCTTAGCAGTTTACACTGTCCATTGCAAGCATTCTGGGCATTTGGGTGACCGTAATTTACTCACAATGTAGGATTTCCGCCAATGTGAGTAAAAAAGGGCAATGTGAGCGATTTTAGGGGCAATGTAAGCGATTTTACTCACATTTAAAAAAGGCAGGATTTCCGCGCTTTGTAAGTGGTTTTTTTGGGGGTGTATGTATGTAATGTATAAATGTGAGTAGTAGTAAGAGAGTAAAGTGCGCTGGGAGGTTTGGTGCTTGCATCGGCGAGGAGGTGCTTCCGATCACCCGCTCCGGGTAATTACCCAAA
>Ga0181363_1000387_pt1 | contig 12597 bp, 13 predicted proteins | sample Fa13NDMLBSN_FD_130109 | JGI IMG/M metagenome (GOLD analysis project Ga0181363, IMG submission 130109) | Freshwater viral communities from Lake Michigan, USA - Fa13.ND.MLB.S.N | ecosystem: Environmental > Aquatic > Freshwater > Lake | place: USA: Michigan | collected 2013-09-23
TTAGAAGGTAATAAAGACTCTAGGTATTTATATGCTTCTGAAGATACTTGGAAAAGTGATATATTAGCTAAACATAAATTAACATAATTTAACATATATGAGTTTTGGATCAAGAGCAGCTATTAAATTCCTAGCTAGTCAAAATGGAATTACTGAAGAGGATAAGGCTTTGATAGCTGAGAAATTTGAAGCTGATAAGATATGTAGTGCCAATGGTACTTACTGCTTAAAAGGTTGTAAGTTTTCAGAAGGTGAAGATTGCCTCAGACTAATTAATAAAAAGAAAGCATTAAATGGAAAAAATATATGATATTCCTATAAAGTCTAAGATAGATATGTACCAGGCTTGGATATTATCTATCAATTGGACTTTATATAAGAATCAACTAACTACCTCAGAGATAGGTATATTATCCTATTTGTTATATTATAATGAGAAGTATAAGGCTATTAAAGAGGATGAGATTAGATATGAGCTTTTATTCTCTACTTCAGTTAAAAAGAAGATTAGAGAAGAGTTTAGTATTGACTCTCAGAAGTTTGAGACTTATTTAAATAAGCTTAGGAAGAAAGGTATTATTACTGCTAATAATGGTATTAATCCTAGATTTATAGTTTATATAGATGATAAGCTTACTGTAGGATTTAACTTTGTACTACAAAATACTACTCCCAAACCACAACCAGAGCCTGTGCTCCCTCCTCAAGTTGAAGATCAATTGGAAGAATTTGAGGAACCTGCTGAAGACTATGAAGAAAAGGTTATTCAACCTGATTATTCTGAGGAAGTTCTTTCCGATACTTCAGCAGGAGCTGGTGCTGGTTCTGTCTGGGATAGGTATATGGGTGATGATAGGTTAAATGAAGTTAAAAAATCAGGTTGGAGTTTATAATGGATACTAAGTTATATAGGATAATAAGTAAGCGTAGTAAGGAAACTGGGATAGATGTTAATAAGGGTGAAGAGATATGGAAAGCTTTAGGATTCTTTGTTAAGGAAGTAATTAAGAGTGCTGATTTAGAGGATACAGAATCTTTTAAATCAGTGTTTATTAAGGACTTAGGTACAGTATATCCAAATAGAAAGTATATTGAGAGATTTAAAAAGGAAAAAGAGAATAAGGATGAAGATATTTAGTTTAAGAGATTTTAACATTATTGTAGAACCAGAGGTTTTATTGGTTCCAGAGTTTAAGACTCTTTGGGATAGAGATAAAAGTAAGTCTAAGAATAAGGTATATGATGAATTAAAGTATATTTACTTTGTTTATGACTCTGCTAGTCCTTATTCTAATATGCCTAAAGAAGCTAGAGAGACTACAGTTAAGCTTGATGTAATGAAGGATAAGAAGTATAAGCCTGATGAGCAAGTAAACTTAGCTATTAAAAAGTTTTTAGATTTATCAGAAACATCATCTCAAAGATTGTTAATAAGTGTTAAAAATAAGATAGATGAGATAGCTATTTCTTTAGATGAAACACCTTATACAGATGATAATAGTGCTGAACAAATAAAGGCAATTGACTCTACAGGTAAACTTATAGAAAGATTACAGTATTTAGAAGAGGTTGTTAATAAGGAGAAGGTTAAGGGAGAGCATAGAAGAGGTAATAGAGGAACAAGACTGTTTGAGAACAGAGATAGTATGTCAAATTTTACAAATGATTAACAAACACCCAAAATATTTTACTGAGGTAAGAGAAGACTTTAAGAAATATGGCACTTATTGTAGGCATATTGAAGGGTCTTATAATTATATAGAGTTCTGGAAAGAAGAGACTAAGAAGTGTATGAATGGTTTTACCTATGGAGGTATGCACATTCCTGGCCCTTATTATTATTTCTTAAATTATACAGAAGTTGAAGGAGTAGATGAAGCTACTCAAAGGAGGATAAGAAGTTTTCCTGATTTTAAAGATGTACAGTTAGAATACTTTAGACATTTAGAAAGAGCTAGAAAATTACAGAAAGGTTTTATATTTGTAAAGCCACGAAGGATTGGAGCTTCATTTATGTCAGGAGCTACTGTATCTCATGAGTATAGTTTTTATCAAGATTCTAAGAGTTTTATTGGAGCATTCCAAAAGGATCTTGCTGAGTATACAATGAGGATGGCTCTTAATAATCTAAACTTTTTAGATTTACATACTCCTTGGGGTAAAGAGAGAAATCCAAATAAAGCTGATCATGTTATTGCAAGATATAAAAGAACTACGGATAATAAGGTAGAAGTTTGGGATGGATTTATGTCAGAGATAGCCTCTTTAACATTTAAGGATAACCCCTTTGCTTCTGTAGGTAAATCTGCTAATATATTTATTTTTGAAGAGGCAGGTAAGTTTGATAACATTATTTCTTCTTATAATATCTCTGAACCTACATGGAAAGCTGGGGAAGACTTAATTGGTATACCTATTATACAGGGAACTGGAGGAGATATGGAAGGTGGTACTGAAGGATTTGCTGAGATGTATTATAATCCAGATAAGTATAACCTTTTAGCCTTTGAAAATATTTGGGATATTGAGACTTCTAATAAGATTTGTGGTTGGTTTATTCCTGGAACTAAAGGTAGAGATGGTACTTATAAAGATCCTTATGGAGAACATCCAGAATGGAAAGGTAAGAAAATGATTGATGAGTTTGGTAATTCTATAGAGGATATTGCCAAACAGTCTATCTTAGATTTAAGAACAAGGGTGAATCAGGGTATTGACCCTAAAGCTAAGATTGATGCTATTACTCAGTTTCCATTAGTACCACAAGAGGCTTTCTTACAATCCCATGTTAATAGGTTTCCTACTTTGGAACTAAGAAAAGTAATGGAGGCCTTAACTGACAATGAGTTAGATAAGCATCATATAGGAGAATTGTCATTTGAAGGAGGAGTATTAAAATGGGTAGATATACAAGGAGTTGCTCCTTATAGGGAGTATCCAGTTAAGAAACCTGAGCCTGGATTTATTGAAATATATGAACCACCTAGACCTGAAGATAATGGTATATTTACAATCAATAGATATATTGCAGGTATTGACCCATATAGATATGATAATGCAACTACAGATTCAGTAGGATGTATACTTGTATATGATAGACTAACCCAAAGAATAGTAGCAGAGTATACTGGAAGGCCAGATAAAACTGATACTTTCTATGAGATTTGTAGGAAGCTATTACTTTACTATCAAGCTACAGCTATGTATGAAAGTAATATTACAGGTTTATATCATCATTTTGAGAAGAAAAAAGCTTTACATTTACTAGCTGATACACCTTTTAGTTTAAGAGATAGAAATACTTGGAAGACAAATACTAATACTTCTAAGGGTATTATTGCTACTAAACCTGTAATTGACAAAGGATTAGAGTTTATTGAGAACTGGTTATTAGAACATATTTCTGAAGAATCAGAAGTATTTAACTATGAGAGAATAAGATCAATTGGCTTCCTAAAAGAATTAATTGCATGGAATCCTGACCCAAGAAGTAACTTTGATAGGATTTCTGCGTTTCAAATGGTTATGTGGTATGATAGAACTTTAACAGATTTTAAGGATTATGATGCTGTAATGAAGACTAGAAATAATAAATATGGAAATTATTTCAATAAATTCAAACAAAATCAAGATCATACTCGTAATCTATGGGATAAACATTTTGCACCAGACACTACACAAATATAAATATAAATGATAGAAACAAGATTATTTGCTCCACCTGATCAATTTGTTGGAGATTCAGAAAAGAAAAAAGAGCAATGGCAAAAAGATAATGTTAACTTTTTTGAAAGTCTTATTCTATTTGAGAATAGACAGTTAAAAACTTCTTATTATAATAAGGTTACTAACTATAACCTTAAAAGGGGTATTCTAAATATGGCTGATGTGGAAAAAATTGTAGATCCACTACAGTTAGGAATGGGAACTTTTCCAGGAAAGCTAGACCATAAAGGAGTAGGTAATGCTAAGATTGATCTTTTAGTTGGAGAACATATTAAGCGTAAGTTTGACTTTAGAGCCATGAGATCTAGTTCAGATCAACAGGGTATAAAAGAAGTTGAACAGGCTAAAACTGAAAAGATTAGAGATGAGTTAATAGCCATGATTCAAGAAGAAGGACTTGATGAGGCTAAGGCTCAAGAAAAGATCAAGTCTCTAAATGAGTTTGTAAGATCCCCATACTTTGATATAGCTGAAAGAGGCTCTAATAAAATATTAAAATACACTTATAAAAAGCATAATATCAAGGAGATATTTGATGCTTGTTTTGAAGATGCTTTAATATGTGGAGAACAATATATATTTACAGAGTTTATTGGAGGAGAGTTAGTTATTAGAAGAGGAGACCCACTTAGGATATTCTCCTTAATGAATGCTTACTCTAATACAGAAGATGGATTAGAAGCTTTAGTAGAAATATCTTATCATACCCTATCTTCATTGATAGATATGTTTCATGATAAACTTACTAAACAGCAACTTCAGTCTCTAAGAGAAATGAGAGGAGTAGCTGGATCTTATCCTTATTTTACTTATCCACAAATAGGACATATAGGAGAGTTAGCTATACCAACAGATTCTATTACAGCTAAGACTCAAGAGTTAGTACCATTAAATGATGTAGAGATGTCTCTATTCTCTTCTTACTTTGATTCAAGAGGTAACATCAGACTTATGACTACTTTCTGGAGAGGTAAGCGTAAAGTAAAAATACTTAAGTACTTAGATGAATATGGTGTAGAACAAGAGAAACCTGTTCATGAAAAATATAAAGCTAATGAAGAATTAGGTGAGGAAATTATTAGAGAAGAGTGGATCAATGAATGGTGGAAAGGTTATAAGATTGGTTCAGAGATTATTATAGCTGTAGAACCTGTACCTTTCTTATCAGTATCTATTGATAATATTTCTAAGCAAAGCTGTCCAGTTAGTATGCAATACTATAATACTGGTAGCTCTAAGGTTCAGTCTTTAATGGATATTGTTAAACCTTATGATTATTTATATGATATATTTGATTATAAGAGACAGATATTAATTAACTTAATGTTGCCAGATATAGTATCATTTAATACTACCATGATACCTGACAACATGACATTACATGAGTATTTAAACTATATAATGTCTACAGCATTCATGCCTCAAGATCCTACAGCAGAGATATTAACTCCTAAAGGAACTCAAGCTGCTGGTGTATTTAATACTGTAACTTCACAAAGATTACAGTCTACTCAACAGGGGCCAATAGCAGTACTTACTCAAGTAATGGAGAATGTCAAAATGACTATGGATACTGTATCAGGTATTACTCCACAAAGACAAGGAGCTATTACCTCTGAAGATTTAGTAGGTACTACACAAAGATCTATTACACAATCTTCTCATAGTACAGAGAGATGGTTTGCTAAGAATGAGTATTTTAAAGAAAGAGTACTTAAGAAAGTACTTGATATTCAACTTAATATATTAAGAAAAAATCCTAGATTACTCAATTACTTACTTGATGATTTTACTAAAGCAGTAATTACAAGTGCTGAGATGGAAGCAATCATGCTTTCAGACTTTGATGTAATGGTATCTAGAAGTACAGATGATGCTAGACTTCTTGAGATAGTAGAGCAAATGTTCCAGGCTGCTATGCAGAATGGTTCAGCTAGAATCTCAGACTTAATTGATGTTTATAAGAATGAATCTATAGGTGATGCTTTAAGAATCTTAAGAGTTAGAGAAGATGAAAGAGCAGCACAACAACAGCAAGTTCAACAACAGCAATTACAACAGCAACAACAAGCAGCTCAAATGAATGCTGAGTTAGAAGCTAAGAAGATTGAATTGGAAAATAGAAGACTTGATATAGATGTTTATAAGATAGATACTGATTATAAACGTGGTATAGATGTAGCTACAATCAATGCTTTAGGATTTGCTGAAGAGAAAGATGTAGATCAGAACAATGTTCCTGATGTGCTTGAAACTCAAAAGCTATTCCAAAAGGATAGAGAGATTGAAGCTAAGAGAGCTGATAAGCAGCTTGAATTAAATACTAAAGCTAGATTAGAGGAAAGAAAACTCTCTACACAAGAAAGACTTAAGAAAGAAGAACTTGCTGTAGCCAGAGAGAATATGAAAAATGATAAAGAAATAGCACAAATTAATGCTAGAAATAGGTCTAAAGCTAAAAAATAATTATGATACCAAAAAGTTTCCAAATATTAGGACATACTGTAAAAGTAGAGCATAAAGAATATGTAGATTTTGGTGCTAATGAAGGTAGTAGTGAGCATTTAAAACTAAAAATAGAGGTAGCTAAAAAAGATACTAAGGGAGATATACCTTTAACAGTTCAAGAGCATACATACTTTCATGAATTAACTCATATGATCCTAGATAATATGGGAGAAGGAGAGTTATCTTCTAATGAAAAATTTGTAGATACCTTTAGTGCACTACTACATCAAGCAATAAAAACTTCAAAATATTAATATGAGTATAGAAAAAGAATTAATGGAATACAAAGCTTTAACACCTGAAAAGTGTTTTGGTTCTTTATTACAATTGAGAGATTTAGCACATCTGAATCACTTATATCCAAGTAATCCTGGATCTACAGGATCAGGATGGCAACATTCAGCTTTAGGAGGATTCTATGGAGATCTATTAGACCTAGTAGATGGTTTAGTAGAAAGCTATCAGGGTAAGTATGGATTAAAAGATATTGAGATTCCTGCTTCAAAAAGACAGGATGCTTACTCCTTAATTGCATCAAAAGCTAAGGAGTTGGAAGCTAATAAAGATAAGATTTTTAAAGACTCTTGGGTGTTAAATCAAGTTGATGAAATACTTGCTTTAATGTATAGTACTTTATATAAGCTTAAAAACTTAAAATAGACTGTTTCCATATATGCTATATACTCGCTACCTATATACAAAAAATATATAGATTATATTGAAACTTTATATAAATTTGTCGTATTAACTTAATAATAAACAATATGGATTTAGATTTTTTAGAAAATCTTTCTCTCCATGAGAAAAATGTAGCTCCACTATTATCTATTTCAGAAATGGAAGATATGGAATCTAGATTAGAAAAGGATGAGGAAGAAGAAGGTAAAGAAGGAAAAGAAACTCCTAGTTATAAAGATAACTCAGGATTAGTTCCTTTTACAAATGAAGACAATGAGGATTTAGATAACAACGAAGGTGATGAGCCTTCTAAAAAAGAGGAAAATAAAACTAAACCTACTCCTGGTCAAATCAAGAAATATGCCGCTATTATCAAGGCACTTGAAGAAAAAACTGGAGAAAAATTTGAAGATTTTAATGAGGAGGATTTTGAAGATACTCCAGAGTCGTTCTTAGGCTTATTAGAAAATTGGAACTTTAAGAAAGCATCTAGTATGCTTGAAGATCACATCAAAGAAAATCTTTCTCCACTACAACAAAAGTTTGTTGAACTAGTGGATCAAGGGGTATCTGAAAGTGCTGCTGCTGATATTGTAAAGAATATCAAAGCTATTTCAGATGTAACTCCAGAAAGACTTGATGAGTCTGAAGATTTAGCTAAAGGTGTTTATACCCAGTTTTTAAGATTAACTACTGCATTCTCAGATTCTAAAATCAAGAAAGAAGTAGATAGGCTTGAGGAACTAGGTACTATTATTGAAGAAGCTAAAGATGTTCTTCCTGATGTAACTACTATGATTAAAGCCAGAGAAATGCAAGAAGTAGAAGCTATTAAACAGAGAGAAGAACAAAGTAAAAAACTATCTGAAAGACAGATGGCTGAACTTCAAGAATATATTAATAACACTGAAGAAGTAGGTGGAATTAAGTTAAATAAAAAACTTAAGGATAACTGGATGAAAGAATACCAGTTAGTTCCTACAGAACAAGGTAATAAAGTAAATCCTGTATTCCAAAACAGAGCTAATAATCCTCAAGAGTTTGATGCTCTTTTTAGATTATATAATGCAATGGGCTTATTTAAATGGGATGCAAGATCTAAAAAATACTCTCCTGATTTTTCAGCAATTAAATCTCTAGGCAAAAAAGATGCTATTAGTGATTTAGAAAGAGCTGTAACTTATGAGAAAAATAAGAATCTTAATAATTCAGGTTTTGGGCCTGAATCTAATGATGTACCAGAAAAAGATGAAATGATTAAAAGGCTTAAAGAAATCAAAGACTTTGAATCAAAAAGAAAAAGCAATACAATAGATTTCAATATATAAAAACCAAATTAAAAAATAAAGCAAAATGACAGAATTATTTCCCCTGTTGGCCCGATATGGAGCCAAGACATTTAATGGGCCTTTGAAAGTTCCTCACTTAGGAGAACTAGGAATGATTGAGCCACAATTGGCTAATGATATGTATATCAGATTATTCCAAACTTTACCTTCAGATGATTATGTAACTTTCATGAATGAGTTCCCTACAATTACTCTAGATCATGAGAATGCTTTCTACCACTGGCGAATAGCTGGTAACAACAACAAAACTGTTGCTTTAGTAGATTGGTCAGATACTTTAGGTTCTCAACCAGCTTCTGTTGGTCTTAATGGAGCTAACTGGTATATGTACTTTGCAGAGCAATTCTTTGATGTAAATGATGTTATCGTAGGACATAATCCTGATGATTACTATGTAAGAGTTGTAGCTGTAGAAAGAGAGTCTACTAATCGTTATAAGTACACTGTACAGTTGATTAGTGATGATCCTTCAAACAGATCTATTCCTGCTACTGAATTAACAGTTGGTAATCGTTGGTCTAAAGAAACTAACTTCCAATCTGGAGAAAGATCTTACACTGGTACTGGTGCACACTTTACTACATTTGTAGAAATGAAAGCTCGTGCAGCTCTACAAAGAATGAAATATGTTGTTGATGGTAACATGATTTCTGCTGGTAAGAATGTACCATTGGTATTTGGTTTACCTGATCCAAAAGATCCTAAGAATCCAAAACCTTACACTGGAGCATTTATTAACTTCTATGATGCTGTAGCAATGTATCAATTTAAGAAACAACAAGCTCGTGCTTTCTTGTTCTCTCATAAGAATTACTCTGCTAATGAGCAATACTATAACTTTGATGATAAGAATGGTTGTACTATTGGAACTTTTGCTGGAATGTTCAAGCAAATTTCTAATACTAATATCCAGCCTTACTCTACATTGAATCTTGATAAGATTGTAGACTTAACCATTGAAATGGGTCTTGCTTACAAAATGCAGGATGAGTACTATGTAGAAATTGAGACTGGTGCTTATGGTAAAAAAGATATCAGTCAGTGGATTGAGTCTCGTTCTACCCAGTATACTCCTAACTTTGTTACTGATAGAGTAAAATCTAACAGTGATATGGGAAGTCAAGGTATGACTTACCAAGGAGTATTTACTCAATTTAAATCTTACAATGGTGTTAATATCCGTGTTAAACACAGACCATTCTTTGATGATGTTGAGAGATACAAAGAGAAGCATCCATCTGGATATGGATTAAATAGCTCTCGCCATATGATGATCAGAAACTTTATTGGAGACCCAGGTATCTATAAAGTACAAGTTAAAGGTTTTGAAAATGGTCACTTCAGGTATATCCCTGGTATGAGAGATCCATTTAGTGCAGGTGCTCAAGCTCCTTCAAGACCAGGAATGGCTGTTAATTCAGTTGATGCTTACGAAGTACATGGTATGGACTTTACTGGTTGTGTTGTTAAAGACCCAACTAAAATCCTTTGGATGCCATATAATTCATAAAAAACATAAGTTAAAGTTGGAGGTAAGGATTAATTTCCTTACCTTCGCTTAAACTTTAATTTTAACATATGTCAGAAAACAAAAAAACAACAGAACAGGAAATTAAAAAAGAGACTGTGGTAAAAACTCCAGTTGAAAAAAAGATTGAATTTAAAAATTTCCTTGAGAATAGACTAATTAAGATAGTACCTATCGAAACTAGAGATTTTTCAGGACAAACAGTTGAATCATTACCAGAAGGTTTTATTCACCCAAATGCAAGACGTTCCTTGGAATTACATAAAGATCCTAATGGTAGGTTCACACAAATCTTTAATACCTCTAACAGGTATCTTACTGCTGAATTTCCAGAAGAGCCTCTAACTGAGTTAGAATGGTTCTCTAGAATGATAGGCAAAGATTTAAATGTTCATAAAAAAGATGATAACTTTTGGGCAGGTCATATGGAGAAGGGAAATCCTACTCTAAATTATAAGCCTTATGAAGTTACCTTACCTAGAGAAGGTAGGACTTTAGATCTTAATAATCTTGATGATTACCTTGCTTACAAGGTTCTAACTACTAATACTCATAGATGGATTGCTCCTTCTTGGGAAAATAGATATGATAGACCTACTTATTGGTTTGCAATGGTAGATGAGAAAGTAGCTGTAGATAGAAAGACAGAGAAAATTAAGCTTAACCTTAAAGCTACTGAAGAGTTTAACAAAATTAAAGATCATAGAGAACTTCTTATGGAGTGCTTGATTATTAAAGATCCTAATAATGTTATTTCTTCAACTGCTTCTTCAGAATGGTTATTTAACCAAGTGTATGAAATGCTTGAGAATAACCCTAAACAATTCTTAACAATTGTTGAAGATCCTGATAGAGAAGAAAAGGTTATGGTTTTTAAAGCTGTTAGAGCTAATGCTATTAAGAAGTCTGGAGATAAATACTATACTTTAGGTGATGAACCTTTGGGTAAATTAGGTGAAGTAATTGGTATTTTAAGAAATCCAGCTAAAATTGATTTCCGTAAAAAAGTAGAATTTCAAATAGAGAATCATAATATTTAATGGGGCCAAATGCTAATTTAATGTGGGAAGATGTTCTAGTAAGATATGAAAAGCTTACTAGCAATGCTGCCCCTGGTATTCAAGATGTCCAAGCTAGTTCAATTATGACTAAAGCTCAATGGCACTTCTTACATACTAGGATATCCCCACTATTAAATAGCAAAAAGGAAGGACTGGAAGAGACAGAGGTTAGGATGCAGGGCTTATCAGCTTTAATTACTCCAACAACTATTTCTACCTTTACAACAGGTAGCTTACAGTATGGAGTATATGCAACACTGCCTCTTGATTTCATGTACACTCTTTTAGAGATTGCTACTATAGATCAAAATGATTGTGTTACTAATACACCAGCTCAGCTTAGTGTAAATGTTCTTTCCCATGATGAGTATATAAGAGGAATTATTAATCCTTTTAGAAAGCCTTATTTTGATGGTCACTTAGGATTAGTTTGGAGGCTTACCTATGCTAGAAACAATACTGCATATGGATCTCAAACTACTACTACTACAGCAGGTTATGAATATATTACTGGTCAAACAGGTAAGGTACACCAACTAATAACTGATGGTACTTTTAATATTACTGATTATCAGATAGTTTATCTTAGAATGCCTAGAAATATTATAGTAACTTATTATGGTGGTGGACTTATGCAGAATTGTGAGTTAGATGATAGTACCCATCCAGCTATTATAGATATAGCAGTGGACTTACTTAAGGAAGCTTTAACTCAACCTAATCAACAAATTATTCCTCAAATGCAACAAATTGAGTAATAATAAGTATAAGAAAAAAATCAAAATCAATAAATAAAATAAAATTATGAAACAAATTACTAAAACCGTTGTCTTAACAGCAGCCCAAGTAAATGCCCTAGATTCTACAGCAATTACTATTATTCCTGCTCCTGCTTCTACTAGCCTTATTGTTATAGAAGAGATTACTTTCGCTAAATTATCTGGTACTGCTGTAGGATCATGTTCTACTGCTCCTATTACAACTGTATACACAGGAGAAACTACTGCTATTGCAGGTTTTGCTTCTGCTGCTAATACTCAAACTTTCCTATCAACTGGTGCTACTGATGCTAACTATTTAGTAACCACTAAGAAACCTTCTGTAGATTTCGGAGGTGCTGGTGTAGCACAGGCTGATTGTGTAGGTAAAGGTATAGATATCACTGGTGCTGGTGCAACTATTGGCTCTTTTGATGGTACTCTTCAAGTAACTGCAACATTTAAAATTGTTAAAATCGGTTAATATCAATTAAATTACAAACTATAAAAAATAAAATTAAGATAAAATGAATGCACAACCACAAATTAATCAAAACTACAAACTGTTTGTAGGAGCTGATATCGCAAGAACAGCTAGTTTGGTTGGGACAGCAGCTAGTCCTTCAACATTAGCTTCAGGTGAAATTGTTATTACAGATCCAGGAAATATTATTTTGGATACTACTTCAGTTCTTACTGCACCAGCAATTAAAATTGTTATGGGTAGAGGAGCTACTGAGCAACTATGGCAATCACAATTGTTTACTGCTGCTGATCTAGCTGCTTATGTAGGTAAGCCTTATTCTGCAAAAGTACAACAAGTAGGATACTATGGTTACAATGCAGTAACTAATGCAGGTGCTTTTGATGTTATCAATGATAATTACTACACTGTAGTTATTTCTTTCTATGAATTACTTTCTCAAGAAGCTAGTTCATTGATGAATCCTATTGTAGTAGATTATTTATCTACTGCTACTGCAACTCAA
>Ga0181363_1000388_pt1 | contig 12583 bp, 20 predicted proteins | sample Fa13NDMLBSN_FD_130109 | JGI IMG/M metagenome (GOLD analysis project Ga0181363, IMG submission 130109) | Freshwater viral communities from Lake Michigan, USA - Fa13.ND.MLB.S.N | ecosystem: Environmental > Aquatic > Freshwater > Lake | place: USA: Michigan | collected 2013-09-23
GATGACACGGAGACGACGAATAAAGGACTCGGGAACCTTTCCTGAGTAATACCACGTCCCGCCGTGGATCCTCTTTAAATGAGCCCGTTCCTTGTCTTCGTCATCAGGTAAAGAGTGTGAGTGGATCATAAGCCTAGTCGCTCAGCCAATCGGCCAAGCTGAAACGCGAGTTCAAGTGCTTTAATCAAAAGCCAAGAAACCGCAAGAGCTATGACTATCACATGCCAAAACTTCATGGTTCGAAGATCACTCTCTCGATAAGTGCGAGCGACACATCACCACCTACGACGTTGCTATCTTTGTCGATGATGTCGAGCGTTTGGTCATCTATGTTCAACGACGGCGCTACGTCATCATACACTTCAGTTACAAGGCCGTCATCGTTGGATTGCTTATATTCGATGGTCGTTTTCATAAATCCTCAGCAATCTCCCATTTAGCGTAGACTGGGTCGTATCGAACACGAAGCACTTCATCTTTAAATCTACTCGTCTCGTCGTTACGAGGCCCTGAGAAAATCGTCACTCCAGACGTTTTAACTAACGGACTAATATTCTCAGTGTCCGCGTCTGCGAAAATGAAGATTGCGCCAAGTTCTAGTGACGCAAAATTCATACGATCCGCCACTCGAAGTTGCTGTGAATGCTAAGCACTAGACAATCCTCCACTCAAAATCAGAATGGATGACTTGACGTAGTTGCCCCGGCCGCCGCCTCCCGGGAGGATATAGAAGGAGCCAGGAGCGATACGTGATAACACGTCCATCACGTGAGAGGCTGGGAGGCCGCGTGGCTTGGAACGCTTGGACGCAACGATCCGTCACATCCTCCCCATCCAAGAACACTCGCAAAGAACACTCGGGATAGACGCGCCGCAAATCTCTCTGGAGACAACGGTGACGCTCAATCGTCATGTCACCGAACCCGAAGCGTACGCCCCAAAATACGAGAAAGCAGTCCCAATACTTTCTTACTGTTTTTCCCATCGCAGATAAGCCTCGTAGCCATAGAAGATCCAGCACTCAAGACAGCAGTAGAGAATCTGGCCGTGAACGAACCGTGAAGGCTTCGGGAGCCGCATGAAGGATCGCTTCAGCGGTTCGACACGAGCACATTCAACGCAAGGAGCGTGGCGCGCTAGTTCGGCTTGACGTGCGATCTCTTCACGGATTTCACGAAGATGGGTACGAATGTCACCGCCCATTACAGTTGGCCTTTCTTTTTCATCATAATGCCACGAGCTACGAAATACGAGATGGCTTTCAAGCAGAGAAAGCAAACACGGTGATTTGTAGCAGCCGACTCGGGTTCAGCCGACGCCGTTACGTATCTACCACACGCCGTCTTCCACATCACATCACCCGTGCTTGTGAGGATGTTGATGACCGAATCATTCTGCGGATTCCCCGGTGGGTGCCAGCGACGAATCGCATGGCAAGGATTCGAGAGTGTCTTCGGCTTCAGCCACATCCACGACCATTTCCCGACGGTCATCTTCTCGCGTGGACGAGGCGGCGGGCTCTTGGCTTTGGACTTTCGAACTGGGGCTGTGTTGTGGCGCTGTAGTGTCGGCGACCACTCTTCCAGCCAATTTACTCCGGAGGTCGATGTTGAGGGCGGCCGGAGATGAGCTCCTTGGCGGTCCACTATCGCATTGAGCTTCGACGTGAAGGTCTCTAAGAATAGGAGTCGGAATTGCTTCCGGTCGTATTGGTACATGCTTTTTCCTTGGGTCGATACCCCAGCGTCTACGACCGCAGAAGCACTTAGTGCCAATCGGCGGCGAGCCAGCCGGAGGACCCGGGTAACAATGGTCCATTGAAGTGCAGCGTTGGTCTCTGGGATTAGCTGGGAGAGTCCAGAGCTTCTTGCCGCAGATGCAGGGGTCACCAGGCTTCAGTTCCCGATAGCCTTCAATAGGACCGCCGCCGTTCCAGACGTGTCCGTATTCGTTCGGGAACTTCCCTTTAGGAATGCAGCGAACAGGAATCGTCGACCCAGGTGAAGCCGGAACTGAAGGACTCTCAACCTGTGTGTGAGGCAACGATCGTCTCTCGGATATACGTGTCGGAGCAATCGTCTCACGGCCCTCTAAACAAGGCGCGCATTCACAAGGCTTGATGTCATGGCGGAAGGCACGCCAGATTTCTTTGATGCCTTCACCAGAGACGAGATGCTCGCCTGTGGGTCCGTTAAAGCCTGGGCGAAGACGAATGACGACGATAGTATCGCTGCCTTCTTGATAGTGCACGTCTAAGACTTTAGGACTCTCTCCAATTTTATCGAGACTCTTTAGGCCTGTGGAGTTTGCCATTTGTCCTATTATATATGGTTTAAAACATTTGTCAAAATCAAATGAACTTAGGAGTGTAAAACGATTGACACCGACTACAGAACAGGATATTCTAATGGTAGCATGGCAGAAGATCCCGAGTTAAAAGCCGCGGCTGCCGCAAAGAAGCCCGCCGAAGCGAAAACGTCAGTTCGCACCAAGATCACCAACGAGGCCCGGTTCTTTGCCTTGCAGATCGTGCGTAACGAGACCTATCGCAAGAACCTTCTCACGCGTGCGATGACTGGAACGTTGCCGCCCGCGATCGAGAGCATGTTGTGGGCCTATAGCTACGGCAAGCCTGTGAAGAACATCGACATCAAGATCAACGATCAGCGCACGCGCGAACTGGCCGACCTCACGAGCGAGGAATTGGCCGAACGCGCGAAAGAGCTCAGTCGTCAGATCATTGTGTCGAAGCAAATGCAGGAGCAGGAAGATGAAGCTCTTGCGACGGCCGTGGCGACCAGTGTTGAGCAGGCGCCGAAGACTTCGCCGGTAGCCGGCAGCGATCCCAACCGGGTTCACTAGGCTACGCACAAGAAATAACATCACACGTGGAAGAAACCCTTGCACCGATGAGCAATGAAGACGCAGCACAGGAGCTGCGTCTCATTGAAATGGAGTTCCAACGACGGTACTTTTCGTCGTTCAAGAATTTCATTGAAGGTGCGTGGAAAGTTCTTGAAGGTCCTGATGCGATGATGTCGTGGAACTGGCACCTCGATGTGTTAGCCACTGACGCCGAAGAAATCATCGCAGGCCGCATTCTCAGAGAGATCATCAACGTGCCACCGGGCACAATGAAGTCTCTCATGATGAGTGTGTGTTTTCGCGCGTACATCTGGACGAAAGACCCGGGAGCTCGATTCCTTAGCGGCTCTTACGGTAGTCACCTTTCAATCAGAGACAACGTTAAGCTCCGCGAACTCGTAACTTCCGATTGGTACCAGACGCTCTGGCCTAAAACCAAAATCTCGGGAGACGTGAACGCCAAGGAGCGATTCGAGACGACTGCCGGCGGCTGGTCGATTGCGACGTCGGTTGGTGGTGTTGGTACCGGTGAACACCCGGATTACATCATCATCGATGATCCCGTCACTGCCCAGCAGGCGTTGAGTGAGACTGAACGAAAAGAAGCCAATCTTTGGCTCGACCGCACGCTCAGTACACGCGGTATTTCACGTAACGCCCGCACCGTTCTGATTATGCAGCGTCTGCATATGGATGACCCGACCGCACACCTGTTACGACAGGGTGGTTGGGCACATCGCTGTTTCCCGATGGAGTACATCCCAAAGAGAGAAGCAGTGAACGGTGCAACAGCTTACACCCCAGATCCGGGTGATCGTCGCACAAAAGAAGGTGAACCGCTTTGGCCATCGCTTTTCTCACAAGAGAAGCTTCAGCCAATGAAAACGCGCTTGGGACCTTTCGGAACAGCCGGTCAGCTTCAACAGCAGCCCACTCCTGAAGGCGGCGGTTTATTCAAGCGTGAATGGTTCAAGTATCTTGATGCGATTCCGCGGTCTGTTCGCCGACGAGTTCGTGGCTGGGATACAGCTGCAACCGAAGATGGTGGCGACTACACTGTAGGCGTTCGCATTTCCGAATTGCACAACGGCTGCTTCGTCGTTGAAGACGTCGTGCGTGAACAACTCGGACCCGCTGGCGTTGACGCATTGATTCTCTCGACGGCTGAGGCAGATAACGCTTTTGCGACTTGTCCTCAACGTGAGGAAAAAGAAGGCGGTAGTGCTGGTGCAGCCGTCATCGTTGCACGAGCGAAACTGCTCAATCGCTTCGATTACCGGGGTGTGACCATCTCGGGAAACAAGATCGTGAGAGCGAAGCCGTTTCGGTCTCAGTGTGAAGCCGGAAACGTTTTCCTCGTTCGTCGTGAGTGGAATGATGAGTACCTTCGCGAGTTGAGCAACTTTCCTGTTGGGTCGAAAGACGACCAAGTTGACGGTTCCTCGAGCGCGTATAACTCATTGGTTGAAGAACCCGCCGCAATCGAAGAGATTCCGACGGGTGTAGGCGAGCGGCATCGTCCTTGGGAAGTTGGCAGCTACGCCGAAGGTGAAGAGGTCCCGGTATGAAACCGGAAGATCTTTCACCTTTCAACTCTGTTTGCATGGCGTGTTGCCATGATCGGTCTAAGCTCGCTTTTTGCGATAGCGCTTGTAAAACGGAATCACCTGGGCGCATCGTAGCAGAAAAAGCACATGAAGAACACTCTGACCGAATCGGCGACCCAGACCCGGAACCTGTGGTCGCATTTCCACACTTACACCGAAAGTGTGAACGTTGTGGATTTGACTGGCTTGAGCTTTGCTTGGCTATCCGAATCGTGGACGCGAGTTAAGAAGTTTGAGTTGAAGCCGCCGCCGTTTTGGACATTCTGGATGTTGCCGCTGATGGCTTTCTCTGCCGGGCAGCGCCATTACAAAACGTTAGCGCTTCTCGTTGTTTGGTTAGCGATTCATTTGTGGGCATCTTATGGGCGACGTCGTTCCAATTTCAACCGACGCTAAAGGCCGCGTAGCCTTGCCCGAGATTGGGTCTACCGGACTCAAGCACGGGAACGGAATTCTCGAGGAGGAATTCCTACGCGAGTTGCGCGGTCTCCGCGGCGTTAAGACCTTCCGTGAGATGTCACGTAATGACGCAGTCGTTGGCGCGTCGTTATTTGCGTATGTGACTCTCGCCTGCGAAGTCAAGTTCCAGATTGATAGCGCGAAGCCGGGTGACAAGAAAGCTGACGAGGTTCGCGACTTCGTCCAGCAGTGTCTCTTCGACGACATGAGCATTTCATGGCGTGAGTTGATCTCTCAGATCCTCACGTTCATGACTTATGGCTGGAGCTTCTTCGAGGTCGTGTACAAGCGACGCGGCGGAGAGACGAACAACCCGCAAACGCATTCCAAGTACAGCGACAACAAAATCGGTTGGCGTAAGTGGGCGGTTCGCGGCCAAGAAACGCTCGACAGTTGGGTGATTGACGATCACGGTGAAACGACGGCTTTCGTGCAAAAAGCATGGCCGTTGATGCAGCGTGTCGAGATCCCGATGTCGAAAGGACTGCTGTTCAAAACGCCAAGTGAGAATAACAGTCCTGAAGGTGTTTCGATTCTCCGGACGGCGTATCTATCGTGGTACTATAAACGGCGCCTCCAGATCCTGCGTGGCATAGGAATGGAGCGGGATTTGGCCGGCATGCCAATGTTGACGCCGCCTCAAGGCGTGAACATCTGGAACGAGAACGACGCCGCGGCCACGCGCCTAAAGAGTCTCGCCGAACAGCTCGTTCGTAACATTCGCCGTGACGAACACGAAGGTATCGTCAAGCCGTTCGGGTGGGAGTTCGAGCTCGTCTCCACCTCGGGAAGTCGCCAGTTCGATATTACGAGCGTCATCGCACAACTCAACCAAGAGATTGCGATGTCGGTGATGACTGACTTTCTTCTCGTCGGCCACGAGAAGGTCGGTGCTCGTTCGCTGTCGATTGACAAGCGTGAAACGTTTGCTCACGCCGCCGCGAGTTTCCTTGACATCGTCTGTGACGTCGTTAACCGCTTCGCCATTCCCCAGCTTGTTCGCTTGAACGGTTGGACCGCGGATCTTTGTCCCAAGTTGGGACATGGCCCAGTGGCTGAAGTGTCGTTGACCGAACTGACACAATTTGTCAGTAACCTGACCAACGCTGGAGTTCTCTTCCCTGACCAACAGCTTGAGGAACATCTGCGTCGTCGTGCATATTTGCCGCCTCCGCCTGAAGATTCGGAAGAGAAGCGGTTAGAGATGATTGAGAAGAAGACCGCGCCCCGCACTCCGGAGCCTACGAAGGAGCCACCCGTTGAAGAATGAAGACTTCGTCGTCCTCGTCAAAGGCTCTGAAAAGCGCTACACTTTGGGTGTAGTGTATGAGCCGGACGTCGCCGACACGCAAAACGAATTCGCGAAAGCCGAAGACATCGAACAGGCCGCTTGGGACTTCATGGCGCGCATGCAAGCTGCTGGGCAATTTGGCCAGTTCGTGTTCAAGGCTGCTCTCTCTGGTGATGAAGCTGAACTCGACGTCACCGAGATGGAAGAGATGTTCAAGTCGCAGGGACTTGACGATGAACACCTGCAAGTCACCGAGCCGTTGGGTGACATTGTCGAAAGCTATATCGCCCCGTGCGATATGACAATCGGTGAACAACTCGTCAAGAAGGGTACTTGGATGCTCGGCGTTTGTTGGAACGAACAAATGTTCGAGAAAATCAAGAAAGGCGAGCGGACTGGTCTTTCAATGTTTGGATTGACAAGACGAGTAAAGGCGTAATACAATGTCTACACCCGTGAAAAAGCGCCTTTTCGGTATGGTCGTCAAGAACGTTGCGGCTGTGGGTAGCCCCGCGAACCGCCGGAAGTTCTTGATGATTAAGTCAGCTGAACAGCTGACGAAAGATGAAAGCGTCGTTTCTTTCGGCGAGGCCTTGATGGGCCAGCGCATGTGGAAGATTTACGACTCTTTATCACAGCACTACAGTGCTTTGATGACCGCGCTCGACAGCGTTCGTCGTGAAGAGGGCGCTGACAAGGCAGCTGGGACCACAGCCGCCTTAAACGACTATCTGACAGCGTTGAAAGCAGCACTGCCGGGGATGTTGAACGAGTTGGTCGGGGGAGAAGCGGACTTGGCGAAAACGGCGGAGATTCTCCGCCAACTTCGGCCAGGGTTGCAGCCACTCGAGAAGAGCGGCGGCGAAAACGAAAACGATGCGATTCAGTCCTTGGTAAAGGGATTGGACGCCATCATCACCGAGGTGGAGGCTATGAGCGAGACGAAGACCGAAAAGAAGATGGACGCAGGAGTGCTGCGTTCCTTGGGCCACAGCATGTCGACCCTGTTCGCCAAGGCCATGGGCGCCGACGACGCCACCCTTGCCGAACTCGAGAAGTCGGCCGGCAACGAACCGAAGACCACGCCCGTGGATCCCGCGATTCTCGAGCGCCTGGCGAAGTCGGAAGAGACCACGAAGACCCTGCTCGAACAGTTGCAGAAGTCGAACGAGCTCATCGCCGGCCTCACCGAACGCGAGGAACTCCGGAAGTTCGCCGACGAAGTCGCCGGCTTCAAGGAGATCGGCCTCGACCCGACCAAGGACGCGATGCTCCTGAAGTCCATTTCCGAAAAGCTGCCGAAGGAACACGCGGACCGCGTTCGCGAGATCTTCCGTTCGGCCATCGCCGCCAAGTCGGCCGTCGCCCTGATGGGCGAAGTCGGCACGACCGGAGCCGGCATCATCCCCGGCTCTGTCGCCGAGGAAGTCCAGAACAAGGTCAACGAGATCATGTCGAAGAACGACAAGGTCGATGCGGCCGCGGCCCAGAGCATGGTGTTCCAGACGAACCCCGGGCTCTACGACAAGTGGCGCCAGGAAACCAGCGTTCGGTCCTAACGGACCGTTCGCTGAAACACGTTCACGTTAGTAGAAAGAAACCCGCGCTGGTGTAGGGACGCCCCGAACCAGCAGAGATTAGAGGGACGCCCCTCTAGGGAGTTTGAGAAATGGCCGGCAGCGAAAACACCGTTTGGAACGAGAGCTATCAGGCAAACGCCGACCTCTCTGCGAAGCAGTACTTCCTCGTCAAGCGCCACTCGACCGAAGGCCAGTGCGCCCTCGTCGCCGCAGCGACTGACATCCCCCTCGGCATCCTGCAGAACAAGCCGGCGGCTGCCGGTCGCGCTGCGGAAGTCATGATCCTGGGTCGCTCGAAAGCCCAGGTCGCCGCGGCCACCGACATCGCCATCGGCGACAAGCTCGGTCCCGACGCCAACGGTCGTCTCGAGAAGAAGACGGCGAACAACGACATCGTTTGCGCGATCGCCGAACAGGCGGCGACGACCGCGACCGGTGACATCATCATGGTGACGCTCATCACGCCGACCTGGTTCGGGGCGTAATCACAACTGATTAGGTGGGCCAATTTCGGTCCACCTAGTCGCACAAGGACAAGGAGACTCACGTGCCAGGACAGCCCACACCGCAGGATCTGCATGTCAATGCGTTGCTGACCAACCTCAGCATCGGGTACAAGAACCCCGCATACATTGCCGATCGCATGTTCCCCATCGTCACGGTGAACCGTCAGTCGGACATCGTGCCGAAGTACGACCAGTCGCACTGGTTCCGCGACGATGCCAGCGTTCGGGCACCGGGTACGAAGTCGACCGGCGGCGGATTCACCGTCGACACGACCGACACGTACTTCGCCCGCCGCTTCTCGCGCCGCTTCGAGATTCCGGACGAGCTCCGCCGCAACGCGGACGCGCCCTGGAACCTGGACAACGACGCCACCCGCTTCGTCACCGACAAGGTGCAGATGCGCCGCGAAGTGCAGTTCGCCGGCACCAACTTCGTCACCGGCCGCTGGGGCACGGACAAGACCGGCGGCACGGACTTCACGGTGTGGTCGAACTACGGCGGCTCGACGCCGGACCTCGACTGCGATGCGTACCGTGATTCGGTCGAAGCCGGCATGGGCCAGGAGCCCAACAAGCTCGCTGTCGGCAAGCAGGTGCACCTGCAGCTGAAGAACCACCCGGTGCTGATGGACCGCATCAAGTACACCCAGCGCGGCCAGCTGACGGCCGAGCTCATCGCCTCGCTCCTCGAGTTCGAGGAGTACCTCGTTGGTCGGTCCATCTACACGACCACCATCGAAGGCACCGCGGAGGCTTCGGTCTCCTACACGCGCATCTGGGGCAAGAACGCCCTGATGCTCTACACCCCCGCTTCCGCCTCGCTCCTCACGCCGGCGGCTGGCTACACGATGGTGTGGCAGGTTGTGGCGAACGCGCTGCAGTACATCAAGCGCATGCGCAACGAGGAACGGGAAATCGACATCATCGAGGCGAACACCTACTTCGACCAGAAGATGACCCTGGCGAAGGCCGGTCTGTTCCTCTCGGGCGCCGTCGCCTAAACCGCGACACCAAGGACAGAAGGAGACATCGTGGGAGAATCGTCAATCGGGAGTCGGGAGGGCGTCAAGAACGTCCTCTATTGGGCGAAACGAAGCTTCATGTATGGCGTTCGGGGGAGTACCGAACGCCAACTCGATCGTGGTCAGGTCTTCAAGCTCGAAGGCCTCATCAACGACAAGCTGTTAGTCGATCTCGCTTACGTCAGCGAGGTTCCGGAAGGCACAACCACCTACGCATGCCGCGGCTGCGGCGGCGAATTCGTTGATATGGGGATGCGCGATGGGCACGGTGATCTCCGTCACCGCACCAAGACATTTACCCCGCCACCGCCGCCTGTCCGTCGCGATGACGAGACCAGCGAGATGTATCAGAACCGTCTCGATGCTTGGGCTGCTGATGCCGGTCGTCAGGCTGACGCCGCCATGGAAGAGCTCGACCGGAAAGAAGACAGTCTTGCGCCGATTGACTTGACGAAGTCGTCGGCAAGCCGCGCTTAAGGGAGACCGAACATGAAATCCTCGAGTCACATGAAAGGGCGGCTGCTCAGCTTTGTCGCCGTCCTCGCCGTCGCCGCATTGTCGGCGCAGCTCGTCTACTCACAGCAGCAAATCAACATCCTCACGCGCGGCACCGGCGGTGTCGGGTCATTGATGTTGGGTGTCAGTCAGGGCGCGAGTGGTGCCGGGCAGAACACTCTGATGATGACCGGCAGCGGCGCACCAACGAGCGGCACGAGCGGAACGGGTGTTCGGTTGGCCCCTCCGGGATCGCTCTACGCCGACGTGACCAACTTCCGCTGGTACGTCAACGCGAACACGACGGCGTCGCCGCTGTGGTACAACGCATTCGGATATGCGGGCAGTACGCAGTACGCCGAAGTGTCGCTGACCAACGCGCAGATGTTGGCGCTGAGAGCTACACCGATTTCGTTGGTGGCCGCCCCGGGCGCGGGCAAACTGCTGGAATTTATCTCTGCGCAGCTATTCTTCGACTACACCGGCGCGTATACCGAGACCGCCGACAACATGGCGGTGAAGTTTACGGATGGTAGCGGCGCCGCAGTCAGTCAGACGATTGAAGCGACGGGTTTCGTCGACGCGACAGCGGATACGGTGACGAACGGTTTGGCGAAGATTGACGCTATCGTCGCCGCGACGAGTGCCGCCAATCAGGCGTTGGTACTTCACAACACTGGTAGTGGCGAGTACGGCGGTGGCAACGCGGCCAACGCCGTGCGTGTCAAGGTCGCTTATCGCGTTCACTCGACGGGTCTGTAATGGGAGGCCCCAAGATCACTGCGCCGGTGAAAGCGGCCTCGCCCGCACCGGTTGACGAAACCCCGCTGGCGCCGGAAGCTCCGCCCACGCCGGAAGCTCCGCCCACGCCGGAAGCTCCGCCCACGCCGGAAGCTCCGCCCGCGCCGGAAGCTCCGCCCGCGCCGGAAGCTCCGCCTGCGCCGGAAGCTAAGAAGATGGCGGCCCCTCGTCGTGTCGGTGTTCTGTTCCACGACGGCTTGTTGCCGCACCAGCGCCGCGCTTTCACCGTTTGGGCGCAGGCGAACCACATCAAGTACGAGCTCGTCGAAGAACCCGAGGTCTAAGTGCTAACACTACTTGCGTCGGCCGCACGGACAACGAGTGATAATTCTGGTTCGTTGTCAAGTGTTTTCAAGCATCCCGAGTTGGTCGAACGGTTATCGTTGTTTCTTGACGTTACCGCCGCGGCTACGGACGTTGGAGACACTTTGGACGTCTATCTCCAGACGACGCATGATGGCACTGTGTGGGATGACGTTGCGCATTTCACCCAAGTTCTCGGCAACGGCGGTGCCAAGCAATTCATCGCCGAATGGTTCCGAAACATGGCGCCAGAATCAGAGATGCACGCACCGCAAGACGCTGCTGTTTCAGCTGGCGTTGTGCAGGGCGGCAAGTTAGGCGTCGACACCCGAATCAAGTGGGTGATCGTTGACGGAGACGCTGACGGTTCTTTCACGTTCAGCGTGAAGGCTGACCCAATCTACAACCGCCGCTAAACGACGATGACTTTCACCTATAATGCGAGTCTCGCTTCAGAGCTCTTTCAGGTCCGGTTCCTGTTACAGGACACTGTAGACTCGACGGCGAGACCCGCATTATTGGACGACGGTGAAATCACGTGGGCTCTGTCCACCGAGTCGAACATTTACATGGCAGCCGCGATGTGCGCTGACGCGTTAGCGTCTCGATTCCGCGGAACCTCGAGGAAGAAAGTCGGCGACCTCGAACTGCATTACAGTGCTAAGATGTGGGATGACATCGCTGCGAAGCTTCGTGCTCGTGGCGCCGTAGATATGATTCCAACCGCTGGCGGCATCCTCATTGCTGACCGCGACGCTATCTGGGCAGACACGAGTCTGTTACGACCTTCGTTCTACTCGGGATTAGGACAGGATCCCACTCAGCCTTCTGACGGCACGCCGTATGTGAGTCCTGAAAGGGAGTCATAAATGGAGGCAGAGTTCCTTGAACTCATGTGTGACACCATTACTATCGCTCCGAGTAATGGTACTTTCACAGACCGCGGAAAAGCTAACACAGGAACTGTGGTTTCCTATCCTTGTCACATTGAGCCAATTAAGGGTGAAGAGATCATCCGGTCTCCTACAGGGCAAGAGCGTAAAGCTTCTTGGAAAATCTACGTTGGGACTACGTCCCGATTAGATCCTGAGGGGATATTGACTTTGCCCGCGGGATTTGAGCCACAGACACCTCCGTTCTATGCGATTGAGCGTAGAAGCGACCAAGTTGGCTCACATCATCAGGTTATCAAGGTTTGATATGCCAGTTGATGCTGAACTCTGTGAGTACCTCGAGGATGGCGCAATCGGTACTGTCGGTACTGACATCTTCGTTGGGTTCATGCCCGCCGGGGTTAACGGTATCGTGCTTACGACTTACCCGGGTGGAGCCCCAGAACAAACGTGTGGCTCTAACGGGTGGACTATAGAGGTGCCGCGTTTGCAATTGAGAGTGCGCTGGTCAGATGATGCGACCGCGATCTCAAAAGCGAATGCTTGTGCAGCCAGACTATCGGCTATCGCAAATCAAACGATTGAAGGTGTGTACTATCGCGGAGTGATGCTTCTTCAAACGCCAGGCCTGTTATATCGCGATGCTGACAACCTCGCGAATTACGGTTTTAACTTGGAAGCAGAGAAGGCACCGTCATGAGTGAATTCGTAAAGTGTTCAAAGTGTGGTCGTGTTCTCTTTACTGAGGACGCTGACGACAA
>Ga0181363_1000389_pt1 | contig 12575 bp, 31 predicted proteins | sample Fa13NDMLBSN_FD_130109 | JGI IMG/M metagenome (GOLD analysis project Ga0181363, IMG submission 130109) | Freshwater viral communities from Lake Michigan, USA - Fa13.ND.MLB.S.N | ecosystem: Environmental > Aquatic > Freshwater > Lake | place: USA: Michigan | collected 2013-09-23
CTCAGATCGCAGTTTTCCCTAAAGTCCTGCTCCGTTAGGTTCCGGTAGTAATCCCCGCAAAATGGCGCATCATCCGGGCTTGTACGCCTCGTTCCATGTTCAGCCCTACCCGTAGTAGCACAGGTAAAGAAAACCAGCCCTGAAGACATCCTAGCCATGTTATTAAAGGTCTTTACCCACTCAGGGTTATGCTCAAAGCACTCGCAGCTAGCAACAACGTCAAAACTATCGTCAGGGTAGTCTAGTTCCTCACCCTTAGCCACTACGTCAACTCCCCGGCCTTCACCCAGATCAACCCCAACATAATCGCAGCCTACAAAGAATTGACGGATAGAACCATTAATGTCCAGACTTCCTACCTCTAAGACCTTGGACTCAAAGAAATACTGTGGGAATTGTTTTTTGACGCTAGCAACAAAGTCTAGCTGGCTCTGGTGGCTCACCACTTAACCTTATCTGCCCAATAAGCGGCTGACATCTTGCCTTTAGAGATATTGGACGAATGACGAGCCTTAAATGAAGCTCTACGGGCTTTATCTGCCGCCGACTCACCTTCCTTAGCCGGAGACCCTGAAACACCCTGTTGACCGAATCTAATAAGCTTCACCTCGTCACCAGACTTCGCTAAAACTGCATGGCTTTTTGTAGGATGACTAGGAGTCCGCTTCGGCTTGTTGTAACCAGCAAACTCCTCTTTGCCTCGCTTAATCGCCATTGCCTTTCCCTCGTTTTTTCTTACCCATAGGAATCTTGATCTCGATTTCTATTTCATTAACACCATTTTTCTTTTTTTCTTTTTCTTCGTCGAGATATTCTTTTAGCAACTCTTTGTCAGATTTTTTCTTTCCGTTCTTCATTTTTTCCTCGGCTTGGCTGTCTTAGCTGATTCCTTAAACGCCTTAGCAGTTGGCGCACCTTTAGCACCCGGTTTACGCATTTTCTCGCCACTACCCTCAGCGATACGTTCACGTTTTCGGTGGATATTACTGTAGAGTCCGGGCTTCATTTCTTCTTGCCCTTCTTAGCCATACCAGCCTCGCTCAACGCGATAGCTACAGCTTGCTTAGGATTCGTTACGACCTTGCCACCCTTGCCTGAGTGCAGAGTTCCCTCTTTGTACTCGCCCATGACCTTGCCGACCTTCTTTTGAGCCTTAGACATCTTCTTCATACGACCTCCAGATAACCACGTTCAAAAAATAAGCCTATGGTCTTTCGATGAGCTTCTTCCCACATCTCTACACGTTCCTGCTTGGAAAGATTCTTGCCCTGATCTAGCTCGAAATGGCATAAAAAACAAAGGCTAGCAATCCTAAAATCACTAGCCTTTATACCCTTTCCTTTCCCATCTCGCAACTGATTCGAGTGGGCTGCTACTACTGTCCCGTCCTCCCTGCCACAATGCTGACAAGGTAGGTGTCTGGCTCTCTCAAGTAGCTTCTTGCTTCTGTACATTGAACCTCTTAGACGGATAATTTACAAACGACTCGCCTTCGTTACATTCCTCGCAGCAGGTAACGATCTCGCCAGATAAGTCCCTAGCATGGGGAACCTCATCCCAGTCTACTACCCATCCGCAATACTCACATTGTGCCAAATTACTATCGTCTGGTATTGTGTATTCCATGTCTATCCCCTATTGAGTTACCCGATCCATAACGCGATTAGAAGCCTCCTGCGATCTCCAACAGTCAATCCTAGCCTGTGCCGCTATCAACTTCCAACGTAGCTCCTCAGCCCGTTCTACAGCCGCCTGAAGCCCCTTCAGTAGCTCCTGATACTCTGGATGGGCATAAGCCTGATTTTCCCTATCCGCTACCGTGTTTCCAATGGCCTGACTGAACAGGATTGCCTTCTTGCTTTTCCGAAACTCCTCAAGATATGTAACTTCAGCCTTAGCCTGAGCGTATTCCTTGCTGTGCTTAAAAATGAAATCTATGCTTTTATGAGGATCAATTTGCATATTCCACCTGCCCGATAGCGACTCGTAATGCTTCGATTAGCTTCTCAGCGTTCTCAGGCGTTATGCAGAGATTGGCACTACCGTTGCGGACTATGATGTTGACCCAGACATCCTCGCCAATGGTGTCAACGTAAATGCCTTGGTGCTGCTCTACACCTTCGATCTTGATTGATTCCATGTTGTTCCCCTAGTTAGTACCAAGTTGGTACAAGCAAATCCTAAATAATTTATTGCTTTACGTAAATACATTTATTTCTATAGGTTAATGTATTGCAATAGATTAATACTATTTACACTAGGCAATAGGAGAGGCCAAGAAGGTGATACCACACACTTCTCTAGCCATCCGTTAGGACTGCTACTCCCAGAAGGTCTACATTCAATTTCCAGAGCGACCGTATCGTGGCCTATCCGACATCACCTATTTGCTCTGTTCCTGAGATACCTGTAGAAAGCTCTCGCGCTGGCCTCATAAGCGCACTCGGTTTCCTTGGCAGCAACCCCGAACATGGGTTCATTTCTAACGCGACCAGTACGGTCTAAACGCAAAAAAGCCCCTAAAGTCTTGGCTTTCCACGTGTGACGGCACGTTTCCCACTTAAGGGAGGAAAACCAAAGCTTTAAGGGCTTTAGCTCATCTACGCCGTCACATAGACGAAACCATAGTACCTATTCGGACGGTATCAGTCAACCCTACAGACCTCTTTTACCGCTTTAACAGCCTCAATTACGTTAGTGACCACCGCTACCTGACCTTTCCAGGAGTGATGCCATAGCACCTGATCCGGTGTCAGCTTGGCCTTATCGTCCCGCTTTATCTCTAGCAGGACGTTCTTGCCCTTGTATCCCACCAAAATATCCGGGCATCCCTTGCCTACCCCGTGAAGATGCTCGACTTCCATCCCCAAGCGTCTTAGCTCTTTCACGATTTGCACTTGATTAGAATCCACACGCTTATAGGCCACGCCAATCCCCCCATTTACCTCGGTTTCCACGTTCCCATTCAATCCGACAATCCTGCTCTAACTTATCCGCAGCTTCATCGCCCCTCTTTTGCCTGACTTTGACCAGATAGTCCATTGCCTTACCCCTGTCCTCAGTACGCCAAGCTAAAACTTGCCTGACTTCACATCGGAACCTATGCTCTAAAACTTCCTCGGTTATCAAAGTCAATTCTCGCTCCTATCCTCTCCACAAACTGCTGGCTCAGACTGTCGTACCAAAGTCCGTACCACTCCTGACCGTCACCATTCCTCTGCTTCTCGCACATTAGGTAGGTATCTGGCTGTGTCTCGTCTATCAATTCACCCCGGTTCTTCTGGTTTTCTTTTTTCTTGTTTCTCCACACCAAAAAGACGTTATCCACCTGATCCGAGATACTTCCAGACCCTTTAAGGTCGTTCTTGTTCGGCTGTGTCTCGTCCGTCTGCTGCTTACGGATATGGTGGACTAGGTGGATATGTACGTTGTGATCCCTAGCCAATGCCGTTAGCTCGTCGATAAACGACTTCTGACCGTTAAAGTCATCCTCGTTCTTGACGCACTTCATCAAGCTGTCGATAACGATGTGCTTGACCTTTAACTCGATGGCGCAATACCTAGACATAGCAATCACCTTCTCCGGTGACGTAGTTCCCTGCTGGTCGTACAGGTACATCTTGTCGGATAGAAACTTGTCCATCCGGTCAACCATCTTCGTGATAAATCCTGCCCTGTCGTGAGTCAAAGGATCATCCAAGGATTCCCCAGAGAACTGTCTAAGCATCCTCTGTAGCGTCCGTTCAGGCTTCATCTCAAACGACGCTATGCAGACTGACTGACCCTGCTTGACCAGACTCAACGCTATCTGACCCGTGATAAGCGACTTACCACCGCCGTTAGAACCAGCGTAAACCGTTACCTCACCCTCACGATAAGCAAAAGAGTCATGGGTTCTGACCCAAGGCATCACGATTTTCTTTTCTACCGTTTCCGATAGGTAAGCCTCTTTAATTGAATCTAGCCATTCAGAAGCCTTCTTTACCCGGATCGTTACGTCGTTGGAATGTAGATACTTCTCTACGTCAATACTCTCTGACTTTAGAATTCGAGCCTTCCTAGCCTCGTCTAGTTCTATTGCCCGTGATTCAAGACTCATGTGTTCTTCTCCTTCAGCAGGGCTTCGATGACTGCAATAGGCGAATGGCAAAGTTTAGCGGCTTCCTCATCCGTCAGCCCCTGCCATTCGCGCTGTGGTGGGGCGGTGTATACAGGTCGCACATACGTTTGGGTTTGATACGCGCTAAAGTCTTTTGACCAATCAGTGACCTTGCCAGCAATTGTCCACGCCACCGGCTCCGGTTCAGGCTGCGCGAGTCGGTTGCGGAGGGTTTCAAGTGCTTTAGCTACAAGTTTATGATCGTATTGATCCACAATTTGCTCGAACTCGCCGTCGTAGACCCAAGTTTCATCGCAGCTATTTAGTGCATCCAGCACAGACTGCGCTTCCTCGCGGGTTAGTGTGATTGTCATTCCTGTCCGCTCCACATGTGTTGTTTGGCTACTTCAAGTGCGCCGATTAGTTCCAGTTTGTTTGTCGTGCCGGATGGCATTACGGTCACTAGCTTGTCCTTAAACCCAAACACAATGACAGCTTCAAACTCTTTATCTTTTGCGTCATCTAATACTTCGTTTACTTTATTGCGGTCTAACTTGACTGGCTCTACTTTCTTTAAGTTCATTGTTGTTCCCCTGTAGCTTTGGCGATGGCGGCGCGAGCCATAAACGCTGCATACGGTTCATCCATGTGCGAGCCAACTTCTCCGTCATTCCAAGAAGCAAGAATATTCAACACATCTATCAACTCAGCATTCACCTCATGCAAGCGGCGTAGTTCGGCGGCGGCTTTAATATCTTCTTCGCATGTTGGCATATCTCCATAAAAATCAGCGAGCCACAGGGCGAGTGGTTGTTTGTAAGTCATTGCTTCCCCCTTAATTCCCGACGCAGCTTACGAATCTCAGCAATTAGATTCTTGTGGTAAATGTTCATCTTGTGCAAATGTCTAGACCACTCCGGGAATCCTTGGTTCTTCATATCCTCCACGATCTCAGGCGTATCCTCAAACCAAACTGCATGACGTAAGACATCTAACTCTCTTGGTGTTTTCATAGTCTCCCCTAGATGTAGCTGACAGCTTCGTTGATTCTGGATACAGCCGTTTTGAGCCGTTTTCTATCCACTTCCGATACCTGCCTACCCTGACTCAAATCAAACGCCGCTACGGACGTTAGAAGTGCCTCAAATTGGATTATTTTCAGCAGGTCTGATGCGTAAAACGGTCTGCGGACTACCTTATTAAAATGTTTTTCCTTGAGGGAACTTAGATTGTTGTCGTTAGGAAATAGGTCTGTCAAGTCCATTCCTACGGCATTTACAATTTCGTAGGCACTACATCCGGCAAAGCACTTGAGCAAGATTCGACCATCGTCAGTTTCCGTTATGGCAAGGCTTGGTGATCTGTCAACGTGAGCAGGACAGCAAGCTACCCAACGACCTTTTGAACCTTTAACCTTTTCCAGCTTGTTTAATAAGTCTCCAATCATTTGATCCTCCTGTCGTTCATCCACCAGTCTGTCTGCTTAGGTTCTTTTGATTTCACCCAATCTGCTTGAAATCCTTGCCAGTTGTTCACAATCATTTTTTCCATTACATCAGACAAGCTAAGGTTTGCTTTAGCAGACTCTTTCCTCAAGTTATTTATGACTCTAACTGTGATCTGGGCATTTTTATTTTTTCTATGTTTCTGAAAATCAATCCATAAATCTTCAGGAATATCGTCAGGACGTTCTACGTCCGGTTTACTTGTTTTTATTGGTTTATGGTTATTGGTTATTGGTTTATGGTTATTGGTTAGTTGAACGTCCGTTGAACACTCGTTCAACACCTGTTCAGCAGGTGTTATGCGTTTGTTCTTCCGTTGTTCAGCAGATGCCTTACCAGCTAATGATTTCTTGCCAACAAAGCTACGGTATTCCTCAAGTTCTGCATCACAACGTGAGTGTTTCCATACACCATCTTCAAGCCGGAAATAGGCTCGTAGCAGCAAATTGACTTGATCGGCTGGTAAACCGACCTGCAAAGCAAGAACGTCTATATCGTTGGGAAGGGGTTTTTCTGAGTCGTAGTACATCCAGATCAGGCGCAAATATGCCATTGCCTGAGAATCTGTTAGGCGTGAAGTAGCCTTAATGAAGTCACCGATATGGTGCTGGTAGTAGTGCATATCTTTGCCTTTCTCGTGAGGTGGTTAGCCTCGGCAATCTCACAAATTAGGTGGGTCAGGCAGGACGGTGAGAAATCGTCTTTTCGGTAGCGAACCTAGCCATTCCCGGTGAACTATACCGTAATGTTTCTTAGTTGACAAATCTTACAGACATTGTGTTCCTTAAACTGTCCTGCTGATCTGGACTTTTTACAGCCGTAGCAATAACGTAGGCCAAATTGGTATTGCTTAGTCGTTCCAGTTTTGTCGCTTGACGTTGGAGCTAAGGATTTTGAAGGTTCTTCTTTCAACTGGCTGTCCTCTAGGGGTTGTCTTTCTAGGCTCTGGGAACTTATCGAGCTTAGGCTGAGTTTCTTTCAGTTTTTGCAATGTTTTCTCGTATTTCATTGTCTCATAATGTTGACGGTTGGTAATAGAACTTCGCTATTGATTTCTATTTCTTTATAGAAAATATTTCACAATTACCTGTTAATCTGTGGCACTATTTCGTGGCGGTAACTACTAGGGGATAAATATGAACGCACAAGAATTCGAGCAGTTCCTACTTTACGAGTTGTTAGAAGGCCATCCAGACGATGTACTTTGCCATATGACAGCCGCTGATATTGGTGAAGAATTCTCGCAGATGTTATGGGTTTGGTCGCAGCATCACCAAAATCCTATCCAACTTAGGGACAACCTGCAACGGTTCATTATCGGAATGATTAACCGCACCGTTAAGGAAAAGAATTTACCGGAGTACGAGGAGACTGAGGAAGATCGTTACTTTGACCGTGAGGATCAAATCTATCAGGAACGCAAAGACCGTGAATACAAAGGGAGAGACGTATGAACAAACTATTCAGAGCAGACGATAAGCTAGCTGACTTCATTGACCGTCATTCTGGTAAAGTCATCTTTCTAATGTTTCTCCTAGCGTTACTTTTGGACAGCTTATGACATCAATCCTAGACCCTTCATTCAAATATGTCCCGTCTGGCAAAACAAACATTCGTAAAACTTTTGACCGCATTCGCAAAGAGCAAAAGGAGGCTACAAAGGTACAAGCTACTAAGGAAACACAACCTAACAATATCATCTTCAATAAGAAATTCGCTAAAGGATAAATAATGGATAACCGTCAACAGGAAGAACAGCAGCAATGGCTCGTTTACCAAAAGCTACAACAAGCCCGAGTTAAGCTCCAGAACGTAGAGTTAAAGAAGTCTGGACACAATAATTTTGCAGGGTTCAAATACTTTGAACTAGCTGACTTCTTACCTACCGTAAACAACATCTTTTATGAATTAGGTCTTTGCTCAGTATTTAGCATTGAGCATGGTGAAGCAGTTATGCGGGTTATTGATACAGAGTTTGGAGGAACAATCTTCTTCCGTAGCCCTGTAGCTGATGCTGTAGCTCGCGTTACGATTGATGCTGGTAAATCACCACCTATTCAGGCACTTGGTAGCCAGCATACTTACTTACGTCGTTACCTTTTTCTTAATGCCCTTGAGATTACAGAACACGATGCAGTAGACGCAAGCATTGGTAAAGACGAACCTAAGTCAGCAAAGCCGATTACTAAGTCCGTGTTCGACGATATGGACTCAGAATCTCAAGATGAGATTCGTAGCTACGCAGCAGACATTATCATCATGATTCACAAGGATCAGGTAGCAGAAGCTGTGGAGTACATCAATTCTCTGGAACTAGACGCAGACTGGAAAACTGCACTCTGGAGCCAGTTGGATAGCAAGCAACGATCAGCAATCAAGAAATTTACTAAAGGATAATTATGGAATACGACAATACTAATCGGGGTACATTGGGACGCAACTCAAATAAGAGTGAAGATAAACATCCAGACTATAGCGGCACTATCAATATTGATGGCAAGGATTACTGGCTCTCTGGATGGTTAAAAGAAGGTAAAGCAGGTAAGTTCTTTTCTCTAGCGGTTAAGCCAAAAGAGACTAAAAAGCCAGCAAAAAAGGTTGAGTTCTATGATGATGACCTAAATACAGCACCATTTTGAGGAGGAGCCATGAAATACCTATTCGCACTTTGGTTAGCCGTTACAGCACCACTCGTTTACGCTACTTGTACCTATCATACATACTGTGATGCTGGTCGGTGTGTAACTTGTACAACTTGCTGTTATGGTGCTAGCTGCAATACGAACTGCTATTAACCACGAGGGAAAGCGGATGCCAGCTTTTCGATTAATAATCGTCAAGGATAGAACTGGTGCAGCGAGTACCTCACCCTTCGGCCTAGCGATAGGTGGCAAGTAACCTACGCAGCATACGCATAGCTCCTTTACGTTTGTCTCCCCTTCTATGTGAGTATGCGGACAGCCCGGAAAGACGGGCATTAACTCAGGAGAGCAAATGAAACTGTTGGACTACTTAAAAGAGACTTACGAGATCAAGAATGACCGTCAACTAGCCCTAAAGATAGGTGTATCCATGCCTACGATCAGCAAGATTCGTAACGGTCACAATGGTGTATCGGCTGAGACAAAGATCGCCATACACAAGGCTTTCGATATGCCTATTGCAGAAATTGAGGACTTTTTATGAGCTTCGAGATTACGGAATTACAAGTAATCAGGTGGGCTGAGGCTAGAGGCATTATCCGCAACTCTGACTCTAAGACCCAGCTTCTAAAAGCAGTATCTGAGATGGGAGAACTAGCCGATGCAGTTATCAAACGAGACCGTGACGCAATTATCGATGGAATTGGGGACGTTCTTGTATGCCTTATTGTGGCTGCTGCTATTGAAGATGTCGATGTAAAGCAATGCCTAAAGGCTGCTTACGAGGAAATCAAAGACCGTAAGGGCTACTTAAATAAGGATGGTGTCTTCATTAAGGAAGAAAGGATTGTAGACTAATGGGCAGACCTCGGAAGAACCCAGACGATCCGAAATGGAATGAGCCTCAAGAGACCCACGTTAATGAAGATTGGCGTATCTTCTTCGCAGCGGCTCTAGGAGGCTTAATCGCTAGGGGTAGTGGTCAGACTTATGAACAGATGATAAAGACGGCCTCAGAGATCGCTAAAGAGGCTCAGAAATCCATTCAATAATCCATTCAATAATCCATTCATGTATCTATCAACTCGCCCCGGAAATAGAACTTGTCATCAATGACCTGCACTAATTCCGGTGGCATCATTTGATAGTCAATGAAGTTCAAAACAGCAAACCCAGATCGCCAGTTCTTAGGGTTATCCTCGGAGTAGTCAAACTGATTACCCTCAATCGCCGCTAGAGTCCCTGTATCTACACCGTATCTAGTCCCTGTGTAGTCAGTCCAAGGTGTAACTTTAAGGCTATGCAGGTGTCCGGTAACGACAGAGATACCAGACTTCATCGTATTGTTGTACACAGCATGGATGCCATTGTGATAACGATGCTTAATCATTACCTTTTCATTAACCATTACGCTAGTGGAGAACTTCCATCGAGGAAAATGGTCTTTTAAGTCCATGCCCTCAACACCCCGCCAAGTATCCCCTACCTGAGACGCTAAACGCCCGTTAAAGCGCATATCGTGATTGCCCCATGTCCAATGTAGGTTAGCCCCTTTTGCAGCCTTCTCAATCTCTCCTAGACGTTCCTGACAGGCTTCTAGTTCCTGTTTGACGGTAGGCACAGAATCCCATCCAGACACAGGATGACGAGAGATACTAGCCCCGTCGAACACATCGCCATTCATAATGACCATCCGTGGCTTAACCATCTTGATGACCTTTACAAATGCCTTGTGAGCCGTACTGATGACATCAGGCCAATAATGGCAGTCTGAGGCTACTAAGATATATCCGTCTGGGATATTGACTCCGGTTCTGACATTGTTATTTGCGTAATTGACCTGAAAATCAGGGCTTCGCAAATCAGTCCCAGCTAAGATAATTGAGTGCCTTTTCTCTACATCCCTACGCCGAATATAGACGTTTCTGATACTAATCCCTAATTCCCTACTAAGAGCTGCGGCACTTCCATGTTGGTTCCACAGACGAATAAAATCCTCGTCCGTATATGAGCCACGTTTCATTGGTTCACCTCTAGTTAGTTGCCCTACGATATTCTCCGCACCATTGATCCTCAGCGGTTATGGCAAAAGAGAAGCTAACTCCCTCATCGTCGGGGATCATTTGAGGAGGCAATCTCCTACATTCCCCGAATTCTTCTTTTTTATCACTTACGTAAAAGCTACAGGTACGGCATTGCGGCATACAATCGTCAGGAATTTTCTTCTTCACGATAAGTCCTAACTAGTTAGAAGTTTTATAATAGGCAATTATGATGACAAATACATTAAACGCTCGTCGTTTCTTCTCCTAACGAGACCGGGAAAGACCCTACCAGCAGCCTTAGTCCAAAGCATGAAGCTCTCAGCAGCACCCTCAAAATCACCTCTGTTATGTTTCATCCTGACGGACGATTTTTGTAGATTTCCTAACCCAACATTGAAGCTAAACGATACCAATGCGTCAAAACGAGACTGGCTAAGATTACGGGGGCATAACCTTCTGACACCAGCCTCAAACCTTGCAAGATCAGCTTGGAGAATCTCATCGATTTCCTCGTTAGAAAACTTCCTAAAATGCTCTATACGCAATGGATATTGCAGACGGTCTTGGAACTTTAGCCGTATCTGCTCAGGGTAAAGCACATGACCTACACCTACTGTCCACAATCCAGCAGGACAGCGATAAGGCGTATTCTTTACCCCTTCATGGTGCTTGATCTGCTTTAAGGCTTTCTCGCTAATCATTTGCCAAAAGCCCGACCACCAAAATGAAAGGAAATTATCGCTGCGAACAAAGCCTGAGTTTCATCATCCCACAGCATATCGGCAAGCTCTTTGAAGTCTGCTCCACGCTGCCAGCCATAGGCAAACAAGCCAATATCAATCGCAACTAACAGGAAGAAAAAGCCGAACGTAATAACAGGACGAACACTAGCCCGGAGATTCTTCATCCAGCGGCTAGTACCCTCATTTAGACTCATATCGTGGGCATAGATAGCTTGCATCTCAGCCTGTTGAGCAGCCATTAGAGCGATATTCTGGTCTGATGTAGTCTGAGTCTTGATCTCGTCTAAACGAATCTCCTCGATCCGCTGTTGAGCCATAAAGCCCTCTTTCGCTAGGGCTAACTCTCGCTCAGTCTGTACCTTGGCTAACTCTAGCTCATGTTTCTTGTCGGACTTATCCTGAAAGAAATCAAGAATCTTGGGTAATCCACCCATTAGGAACGATAGAAACGTAGACAATAGGGTTAGCATTAACTTCCTCCTTGCTTAAACATCCAGACAATACCGTAAATTAGCAATCCTGAAACTATAGTACCTAGTATCACAGCAAAGGTACTTTCCATGAATTGCCATTGTTTAGCTTTCTTGCGTTTAATAGCCATCTCAGCGGCTTTTTCATGTAAACGAGCCTCCATAGCAGATCGTCTACGCTCATCACGCAAAGCCTCTAGCCGAGACATATACTCGTCGTATAGCCCCGGCTCTTGGAATTGGTAGGTGAACATTTCGCGGAGTTCAACGTAGAAGTTACGCAACTCACGCTCTGCCATCATCGCCTCAATCACCATTTCGTGATCCGACTTGCCAGACTCTTTGGCAACAGCGATATTTTCTTCAATCTTATGAGCAGCAGAAAAAAAGGAGCCTAAAGCTCCTATAGAGTCAGCTACGCCTTTGCCAGCTTCTGCACAGGCTCTTATCTCATCGACGGCCTCTTTAGCTAGTTCTAATGCCCCCTTAACGCCAGAGACAACGGCTTTTGCTGTAACTATACCAGCCGTTATTGTGACTGGATCAAGCATTTACCCACCAAACATTTTCTTAAGGAATAGGGTAATACCTGAACCAATTGCACCAGCAGCTAACAGTAAAACGTACATACCACCTTTACCCTGATTGATAGAGGCATTAACCTGAGCCATTTCCTGACGCAGTAGGTGGATTTCGTGCGTTAAATTGCGGACATCAGCCTGAAGCGCACCAAACTCTTGAGGATCGATTTCAGACATGATTTACTCATACAGAATGTTAATAGTGCCAGCATCAAATGTATTTGTGCCGCTTACCGTAATACGAACTCTATCCAACGCACCACCAATAGATACATCACCAGCAGAAAACTCCATTGATGACGTGCTACGCTTAAATGTTCCAGATTGAACCCAAGAATTTGTTGAAATATTTGTAATAACCATCTGTCCTGTAATTATTGCAGCAGAATCACCAGCAAGCAAAATAAAAGCCGATGTTGAGCTAACAGCATTGGTCGCACCGCCAGTCGTAAAAATTCCTGATGTAGCTACATATCCGCTTGTTGTAAAA
>Ga0181363_1000391_pt1 | contig 12545 bp, 18 predicted proteins | sample Fa13NDMLBSN_FD_130109 | JGI IMG/M metagenome (GOLD analysis project Ga0181363, IMG submission 130109) | Freshwater viral communities from Lake Michigan, USA - Fa13.ND.MLB.S.N | ecosystem: Environmental > Aquatic > Freshwater > Lake | place: USA: Michigan | collected 2013-09-23
GGTTTGACGGGGTTACGCACTCAGCCAGTCACGCAACCGACTGAGGATATTGACGCATTTGGTACGCCTTCCGGGGGTAGTCGTGTCATTCATTGGGGGTGGGACCCAGTGGGCTTTCAAAACCCCTTGGGTTTATGGGGTCTTCCTGATACATTAGTAGCTAATGGTCAGGTTGGTACGGTAACTATTCAAACGACGGAGAATTGACATGGCTAAGGGTGGCAAGACTAACGAGCAGATGAAGAAGCTTGGACGTAACCTCGCCAAGGTGGCAAACCAGAAGAGCGGCAAGAAGCCGGTCAAGGATATGGGGAAGGTGGTTAAGAATGGCTGAGTATAATCAACCGAAGCCCGCCCACAATCCGCTGGGCAATAATGGCTACCCGAACAACGTGGCTAATACCCAGACCGTGAAGACACGCGGAACCGGTGCGGCTACTAAAGGCACGAATAGCAGCAAGAAGCTCGGCTAATGAACTACGCTCAACTTGTCGAAACGATTAAGGGCTACACCGAAAACGACTTCCCGGACACGGCGGGGTCGGGTGGGCTCACTTCGACTGAGCAAATTAACACGTTCATTGTAAATGCCGAAGAGCGCGTCTTCAATATGGTTCAGCTTCTGGACCTGCGTAAGAACGTCATCGGTAATGTCACAGCCAACAACAAGTACCTTTCGGTGCCGTCTGATTGGCTTGCTAACTTCTCACTGGCTGTAATCGACCCAACATCGGGCGAGTATGAGTTCCTCCTCAACAAGGATGTAAGCTACATCCGGTCCGCTTACCCGTCGCCCACAGACACTGGCAAACCGCTCTACTACGCCTTCTTTGACGTGGATTCGTACATTCTTGGCCCCACGCCGGACCAGAATTATCAGATGGAGCTTCACTACTTCTACTACCCGCAATCTATTACGGAAGCAGGTACGTCGTGGTTGGGTGATAACTTTGAGAGTGTGCTTCTTTACGGCTCGCTGTTAGAAGCGTATACGTTCATGAAAGGCGAAGCTGACGTTATCGCGCAATACCAAAGACGGTATGACGAAGCGTTGGCGATGCTCAAGCAACTTGGCGAAGGCAAAAATAGGCAGGATATGTACCGCACCCAACAGATACGTCTGCCGGTAAGGTAGTATGTTAATGGTGCCCCTCAAAAAGTGCACAAAGTGCGAGGTGGAGCAACCACTTACGAATTATCATGCACATCCAAAACTTAAGTATCACCCCCGATGCAAACCCTGTAGGGCGGAAGATCAGAGGGAGTACTACAAGGCCAACCCAGAAAAGTTTAAGGCATACAAGGCCCGAGCACGGAATGAAACGGTAGAGGAACGCGATGCGCGTATCCAGCGACGTAGAGCCGAAGCGCCAGCTAATCGCCGTATAGCTAGCTGGAAGTGGCATATCCGTAAGACCCTCGGGGCAACAGCCGAGCAATACGAGCAAATGTACACAGCCCAATCCGGCAAATGTGCTATTTGTGGTACGGCTGATCCCGGAGGTAAACGGGCACGGTTTTCAATTGATCATTGTCATGATACAGGGGTCATACGTGGGTTGTTATGCGTAAGCTGTAATTCTGGACTTGGGTACTTCAAGGATGATATACCCCGGCTCGAAAAGGCAACGGAATATCTAAAGGGACACAAATGCTAGATTCCGTAGGAACACTATTGGGCGGCGATGTGATGGTGGTAACCACCGAAGGGCGTGGTTTCACGCCTGAAGAAATCGCTGAGCGCGCTCTCGATAAGATTATCTATGTTGGAGGCAATGCGCATCCGGCTATCAGGGACCAAGCGGAGGCGTTCAAGGACTCCATCCGTCAGGTGCTCGTTCATTATATGCACGAGGTCGTCCGGTCCCATAACGTGACTCTGGTGAACAAATTTCACAAGGCCGGGCATCCAGAGTTTATTCCCATTTTGGACAGTTAAGGAGACCTACATTGGCTATTACACAGGCAATGTGCACCAGCTTCAAAGCTCAGCTTCTGCTCGGTGTGCATGATTTCCGCCCCACGGGCGACACGGGTGCAGATACTTTCAAGCTCGCGCTGTATTCGTCTACCGCTTCGCTTGATGCAAACACCACGGCGTATACCTCGTCGAACGAAGTTTCGTCTTCGGGCACGAACTACACCGCTGGCGGCGGTTCGCTGACCAACCTTGGTGTGACGGCGACCAACACGAACTCGGAAACGGGCGTTGGCTTCTGCGACTTTGGTGACCTTACCTTCACCAACGCAACCATCACGGCTCGTGGCGCTCTGATCTATAACACCACACCTTCGGCTAACTCGAACGCCAACACGGCTTTGACGAACGCTTCGGTTGCGGTGCTGGACTTTGGCTCGGACAAGACGGCGACGAACGGTGACTTCACGATCATCTTCCCGACGGCTACCAACACCACGGCCATTATCCGGATCGCCTAATGATCGAAGAACTTATCAGCCGAGTGTTTTACGCCCGCAACGTGGCGCATTTCGAACATTGGACAGCCAATGGGGTCGGTGCGTTTTCGCGGCATGAAGCACTCGGCAAGTTCTACGATGAGGTAATCGACGCTATCGACAAGCTCGTCGAGGCGTATCAGGGTGCATTTGAGTTGATAGGTGCTATAAAGGCTCCGAAAACCAAGGCAGATGACATCCTGCTTATTTTGATCGAAGACGCTGAGTGGATCGAGAAAAACCACGAGGCTATCTGCAAGGGCAACCGGGCGGTAGCCAACCTCATTGATGGGGTGACGGACGTTTATCTCACGACGATCTACAAGCTCCGTAACCTGATGTGAGGTAGGTAGATGGCTCTCGTTCTTGCTGATCGCGTACAAGACACAACGACGACGACCGGGACCGGCTCCGTCACGCTCACAGGCACGCCACCTGCGGGCTATCAGTCGTTTGGCGCGGCTATCGGCAATGGTAACACTACCTACTACGTTATTAACGGTGGTAGCCAGTGGGAAGTCGGCATCGGGACTTATATCTCGGCCAGCACGGCTCTGAGCCGTGATACGGTGCTGTCGTCCAGCAACAGTGGTAGCCTTGTCAATTTCAGTGCGGGCACCAAGACGGTATTCGTTACTTATCCGGCTGAGAAGTCGGTCAATGAGGACGCCGCCGGTAACGTCAATATCGACATTACTGGGAATGCAACAACCGCTACGCGGGCTACTAACCTTGCTGCGGGCGCTGCTGGTTCTGTTCCCTACCAGACTGCGGCTAATACCACGGCGTTTGTTGCTACGGCTTCCGGTGTTTTGGTTGGCGGCACAACCCCGTCTTTTTCAACGACGCCGACCCTCACGGGTACTAACTTTACGGGTATCCCGAATGCCGCACTGAGCAACAACGCGGTTACCATTGGTACGACGGCTATCTCGCTTGGCGCTACGTCGCTAACTCTTGCTGGTCTGACTTCGGTTACGCTGACCCAAGACCCTACGCTGGCGCTCCAAGCGGCAACCAAGCAGTATGTTGATGGGTTGGTTGCGAGCGGCATTCACTTCCACCAGCCGGTGCGGGTAGAGTCACCGACCAATCTAAACGCGACTTATAGCAACGGTTCTTCGGGTGTTGGTGCTACGTTGACCAATGCTGGGGCGCAGGCTGCGCTGGTTATTGACGGCGTGACGGTCAATGTTGCTGATCGCGTCCTAATCTACCAACAGACCACACAGACGCAGAACGGCATCTACGTCGTGACGAGTGTAGGTTCCGGCTCAACCAACTGGGTGTTGACGCGCTCCAGCGACGCAAACACTTACGTCATTAATAGCGCAAACGGCTTGAGCGAAGGTTCAACCGTGTTTGTCCAAGAGGGCGCGACTGGCGCGGGCGAGACTTACACCTGCAACACCTCCGGCGTCATCACCTTCGGCACGACAAACATCACGTTTGCCCAGATTTCATCTGCGCAGATTTATTCGGCGGGCGTGGGCCTTACCCTTACGGGCACGCAGTTTAGCCTGACAACGCCTGTAGCTACGACGCTAGGTGGTACGGGTCTCACGACTTATGGTGCGGCTAACCGCGCTATCTACTCTTCCGGCACGACCACGCTTGTTGCTGGTACCCTCCCCACGGCTGCTGGTGGTACAGGTCATACGTCCTACACGGACGGGCAAATCCTGATTGGTAAAACTTCGGACGGCTCGCTCGATAAAGCTACGCTGACTGCTGGCACAGGCATCTCGATCACCAACGGCTCTGCCTCGATTACAATTACCAACTCGGCTCCTGACCAAGTGGTCTCGATTACAGGCGGTGGTACGACAACGGTTAGCGGTTCCTATCCGAACTTCAGCATTACGTCGGCTGACCAGTATGTGGGTACTGTAACCTCGGTCTCAGGTGCAGGTACGGTCAACGGCCTCACCCTCACGGGTACAGTCACTTCCACGGGCTCACTGACCCTTGGCGGTACGCTTAGCGTTAACCTCGCTTCGAATGTTACCGGCACTCTTCCGGTCAGCAACGGCGGTACGGGCCTCAACAACTTCACCACAGGTGCGGTTATCCTCGGCAACGGCACCTCGGCTTTCTCGCAGGTATCTCCCGGAACGGCCAACAATGTGTTAACATCGAATGGTTCGGCGTGGGTGTCTCAGACGCCCAGTGGTGTTTCTCAGGCTCGCGCTACGGCGCTGGCTATGGTATTTGGACTTTAAAGGAGTTAGACGATGGCAGCGCCAAATATTGCAAGCCTGACTACCATCACGGGTAAAACGACGTATCTCACGCCGTCGGGGACGTCGGCTGTTGTTTTGCTGCCCAACGCAGCGTCTTCGAACAATGTGCTGAAGATCAACCAGATTGTGGCGGCAAATGTAAATGGTACGAGCGCGGTCGATACCACGGTTTCGGTCTATACCAATGGTGCTGTCGCTCAGGGTTCTGCGCCTTCTGGGGGCACTGCGTTCCCAATCGCTTCGACCATCTCGGTCCCGGCTGATGCTTCGCTGATCGTGGCTGATAAAACCACTGGGATTTATCTTGAAGAGGGGACGAGTATTATCGTGACCTCAGGCACCGCAAGCGGGATTACATATAGCATCAGCTATGAAATAATGTCGTAAGGGGGCGGCCATGTCCCGGCGCTATCGCGGTGGCTTCATAACGGCTAATCCTCCTACCCCTAGCACCACGTCGGCTTCTGGGTCATGGACGCTCGACCAGCAGATGCAGAATGCTGGGAATTGGCCCATTCCACCTATTCCTCCGGGGCAACAAGCTTACACGACAGCCGGAACCTACTCTTGGACAGCACCAGCAAATGTTACTAGCGTCTGCGTTGTTTGTGTTGGTGGCGGCGGCACTGGCAGTGGTGGCAATGGTGGCGGCGGTGGAGCATTGGCCTATGGCAATAATATAGCTGTAATTCCCGGAACATCTTATACAGTTGTAGTCGGCGCTGCTGGCGGACAATCATATTTTGGTTCTGCGGCATTACTATTTGCAAATTCAGGAAGTGGAAACATTGGCGGATCAGGTGGTGGAACCGCGAGAAATGGTGGCGGTTCTGGCGGCAATTCTGGCGGTCAATCCTGTGGCCCCGGAGGCGGCGGCGGCGCAGGTGGTTATAGCGGAAACGGCGGCACTGGTGGTGATGGGACTTGCCCTCCCGGAACTGTTGGCGATTGGAACTGGGGCGGACCAAGTTCTGGCGGCTCTGGCGGCGGCGGTGGTGGTGGTGCTGGGAGTAGTTCATCAAATAGCGTTTCTGGCGAATTTTCTTATTATGGCGGCTATGGCGGTGGCGTTGGCATACTTGGACAAGGCACATCTGGAGCGGGCATTCCAGACGCATTTTACCAAGGGAACGGCAATCCGGGCTCTAGCGGCTCCGGAAATCTTTATGGCGGTGGTTCTGGTGGCACTGGAGCCAATGGCTACAATCCGGGCGGAAATGGCGCAGTCCGCATCATCTGGGGCACGACTGTAACTCGTGCATTCCCATCAACTAATACGGGCAATCTATAATGAGCAGGTATCCGGGCAATATTATTATTAAAAATCCCGCTACGCCTACTGGGCCAAACCCGCTTACTGGGCGCGCTCCGGGTATATGGCGCATGGACGAGGTTGCATATTGGAGGCAGCGGGGTCTGTGGCCTGATGCCAGCGCAGACCCGTACTTCAATTACGTCTCACTGCTACTCTCCACTACATCGCTTGGCAACGCAAACAACAACCTGTTCGTTGACAGCAGCGGCGCGTTCAACCCAATCAGCCGTACTGGGAATACCACGCAGGGAAGCTTCACGCCGTATGGATCGCTGTGGAGTTGGAACTTTTCTGGCGTATCAAGCCGCTACTTTTTGATTAATGCCTCGTCTGCATTTGCTCTAGGGACCGGAGACTTTACGATTGAAGCGTGGTTCCAGCAGTCTGCCAAGTCGTTTAACTTCCCTAGATTTTTGAACCTTGGACCATCAAACTGGGACACAACGGATAGCTCTGCGTTAATTATCAACGGCAATACTTATCCCGGAAAAATATCTTTTGAGACGTATTCTGGCATTGCAGTACCAAGCACAACTACTATTCAAAGTGGTGTCTGGTACCACGTTGCGGTAACTCGAAGCGGCAACACATTTAGGATTTTTGTGAACGGTGTTTTGGAAAATACCGTTACCTCTAGCGCTGCGGTCACAACATCATCCACTGTTGCCTGTCGTGTTGGCGGCGGTGGGTATAATAACGATAGCTTTAACGGCAACACAAGTAATATGCGCCTTGTTAAAGGCACGGCATTGTATACGTCAAATTTTACGCCAAGCACTACGCCGTTAACGGCTGTCAGCGGGACTTCTCTTCTGACTTGCCAGAGCAATCGCTTCATAGATAACAGCAGCAATGCTTTTACAATGACGCCGTCAACTGGTCAGAACTCCCCTTCTACAGTGTCTAATGACTTTTCAAACACTACGCATTATTCCCCGTTCGCTCCCGCCTATCCCGGCATCATCTACAACCAGAGCGACATCCAGTATTGGTCTGGGTATTTCTTAAACACCACTTCGGGCAATCGTCTTCAGTGGGCTTTCCCCGGCTCTGCCGTCCAAAATGCTGTAGCTGGGACAAACTATACAATAGAGTTTTGGGTGTATCGCCTCCCCAAAACCAACACATTCCAGTGCATGTTCTCAACCGAGAACGATAGAAACAATATCCTTTTAGACGCCTCTGGGAACGTCTATATTACCAGTAATGGCGGCACCGCTATGTTCTCTGGCTTTTCAGCGAACACGTACATCCCAACATATCAATGGACACACGTTGCTCTTGTCTGCTCTGGCACGACTTGGACACTTTATTTTAACGGAACATCTTACGGCACGTACAGCGGCGCAAGCAAAACGTCTTATGGGACTGGAAATGCCCAGCTAGGTGCGCGTAACGATATGGATGGCTGCGGCTACATGTCTAACTTCCGTGTTAGCACGACTGCGCGTTATTCTGGAAACTTTACACCATCCACTACGCCGTTCACAACTGATGCAAATACGGCGATGCTGACACTTCAAAGTGCCGCATTTACTGATGTTAGCGCCAACAATCAGAGCTTCACAGTGGTAAGTTCTGGCGGCGGACAACCCACCGTCACGGGCAACAATCCGTTTCAGGCGGGGTATTACAGCGGGTATTTTGATGGGAGTGGGGACTATCTGACTGTGCCATATTCAACGGGACTTCAGTTCCCCGGAGATTTTACAGTTGAGTGCTGGGTGTTCCCGATTGCTCGCGTAAGCACTTACCCCTGCATCGTGAATAATTACAGCACCTACACAACCAACGGCGGGTTTGCGATTTTTGCTGGCCACGGATCGGCGAACACGTCTAAATACAACGTGGCGTTTAACGGGTCTTTCCCGGTCATCCAAAGTACATCTGACATTACTTATAACGCATGGTCCCATATCGCCTTGGTGCGTAGTGGGTCAACGATCACCCTGTACGTTAATGGTGTAGCCAACGGAACAGCAACAAGTTCTGCAACGGTTACAGGTACTGCTAATAGCTGGTGGGTCGGCACTGCTGGTGATGCGGTTAGCGGCGGTGAGTTTAATGGCTATATTAGCAACCTTCGCGCCGTTAAAGGGGCTGCGGTTTATACCAGTGCGTTTACTCCCTCTACCACACCTTTGACTGCGATCAGTGGAACTGGGTTGCTTACTTGCCAGAGTGGTAGATTTATTGACAATAGTTCAAACAACGCCACAATCACGGTGAACGGCAACACCTCCGTGCAGCCCTTTGATCCCTTCTACACGTCCACCATTGCCAGCAACGGCGGGTCGATGTACTTTGACGGGACCGGAGATTATCTGCGTGGCGCTAATGGCCCGGCTTTCCAATTCGGAACTGGAGACTTCACGGTTGAAATGTGGGCCTACTTTATGGACCCCTCAGCAACTAATAGGCCGCTGTTTGATAATGGCGCGACCTCCAACACCGGACGTTTGCTAATTCGGCAGGGTAACGATGCTGGTACGGCAAACGTAGTTAATGCGTTCGTATCTGGCACAACAGCAAGTTCTCCAACCATACAGTTTTATTCATGGACCCATGTGGCGGTCGTCCGGCAATCCGGTACAGTTAAGATTTATATCAACGGTGTAGGCGGTACGGGGGTTACAGCTACGGCTGATCTTAGCCAGAATGCCTGTTTGCTCGGTGCGTTTTACGATAGTCTTGCGGCCAACTTTACCGGATACATGAGCAATGTCCGTGTCACTAAGGGCACCGCAATCTACACGGCCAACTTTACACCGCCCACCGCGCCGGTGACGCCAACCGCAGCCACAACGCTCCTCGTCAACGGCATGAACGCTGGCGCATACGACGCAACGGCGATCAACGACATGGAGACTGTCGGCAACGCACAGGTCAGCACGGCGCAGAGTAAGTTTGGCGGGTCTTCGGTGTATTTTGATGGGAGCGGGGATTATCTTGTAGCACCATCTTCCCCTGCGTACGCATTTGGAACGGGCAACTTTACACTTGAAGGGTGGTTTTACCCTACTGCTAGTGCCAACCAAGCGCTGTTTGAGATGCGAAATAGCACAACCAGCACAAGTGGTATCGCAGTGCGGCTACTATCCTCTAGCAACACCCTTCGTGTCATTATGAATAACACCGCGCTGTTCACGACAAGCACGGCAGTGTCGCTAAATCAGTGGAGCCACATAGCTGTAGTCCGATCCTCTGGTACAGTTACCGCGTACCTAAACGGTGTAGCAATGACGGGAGGTTCCGCCTCTGGGTCTACAAGTTTAACTGACAACACATTGTGGATCGGTGAACTCCGTGATGGGAGTTTTCAGTGGAACGGTTACATGGATGATCTCCGCATCACCAAAGGCGTAGCCCGGTACACCGCCAACTTCACGCCGCCCACACAGGCTTTCCCGACTTATTAACTCATGATATAGCGCCACCAAGGAGGCCGGAATGCGCTTGGTTTTGATTGCGATGTTGTTATTGCTAGCGGGGTGCAAGGACCGCTTCCGGTACTACTGCCAAGACCCTGACAACTGGAACTCGTCTGACTGCACGAAGCCCGGTTGCATCGCGTCTGGCTACTGCACTGAATATCTCGTGACGACTGGTGAGAAAAATGAAACCCACTAGGGAATGGACGCCAGAGGAACTGCTTCGCTTCATCGTCGGCGTCGTGCTGTCGGTGACGCTTATGTTTATTGTGGCGACTGTGCTATACTCGCTCATATTTGTGTCGCAGCCTATGGACGGGCAGGCACCAAACGACGCGGAATTTTTTAAGCTGATTAACCCGATTGCTACGTTTATAGTCGGTGCATTGGCTGGGTTGATGGCAGGGCAGGGCAGCGGCGAGACAAAGCCCAAACCCCCAAAGTGCGAAGGAAAAGACGATGAGCTTCTGGGATAAGTTTGAAAGCACAAGGGACGGTGTCGAGGACACCATTGAGTTCACGATCCGCACTGCGGTCATGACGCTAGCCTGCGTCATCCTTGTGGTCGTGGTCGCTATGGTCGCAGGGCTATTCGTGTCAAACGACGTGGTGGACAGCAACAAGGTGTTCGAGATCATCGGCCCTGCCTTTAACACGGTCGTCGGTGCATTCGTCGGCCTGCTTGGTGGTCTAAGCCTCAACGCCAATGCGCGTGACAAGGAAACGCCGCCCGAAGCGCCACTGGAACTGACTGAGCCTGCACCTGAGCCAGATGCACCCACCCCTGAGGGCTTGCCTGTTGTCCCTTACATTGAGCCTAAAACCGCACCTGTGGTTGCTGAAGTCGAAGTCGAAGACGATGATGACGACGATGACATGGCCCCTTGGGAGAAGTACCGGAACGACCTACGCTACGACGCTAATGGTGATGGCGTGGTTGATGAAGACGACTTCCCTGACTGGCGTAACCCGGCGGCGTAAATGGCAGGCGAACTCTCCACCGTCGAGATGATCGGCCAGCTTTGGCCTATCGTCCTTGCGTTCATCACTTTGACGATTATCCTCGCCAAAATGGACGTGCGCCTCGGTGTGGCTGAGGAAAAGATCAAGACGCTCTTTGAGCTTTGGAATAAGGAAAAAGACAAGTGAGCCTGATTAACCTTCAACAGAAGATCGGAGTGACGGCAGATGGTGCGTTTGGTCCGGGAACGTTCAAGAAAGCTGCGTCTTACTATAAGCTGTCGCCTGCTCGGGCTGCGCATTTCTTTGCTCAGACGGCGCATGAGTCGGGCGGCTTCAAGACCTTCAGCGAGAACCTTAACTACGGAGCCAAGGGGCTTCGCAGCGTTTTTGGTAAGTATTTCCCGACCGATGCGCTAGCTCGTGCATACGAACGTAAACCGCAGAAGATCGCCAATCGTGTCTATGCAAATCGCATGGGTAATGGACCCGAAAGCTCAGGCTCAGGGTGGCTGTGGCGTGGCAGGGGTGCCCTCCAATTGACCGGGCATGACAACTACAAAGCGTTCTCGGATTACATCGGTCGCCCGGACGTGATGACGAACCCAGACCTCGTGGCTACCGAACTCTGCTTTGAAAGTGCGCTGTGGTTCTTCGACAAGAACAAGCTCTGGTCGATCTGCGACAAGGGCATCAACGACGCTGCTATTCTTGCCCTGACAAAGCGTATTAACGGGGGCACACACGGTCTCGATGATCGTCGTATGAAGACAAAGAAATACGCGAGTTGGTTATAATGTTCGGCATCCCATCACCTTTTATCCTAGGCGGACTGCTTTTCTTAGGGTTTGTTGGTGGGTATAAGGTGAGGGATTGGCAGTGCGACGCTGCCTACGCAAAAGCGTTAGAGAAGGCTGAGAAGCAGCGTGTTGCGATGCAACAAGTCATCGACAACAAATCAAGTCAATACGAGGAGGCGCGGAATGCAACAGAAGTTACGTCTGTTGAACGGACCAACACTATTAAGGAAATCTACAGGAACATCCCTGCTCCTCCTGCTGATTGCCCTACTCCTCCTGATGGTCTCGTCGGGGTGCTCAAGCAAAGCATCCGTGATACAGACACTCCCGGCTCCGCCCGCCAATCTAGTGTTCCCATGCAAGAACCTAAGTGATCCACCAGCACCCCTACTAGACCCGGAGCGCGCTTTGTGGGAAAAGGGCATTATTGAAGCGTTTGGTGATTGCAAGATAAAGCACAGGTTGGTCGTCGAAGCATGGCAGGAAGCCTTAAAGGTTAAAGCAAAATAAGGAGATCACTGTGAAACTCAAAAATATTAAGGGCGTCGTCGGCGAGAACCTGCCAGTCCAGCCAACGCTGATGGTCAAGCTCATGAACGTCAAGGAAGCCGCAGGCAAAATCCTACCCATGGATGGCGTTAAGCCTAAGCTCGGCACCAAGGCAAAGCTGGCTGGCATTCTCGCCACCATCGCTGCTGTCGCTGCCGCCGCTTCTCAGTACCTCGGCGGCTAGACCCTAGATGTTCGGCATAACTCCCTTTGCAGCAGCCCCGTTTGCGGCACTCGGCATTGTTGATGTCGATGTCCAACTCACGGGCGTGCAAGGGACAGGCCAGATTGGGCACGTAGAAGCCACCGTCGGGTACCTCGTAGGTAGCGTGCAAGGACGTGGGCAGGTAGGTAGCGTCGCAATCTCTATTGACGCAAACGCTGAGCTTTCCGGTGTTACCGGCACAGGCCAAGTTGGCACGGTGCAACCGACCAATTCTGTTACGGTTACAGGGGTCTCGGCTACTGGCTACGTCGCTACGGTTAGTATTGATGCTGACTCCGTCGTTGTTGAGGACGGCGTAACCGGCACGGGGCAAGTGGGTACCGTCTCGGTTGCCGCTGGCTCTTATGTATCTCTCCAAGGTGCACAAGCCACGGGCCAGATCGGCCAAGCTAACGTCATTGCCTACGGCACCATCATCGAAGACGGTGTGACGGGTACGGGTCAAATCGGGTCTGTTTTTGCTGGGGCTGGGGCAAGCGTAGAGGTCACGGGTGTAAGTGGTACAGGGCTTACCGGAACCATCCGCTACCAGAGCGGTGTGCGACCCACAGGGGTACAGGCAAC
>Ga0181363_1000394_pt1 | contig 12510 bp, 6 predicted proteins | sample Fa13NDMLBSN_FD_130109 | JGI IMG/M metagenome (GOLD analysis project Ga0181363, IMG submission 130109) | Freshwater viral communities from Lake Michigan, USA - Fa13.ND.MLB.S.N | ecosystem: Environmental > Aquatic > Freshwater > Lake | place: USA: Michigan | collected 2013-09-23
GACTGATGCTTGGGCACTTGCCAAGCTGGTGGGTTCACCCTACTGCACCAAGACGTTCACGGCCTTCCGTGAGCAGGTGATGATGAAGATCGGCCAGTGGAAGTTCGTGCCGCGCCCCGAGTCAGTGGACATCGTGAAGCACATCCTGCAACCTGCTGTACGTTACACACGGGACGAGTGCTTTGACTTGCCGGACACCATCATCCAGACCCGGCAGGTGGAACTGACTGCCGAGCAGAAGAAGCACTACACCCAGATGCTGCGCCACTTTGTGACTGAGATGGCAGCGGAACGTGTGACGAGCGGAACCATCACGGCAGTGAACGAGGCAGTGAAGATTCAGAAACTTGTGCAGATCGCTTGCGGCGTGGCGTATGGCGATGACGGTCAGAACATTGAGATCGACTGCACTCCACGAATTAACTTAGTCAAGGAGGTGATTGAAGAAGTAGGTGAGAAAGTAATTCTGTTTGTGCCACTCACGGGAACGCTCCACATGTTGGAGAAAGAACTGAGCAAGCACTGGACGGTGGCGGTTGTCAACGGTGAAGTTTCCTCCGGGAAGCGGAACAAGATTTTTGACGACTTCCAAAAGCAAAGCGACCCTCGGGTATTGATCGCCCACCCCGGCACGATGGCGCATGGTCTGACTCTGACCTCTGCATCAACCATCATCTGGTACGGCCCGATCAACAGCAACGAGGTGTACGTACAGGCGAACGGTCGCATCGAACGTATCGGCAAGAAGCGTGTGTCGAACGTGATCCACATCGAGGCAACAGACCTTGAGCACAAGATGTACGAGCGACTGAGGAACAAGCAGAAGTTGCAGGGCTTACTGCTTGACTTGATCCAACAACAAACACAAAGGTGATGACATGAGTGACAACGAAGTAGCATCGGACGCACGACTCCGCATGAACGTGCCCAACGTAGGCGACGTGATCCGTACCTACATGAAGCTGCGTGACCAGAAAGCCGCCATCGAAGGCGAAGTCAAGGAGCGCATCGCTGATCTGAAGGGCAAGATGGAGAAGCTGGAGGCATTCCTCAAGACGCAGATGGATGCGCAGGGACTGACCAGCTTCAAGTCTGACTACGGTACCGCCTTCCTGACCACCACGGACTACGCCAACGTGGCCGACTGGGACGCAGTACTCGGGTTCATCCGCGACAACGAAGCGTTCGACATGCTGGAGAAGCGTGTCAGCAAGATCGCTGTGCGCGGCTACATCGAGAGCAACAAGGCAGTTCCCCCCGGCATCACGTACGGCACCAAGCTGGAGGTGAACATTCGCAAGCCCGGTGCCAAGGCAGAGGACTGATATGAACTTCATCAGGAAATGGATCGCTAAGATAGCGCACGACGGACTGAATCAACTGGACGTGCAGCGGGAAATGCACCGTGCCAATAAGTTGCACGACATGTTCCAGAACAACATGGCTGCGATGGTGGCGTTCAAGATCGACAACGGATACGTTGTGCGTTGCATGAACCCCGACACAATGGGCGCTGGTGAGCGTGTCCCCGGCTTCACTTACTGCGCTGATCATCAAGCTATCGCTGACCACCTCGTGTCGTCGGCCATGCGCGACAAGCTGGGCGTTCAGTCCGACATGTTCGAGAAGGAGAAACAAGCAGCACAGCGTCAGTATAGTTCCCCCAAAGCCCGCGCCCTCGTCGGCGCAGCACAATCGTCTATCTAACCCAAGGAGTCTCGCAATGAGCAACATCGTTCCCGTTAACATTCAAGTTCCCGCCCACCTCGCTGGTCGTGTGGGTGTTCCCTCTGTCCTCGGCGCTGCCCTGACTGGTGGCCTGTCGTCTGGTCAGACGTTCCCCAAGATTTCCATTAAGGCCAGCCGCTTCCGCATCAAGGAAGGCGACACCGAGACTGTGCTGGAGTCCACCACTCTGGACGTGGTTGTCGTGGGTGCCAACCCCCGCCTGTCCAAGACTTGGTACGCCAAGCAGTGGGACGCCAACGCTGAACCCGTGGCACCTGACTGCTTCTCTCTGGATGGTGTGTCGCCTGACCCCGAGTCTGAAGACCCGCAGAATGATCTGTGCGCAAGCTGCCCGCACAGCGCATGGGGTTCCAAGGTGACGCCCACCGGGCAGAAAGTCAAAGCCTGCTCTGACAAGAAGCGTCTGGCTGTCGTCGCTGCTGATGACGCAAGCGGCCCGGTCTACCTGTTGGAAGTCACGCCTGCCGCACTGAAGGGCTTGAACCAGTACCAGAAAGAACTGGCTGTGCGTGGTATCCCTCCCGAGATCGTCAAGACTCGTGTATCCTTCGACACTGATGCGTCGTTCCCCAAGCTGAAGTTCACCTTCGGTGGCTTCCTTGAGGCTGACGTACAGGAAGTTGTTGACGGTCTGTTCGGTTCGGAACAGGTCAACGAGATCACCGGGGAAACCCTTAGAACGCCAGTGGCTGTGCCCAAGATCGCAGCCCCTGCACCAGTTGCGCCGAAGCCCGCTGTCAAAGCAGCGGCACCCGTTGAGGAACCTGCACCTGCCCCTGCACCCGCACAGGCTGCTGCACCCAAGCGTGGTTTCGGCGCATCCAAAGCCGCAGCCGCAGCCCCTGCCGCCGCTCCCGCAGCGAAACCTGCCCCGGCAAAAGCTGCCCCTGCGCCGAGCGCGGAAGCTGCAACATCTTTGGCTGATGAGATCGCTGCCCTCGTCGGGGAGGTGAGTGCTGATGACGCCTAAGCCGCCGCTCGACTTCAACAAGGTCGAGGCGCTGCGCAAGCATATGCTCCTGACAACCTCGGACATGGCCGAGTTGTTGGGAGTGTCCCGCATGACGTATTATGGCTGGGTGAAGGGTAAGCCCCTTCGCAAGTCGAATGATGAGTCGGTGAGGACGATGCTTCGCAGGCTGCTGGCAGTGATGACAGACCACGGGTGGCCGATGCCAGACGTGATTGCGTCGGATCAGAAGCAGCGCAAAGAGCGCCTCGTTGAGATTCTGAACTCGAAAAACTAAGGTGGTGGGGCGGCTAACTACCGCCCCATCTCAGCAGGGGCACTATGAACACGTTGGAATTTCTTCAGCGGGTTCTACCGTCGGCAGGTTTCTATGTCACCACAGTCATCAATGCGGATGGCAGACGCCAAGGATTCTTCGCCACAGTAGATGAACTCGCAAAAGCTGTCGTTGGTTTAGACCAGCGCGGCAACAACACATACTTCGCCATCTCGGCATTCGTCGAGAAGGGGAACAGAAAACAAGAGAACGTCCGGGCGACCAAGGTAGTTGCACTGGATGTCGATTGCGGAGACGGCAAGCCCTTCCCCACGTGGAAAGAGGGACTGGCTGCGACGGGCAAGTTCATCCAAGAGATGGGACTGCCCAAGCCCATGATCATCCATTCGGGCAATGGACTGCACGTTTACTGGGTGCTGACCGAGGAACTTGAACCGCTGCGGTGGAAGCCGCTGGCCGAAGCCATGAAGGCCGCTGCCAAGGACAAGGGCTTTGAGATCGACCCGGCTGTGCCTGCGGACAGTGCGCGTGTGCTGCGCCCCGTGGGCACCACGAATCCCAAGAGCGGAACTCAGGTCAAGCTGCTGATCGACGCGCAGCCCTCCACCGTGGAGCAGATGACCGCCTGTCTGTCGGCGTACTTGGTGGCTCATCCTGTGAGCCTGCCACGTTCAACATCCAACAGTCCGTTGGCACAAGCCCTCGCTGTTCAGCAGGACTTTCCACCTGCCAACGCCACCGTCATCACCACCAAGTGCCAGCAGATTGGCTGGGCGGTGAAGAACCAAGGCGATGTCGAGGAGCCATTCTGGTACGCCTTGCTCGGTATCGCCGCACACTGCAACGACCCAGAGGCAACTGCCATCGCGTGGTCAGAGCAGCACCCCACCAAGTACGACGCCAACGTCACCATACAGAAACTGCATCAGTGGAAGCAGGCGACGACTGGGCCTTCATTGTGCAAGAAGTTTGAGGAACTGCGCCCTGCTGGCTGCAAGGGCTGCAAGTTCAAAGACAAGGTGGGCACCCCCGCCCGCCTCGGTATCCAGTATCTTGAGGTCGCACCATCGACCACCGCCCCAGACTCAGCGGCCAACGACATCCCGATGCCTCGGCCATTCAAGCGCACCACCGATGGGATCAAGATGACCATCGACGAGACGGACATCGACGTGTGCAAGTTCGACATCTACCCAGTGGGCTACGGCAAGGATGAGTCACTCGGGTACGAGACGGTGCGCTTCCACTGGAATCGTCCGCATATTGGTTGGCAGGAGTTGTCCATGCGGCAGGCCCTGCTGACCGAGGGACACCGCGACTTCGCTACCGTGATGGCCGACCAAGGCATCGTCCTCAACAACCGTAACCAGACAGGATATTTTCAGATCATGCTGCGCTCATATATGGATGAGTTGCGGCAGAAACGTGCGATGACGAACCTGTACGCCACGATGGGTTGGAAGGAGAACTTCTCCCAGTTCGTCATTGGTGACACGATTCTGCGTCGCAACGCTGATGGCTCCGTCAGCGAAGAATCAATCTCCCTCGCCTCCGGCTCTGCCCGACTCGGCCACGAGTTGTGGTCTACCTCTGGATCGCTCGATGCTTGGGTCGGCTTCACGTCCCTGCTCGGCAAGGCCGATCTGCGGGCACACATGTTCGCACTGGCCGTGGGATTCTCTGGCCCGCTGTATGCGTTCACTGGCCTCAAGGGTCTGACCGTCTCGCTGTACGGGCCGACAGGCGGTGGCAAGTCGCTGGCCCAGATGTGGATTCAGTCCATCTTCGGCAACCCCGAGAAGCTCCACTTCGCAGCCAAGTTCACCCAGAACTCGCTGTTCGGTCGCATGGGTCTGTACTCCCACATGCCCATGACCATCGACGAAGTGACCATGATGGACAACAAAGAGGTGGGCGACTTCGCCTACTGGGTCAGCCAAGGTCGGGACAAGGCGCGGATGAACCGCAACGCAGAGGAGCGTGACGCCAAGACGTGGGCACTGCCAGTGGTCGTATCCACCAACAAGTCCATGAACTCCAAGCTGATCGCCAGTGGTCTGGATACCGATGCGCAGCTTGCACGTATCCTCGAAGTCAGCGTCCCGTCCAGCAAGATATTCACCAAGGACAGCAGTGCTGGTCGCAAGGTCTACGAATTTATCACCGCCAACTACGGACTGGTGGGCCGCGAGTTCATCAAGCGGCTACTTGAGATGGGCGAGACTGGTGTCCGCGCCGCCATTGCACAGGCCACCGAAGACTTCCGCAAGGAGTACAAGGCGCAGTTCGCGGGTGAGGAACGGTACTGGGAGCAGTCCATCATTCTCGCCAACCTCGCCGCCAAGCTGGCGCACGACTGGGGTCTGATCGCCTTCGACCACAAGATCGGGATCGAGTGGGTTCTGTCTCAGGTCGGTGCTATCCGTCGCGCCGCTGCCGAGTTCAAGGTCGATGCGTTCGATCTGCTGACCGAGTACCTGAACGAGAACTCAGACGCCACGCTGACAGTTACCCAGACGGGAACCAACAAGCCGATGGTGGACTTCAGCCGGGTGCCCCGTGGTGAACTGCGAGTGCGCTTCGAGATGCACCGCAAATCAAACGGCGACATCTTCTCGCATGGCACTGTGATGCTGGATCGCACTCACTTCCGGCGCTGGCTGGCGCAGCGTGGCGCGGACTACAAGACGTTCATGGGTGAGTTGCACGACGAAGGCATCGTCGCCACGCCGAAGTCCAACAAGGCGTACCTCGGCAAAGACTCTCCGATCAAGCTGGGCCAGTCCTATGTGATCGGTGTGAACCTCACGCACCCACGTCTGCAAGGTATCCTGAGTGACGCAGACCAAGCCATTGAAGACTTGGCCTACGGTCAACTCAAGGTGGTCACTCCTCAGTGACGCCGTACAGTTCGAGGATACGCTGAGTCTCGGGCCGCATCGCTTTCGGTGCGGCCCTCAGATACCGCTCAGTGGCAGTACGCTGGGCTTCACGCAGCGCACGGTTGGCTGAATCCTCGAAGCTGCGAATCTCAAGGCCGGAGCCCTTGGCGGCTTCGTTCCAGTCCTTGACCATCTGCACCACTTCGCGGGCACGTTCGTTGTCCTTGGCGATTTTGGCGCTGATGTACAACCCACGATACGTTGCAGCAACATCCTTTTGGTAGTCGCCGATCCGCTTGGACAGGCGCACCACATCGTTCTCTGCCACCGCAGCAGCCGGGTAGAAGCCCAGAGCGCGGGCCAGCATCGTGCTAAGATGTAGGTCGTTGCTGACCACAAAGCCTTTCTGGCTGACGATGGCCCCTGCGTTGTTGTACGCCACCATGTCACCCAGTGCGCGAAGCATGGCAACAGGCGACTCACGAGCAATCTTGTTGATTGAAGTGACATCTGGCAAAACACCGACAGTCTCTAGCCCGTACTTGGTCACATCGACGCCCATTGCTACAGCGCCTTGCATGAAGGAAGCCACTGGCCCCGCGATCTCAATCAGTTCCCGGCCCACGTTTGCTCCGGCCAGTCCGATGCCAGTGCCGGGAATAATGTTGGACAGCGACACTCGGTCGGCTACGTTTGCAGGCGTGAGGGTGTTGAGCAAACCGCGCATCAAGACGGGTGTCATACCCGGAGCGATAGCGTCGATGGCTTCGGCCAGAGTCTTCTCGGCGCTGCCCTTCCACACTGCGCTCGGGCCAAGTCCCAGTGCCTGCGCAATGGTGTCGATGATGTCCATCAGGTCTTCGGCAAACGGCAGTCCCTTCAGACCAGCCAACATGGCGAGGATAACCAGCGCCAGCAGTTGCTCCTTGCGTGGCAGCGCGGCCAGCATCTGGATACTGTTGACCGGGAACATCTTGAACATGAACAGGAACTGGCGCACGTCGCCACGGAACATGGCGGGCCGGTTGTACATGGCGTACTCACCGAGCGTGTTGTCGATCATGTCCACCGCGAACTTGTCCGCCACCTCGAAAGCTGTTGCTGCGTCCTTACCCTCGGCCAGAGCGCGTGCGTAGGCCATACGGAACGCAGCCAAACCTGTTGCTCGGCGGCTGTGCTGCTCGGTGTAGTTGAACAAGGACATCCACGTCTCAGCCGCAGCCTTCGTGGCACCAGAGCGGAACTTACCCCGCGCAGAACCCAGCAACGAGTTGGTCAGTGCAGCCTGCATGGTGCCGCCGCCGACTTCTTTCTGCATGAAGCGGGCTTCAGCAACAGTGAATCCTGCGGCCTTAGCTTTGTCTTCGATCTCCTTGTCGGTTCCAGTCAGGATGTCGTCCCAGAACTTCACCTCGCTCTGCTTGAAGCCCTTCGTGGAGTTGATGGCGCGACTGATCTCTACCGATGACATGCCCCAGCCGAAGCCGCCACCGAAGGCGTTCTTCTGGTTGTACCCGGAGAACGCAGGCAGCACGTTGGTTGCCAGCGCAAGATAGTTCAGGATGGCCGTGGCAAACGATGCGCCCATGAACGCAAAAGTTGTTGCCGTGCGGATGGTGGACGCTGCTTCCCCGGATGCGAAGTCGGTGTAGTCCACGTTGCTCTGTGATTCCATGAAGGCCACGGCGCGACGACCACGATCCTTGAAGCGGTTGCCCATGACGGGCGACTCTTTGGTCACGAACGTGTAGTGGTAGTCATCGAACTCCCGCTTTGCTGCCACCTTGGCCGCTTCGGGCATGGCCGGGTCTTTCTCAGCAGCCTCCCATGCTGCCTTGCGCTTGTCGTACTCCGCCTTGTCACCGAACCACAGGCGAACGGAATCTGGGTCAGCGTCGTCGAACAAGCGGTCAAGACGGTGACGGTTCTGCTTGCGTGCCACAGTCGATGCGGTTGACTCAAGATGTTGCGACACGTACTTGATTGTGTTGGGGTCTTCACCGGGAGTGCCCGCCCGCTTCAAGCGAGTACGCGCCTTGGCGTTCTGCTGAGTCAAGCCAACGATCAGACGCTCACGTTCTTCCGGCGTGATGCTGATGGAGAAGCGAGTGATCGCGGAGATGATCTCGTTGAGGTTGGCCTCAGCCGTGGTCGAGACTGTTTCACGGGCCGTCTCAGGCTGTGCAACAAGTTTGACTTTCTTGATCACGAACTCGGTGCCATCCAGCACCTCCATCTCGAAGCCGTCTTTCACGTCGTCAAACATACCTTGGATACGTTCGGCCATCGCCTCTGCCTCGGCACGGTTCTCCACCTGCGAGAACAGAAGCTGCTGGCGGTACTGCTCCGACACCTTGTAGATGCGGCCAGTGCGGGGGTCAACAGCTTGGATGCGCACTTGCCACGAGCCTTCACGACCGAAGGGAACGTAGCCACCAGCGATGGAACGCTTGGCGAGTAGCTCGGCGTCGGTCTTACTCAACTCGAACAGCGCCAGATTCTGGATGGCCTGCTGCATGACGAAGCGATCCGGGCCAGAGCGGGGGATGTTGGAGCCTTCCTTCAGTGCCTCGATACCCGTGAACACATCGTCAGCCGCAGCCCCCTTGAAGAACGCTTGCACGTCGGCGTTGCGATCAGTGTCGCGGCCCAGCACAGCGGCGTTGAACTTCTTGATGAAGTCATTGGCAGCGGCCACGGACTTGCGCTTGGTCATCAGCACGCCACTGGCGTCAATGGTGGAGCCTTCCGCCCGCAGCGCGAGGTACTTGTCCTCGATGGTCTTGAGGAACGACTTGTCGTTCTCAGTCAGGGCACGGTCAAGGAACCGAGCCACAACACGTTCCACGTTGCCGCGCTCACCCTTGGCCGCAGCGAAGTTCGCCAGCAGCATGTCGATGGCCGACTTGTTCATCGTGTCCCGCACCTCGTTGTACATGATCCACTCCGGGCTTTGCTCGGTCAGATCATCAGGCATGGCCGGGTAGGACTGCTCGACATCAACAAGCATACTTGGCGCGTCGATGCGTTTCTGATACTCACGCTCGATGGCCTTGCGCTCCTTGTCGGACGCAGCGGTGTCGAGTTCCACATCCCGCTCGGCCCGCAGGGCAGCACGGCGCTCCTCGGTCATGGGGCGCGGCACACTAACGGTGTACTTGATACCCTTCTTGAAATCCTCCAGCGTGAACTTGCCACGGGCGGCGAGGATGTCGTAGACCTCTTGGTTGACTCGGGCCTCACCACCTTCGAGGTCGATGAGCGAACCCATCTTGCGCAGTTCAGCTTCGGTCAGGTCACCCAGCTTCACACGGCTGGTGACGTTGAGCATGGCAGACGTGCGGTCAATCTGCTCCTTGGACGCGCCCTGCGTGAACTGACGGCCCAGCACTTCCACAGACGGGGACAGCACGGTGTCCATCATCTTGTTGTACTGCGCACGCAGTTGCGCGGCGGTCTTGCTGGTGTCACGGAAGATGTCGTACAGGCGGCGGTAGCCTTGGTTCTCCCGCGCAGCGTAGTTCATCGACTTGAGTTCGCCGATCAGGCGGTTGGCGTAGTCACCGATGTTGGTACCACGATCCTTGGCCTGCTGGAACAGATCAGTGATGTCGAACAACTTGAAGCTGCGCTGGCCGGAGGCGTTGGACGCAGCCACCCGGTTGATCTCGTCGTAGTACTCACCGGCCAGAGCAAAGCGGCCAGAGCCGTCCGGGTCGCGCAGTTCCTCGATTGCGGACATGCGCTGGGCCATCGCCTTGAAGTCCATGAAGGTGCCACTGGTGGTGCCGTTGCGCACGTATCGGCGGGACTGGCTGACCAGATAGCGGGCGGCATCGTCGTCGAAGCGCACACCCAGTTTGTTCAGGGCGTTCTTGATGGCGTTCCAGAACCGGGCGATGATGTTGGTGTCCAGCATCCCGGCGAAGTCAGCGAGGTATTCCTCAGTGGCCTCACGGCGGGACATGCCACGAGCCTTCATGGCGGTGTCCACAGCGGCCTTGACTTTGGTACTGGAGGTGTACACCCCATCGAGGGCAGCGTTCAGTTCGCGCTCGGTCAGCAAAGATGATGACGTTGCCATCACCGAATGAGTAACCCACGGCGTTGGCCGTATCGAAGTCACCTTCCGGGCGCGAGGCTGCGGCCTGTGCGTACAGCTTGGGGTTCTTGGCCTTGAAGTCCGCTTGGTTGCGGTAAATCTGCACCTTGGGCTTGACGCCCAGTTTGGACAGGAACGCACTGACCAACATCTTCACACGTCCCATTGGGATCGGGTTGTTGATCGGCGTGCCGTCGTCGCGGAAGTAGCGACCATCGCCGTAGTCGTCATCGCGTCCGATGTTGAAGTCGTCCAGTGAGAACGGGGCTTCGTAGTCATCGTCTTCAGGGATGGCCGACTCGTCGATGATGCGCTCACGCTCAGAGCGAACGTCGTCCGTCACCTCCTCAGTGGCGACACGGAAGTTGCCCTTGATCGTGCCGGTGTACGGCTGGCCGTCCTCATCGAAGTAGTCAGCCAGCATGTTGCCATTCTGGTCGATGAAGGTTTCCATGTTGGCCGCACGGACGGCAGTCCACAGGTCGCTCAACTTCTTGATCGCGTTGGCCCGCTGCGTCTTGTTTAGCGGCACGGTCTTGGTGTTGAGTTCCTTGATGTAATCGGACAGCGCCGTGGCGGCGTTGGAGCGGGTGTCGTTCTTCAGGTTGGCACCAGCCTTGCCGATGATGCCGCTGACTGGGCCGACACTGGCCTTGTACTTCTTGACGGTATCGGCTGGCAGGTTGGCGACGCGCAGTTGGCCGGAGTCCAGCATCTTGGTGGCTGCATCAATCGACAAGCCCTTGACCACGGTGGTGATCTGGGGCAGCAGGCCGCGCTGAACGGCATAGTCGAACCACGGCTTGGAGTCACCCTTGACTGCGCCGCTCTTGGGGGCATCTCGGGTGTAGACTGCCTCGATGTCTTTCTTGGTGTTGACCAATTCAAGCAGCGCGGCGTCGATAGCGTTTTGCTGGGCGTCGGTAAAGCTGGTCGTTGCCAGCAGTTCACGGGCACGCAGAACCGCAGCGATGACGTTGGTATCTTCGTTGGTGGTGTACGCAAACTCCACCACGGTGTTGATCGCATCAGCAAAGTCTCGGATGTCGGTGGCCGACTCAGCCGAAGCGAACTCGCTGTTGACCAGTTGCAGCGGCGTTTCTTCCACGTCGCCGAGAATCTCCTCGGCACGCTGCGTGGTGGCCTTGCCAGCGGTTGCGTCTTGACGCCACTGCACCCGCACGGGGGCGGGCAAGTCGTTGTACGCAGGGGCACCCTCGGGCTTCATGTCCTCCCACAGCGCCTCGGGTGTCTGCGGGTTGCGCACATCCTCGGCGATGGCGTCCGCAGTGGCTTGCGCCCGGTCGCTGTCTGTCCACCGGGTCTGTTGTTCAGGCGAGAGTGCAGTCCACTCGACGCCAGTATCCATTGCGTCCCATGTTTCAGCCGGAGTCTCTGTTTCGCCGGGGGCGGCGGCGATTGCCGCCACGGCTTTTGGGGGCGTGGGTGCCTCCTTCTTTACTTCTGGCGCTTTCTTCCCGCGCTTGAGAGCGATGCCGCGACCGCCTGCTTGAGCGCCGGCCTGCTTCTTCGGGCCGCGCTGGGTACGTGGTTTCTTCGGGCCGCGCTGGGTACGTGGTTTCTTGGAAACCGGCGACTTAAGTGCAGCCATCGAGGGCTGGCCTTCCTGCGTAAACAGGGACACCTGCGCGCGATTCTTGTCTACAGGCATAGCGGCCAGTGCGCGGTCGACCTCACGCAACCGCTTGGCAGCGTTCTTCTGGGTGGCGGCAGTGATCCGGTTGGTACCTCCAGCATTGATGATGCGCCGAAGCTGCTCGCGTTCCTGCTCCAGATCTGCGCGAAGCTCAGCATCCCGCCCCCGAGTGGCATCCTCGGGCAGCCGCGTACCCACCCCACGACGCAACCCCTCGGCACGGCTCGGGCGCGGTGTCTGCCGCCGAGTGAACAGGGGTAGCTGGACCGGCTGGGTCGGACCCGCAGGGCGCATGGGCATCGGAGCCGGTTGCTGCATGGCAGCTTGTTGCTGTGCCTGTTGCATTGTGTACAGGTCGCGTGCGTTCTGACTCTGACGCGCAAGCGCCTCAGTTTGTTGTTGGATGAGCGCAGCCTGCTGGGCCTGAGCAGCCTCGAACTCCTGCTGACGGCGCAGTCGGTCTTGGATAGCCTGCAACTGGTTGCCCATCTGCGTGTTGGCCGGAGCCTGCGGCGCGGGGCCAGCGAACTGAAGCGCACCTTGGGCCGGATTGACCACGGGCACTTGAGCCGGGGCAGGCAGTCCGGGCAGCGGAACCTGCGGTTGCATCCGGGTCGCCAGTTCCTGCGCAGAGATTTGACCACCAAAGATGTCAAGCACGCCTTGCGTGCCGGGAGCACCGGGCGGGACGTTGCCCTGCTGGCGCAGCATCTGGTCTTGGTAGGCCACTGCGTTCGGCCCCATCCCTGCCATGATGACCGGGCCACCCATCGGAGTGACGGGTGGTACAGGGCCGGGAAGTTGGGGTACATTTGCTGGGCCAGCCAGCGCCGGAGGAGCACCCATTGCCCCACCGGGGGCCATTGGCGTAAC
>Ga0181363_1000396_pt1 | contig 12493 bp, 4 predicted proteins | sample Fa13NDMLBSN_FD_130109 | JGI IMG/M metagenome (GOLD analysis project Ga0181363, IMG submission 130109) | Freshwater viral communities from Lake Michigan, USA - Fa13.ND.MLB.S.N | ecosystem: Environmental > Aquatic > Freshwater > Lake | place: USA: Michigan | collected 2013-09-23
AGGGATCAGCCAGTTGTTGTCCTTGGTCTCTTGCTCCTGCTTCTTGTATTCCTCATCGTCCGAGACCATCGCCCAGTAGAACGCAGACAGGGCCATCATGGTCAGGCCTCGAGCCCAGAACTGACGTTGAATAGCCGCAGCATCTTTGTTGTTCATGTTGCCTGTAGAGGCGCGGTAGAACAAGTCCAGACCCTGCAGACGGGCGTTGAAGAACGGAACCGCAGCAGTCAGCACGCGAATCAAAGGAGAGCTACCCTTGCGGTGGAAGTTCATCACCTCCAGCGAGCGGTACAAAGCTTCGGCTTCGTTGCCTGTGTCAGCCAACACACGCTCATAGATCAAAGCGCGGGTAGCTGCATCAGACGCTGTTGTGCCTTTGCCGAGCGCATCCCAGACGGATGTAAACGGACGCAGATAGATCGGGTCTTTCTTGCCCGCCTTCTTGGCCAAGTCATCTTCCAGTTTAAACCCGGACTTCTCGATGTTCTCGCTGAACTCGTAGCCACCAATGATGCCAGCGTCGAGCAGGGCTTCAAAGCCGGGAGACTTGCGAGCCAAGGCCTTACCGAAGTTGATGACAGTACCTGTGATAGGCGTCATCTTTTGGCCCGAAGTCACCCACGCAGACAGTGAGTCACGCATCATGTTGGCCATCATGAAGCCCGGTTCCTTGGTCACCAAGTTACGCAGGATGTCGGCTGGCGCAGACAGCACGCTCATGAACGGCAGCTCGGTCTGGTTCAGACTCATCGTTGCGTTTACAAGCAGAGTGTCGGGCGTGCGGTAGGAAACCAGCTTGCCCTGCTGCAAGACGTTGATGATGTCTGGGCCGGTGGCGGAATAGTTTAAACGCTCCGCGCCCATGCCCGGAACCTTGACCTTCTCAGCCACGTTAAGAGCTCGCTGTGCTGCGTAGTTCTTGATGCCAGCCTGAATGGAGGACTGAGTGTTGCGCACCATTGTCTCGAGGAAGTCAGCCAGAGGAGCTTCGGCAGCATCAGCGCCTTTGAGCTTCTTGGGCGGCTTCACACCAGACAACGACTGGAACAGGTTCGGGCCAAGCGTGGTGTCACCGTCCATCTGGCGATAGAACGGAATGTAGTCGGCGTATTTGGTGTAAAGCTGGCCGCGCTCTTTGGAGAGCACGCCTGTGTCCACCATGTACTGAACCAGCCCGTTGTTGAAAGCGATCAGGTCTTTCTGAACGCTGACAAACTCTGGGTGCTTCTGCTCCAGAAACTTTGCGAAAGCCACGTCAGCATTGTCGATACCGGTCAGCTTGCCTTCTTTGTTTAAACGCTGCCCGCGCTTAACCATCGCCCAATACTGATAACGCTGGTAGACCGCTGGGTCGTTGTAAGCCGCCAGAGGGGCGAGCGAGGCGATCAGGCCTTTGACCTTCCGGTCGATGGTGGTGATGCCGTTACGCAGGACTGGGATGCCGCCGTTGCGGTCTTCAAAGCCCATTGCGGAAGCGGCAATACCTGCCCCGAGGTCAGACATCAGTGCGGCAGATTCTGCGCTCTGGTCTGCGAGCAAGGCAGCTCCACCCATTTGCTCAGCCAGCTTCTTGTCATAGACAGACATCTGGTTGTAGCGGTTGAGGTACTGAGCGCGGAAGTGAGCAGCACTGCGGGGCGAGATGGCTTCGATGATGTTCTCAAAGAAGGTCTTGCGCTCGCGCTTGGACGTGGTCTCACCAATCCGATCCTCCAAGTTCTGGGGGATGTTGGGCAGGCTGTATTTGGCTGAAGGATTGTCGGCAAGCGACTCCCGATACACCACGGTGCCGTACTCAGTGTTGTCAAACTCTGGAATGTGACGCACATCAATACCATCAAACCCAAGGCTCTTCATCACCCGAGTGGAGGCGGAGTCAATGTAAGTTTTGCTGTGCCAGACCTCGTCAGTCAGCTCCTTCATGGCAGAACGAACACCAGTCAGGATTGCTTTGCGGATTTCTGCGTTGGATTGATCAAGCGACAGCGCACTTTCCAGCATGTCTGCGGCCTTCTGCACATCTTCTGAAAGCGAATCGCGGTCTTTATAGTCTTTGGTCACCATTCGGTTAACCAACTTGAGGCTGTCATGTAGCTTTCTGGCCCAGAATTCAGCCAAAGGTTTGGCCAAATTAAACTGAGACAAGTCGGCTTGCGCCATAGGGCGATCTGCCCGTGTATCAAAACGATTGCGAGCCTTGTCGGGGTTGCTGACAAAGTAGACGCCAGTACCAAAGTGGCCTGTGCTTCTGCCATCCATCTGACCAAGAACTGTATCCCGGCCATAACCCAAATCGCCGGAGTGGAAGCCTGTGTTTTTCAAGCTGTACCGCACGTCTTTGGCTTTACGGTCGAACTCGCCCACGTTACCCGTGATGGACTTCAACTGCTCAGGCTGGTAAACGGCGTATGTCTTGCGGTCTGAGTTGCCTTCACGGAAAGAGAAGCCATCAAAGCCCAGCGCACGCAGGGCTTGTTGAAACACTTCATTCTCAATCGCTTTACCTCGGCCTTGACGAATCAAACCCTTCAGGCCTCTGAGCTTTTCGTCGGTGTAGGAGGTGGGAGCTCCGATGGCTCGGGCTTGAGCCTTCACCTCATCGGACACCTTGGACTCAAAGTCCAGATTGGACTCAATGTAATTGATGACCTGCTCGACGTGCTCCTTGTTGGCAAAGTCAAAAGGAGTCTCGGCGCGGGCGTACAAAGGCATGATCGCCATGCTTGTAGGGGACAGGTCCATCAAGGCGCGATTGACGCCTTTATCCAGATTGCCAAAGTCACCGTAATCAGGAACCTTGCGCTTGGCTTGGCGAATGAAATATTCACCCTGCTCCTTGGTGATGGAGCCACGCTCAAGCTCAGACTCTACTACGCCAGCAAAGAGGTCTAACTTCTCATCTTTGGTGAGGGCGCGGTACACCTCTTGACGCATACGATCTTCTGCGTCTTTGCCAAACTTCACCGCATCTTCCGGCGAGGTGGAGAGATAGACCACGTTGGACTTGCCAGCAGGAATGAACTCAAAGAATTCACGCGCAGTGGCGTGGTAGAACTTCATCGGCTTACCGTCAGCATCGTTCCACTGGTTGCCCGCGATGAAGCGTTTAAACTCAGGTGTGTTTGGCGCCTCAGTCTTGGCCACTGCCTTCTTGGCCTCTTCGGCAGATGGGAAGGCTACGTTCTTCAGACTCAAGCGAATATCTCCACGCTTTTGCGCGGCATCCGCTTCGGCCACAGACATCATGAGGTTCGCCACCTCTTGTTCAGTTGCTGCACGCTGTCCATAAGCGCCAATGTTTCCAGTGGCAGACTTGACCTGCGTCTTGTCAAAGGCGTTCACTTCCAAGAAGTTTCCGTCTTCGTCCTGTACAACGATGCCGTCATAGCCAGCGTCTTGGAACAGATTTCGTAATGCAGGGCCTTCAAGATCAATTACGCGCTTCTTGCCCTTCGTCCACTCCGTGACGAATGATGCAATTTGTTGCTCAAGAGGCTTGACGTTGGCAATGTATGGATACTTCCTGCCCTCTGGAGCATCGCTCCCTGCTGGCGCTTCTTCGTACTCAATGTTGTCTTTGCTGATCTGAATGACAAACGGATTCTCAATCGATGTCCAGAGTGGCATCACATTTCCGCTGATTGCGTACGCTTCGGCGTACTCAGGAATTCCGGAGAGATATATGCCCTCGCCCAGCTTCCCGTCATCAGACAATCTAAATTCGCTGAAGTCGCCCCGAGTTGCGTGATACAGCGGGACTGGATTGCCGTTGCGGTCAACAATCTTACTTTCACCAAACCAGCGTTTAAATTCTGGAGTGGTTGGAGCACGCAGGCTGAACTTCTCGACCTTCATCGGGAACACCTTGCGGCCACCGTCTTTAAACTGCGCCTGATCGGGAACCACGACTGTGTCGCCATCCGTCTTGGGGTTGTACTGAACAAAGAAGCCGCCAGTCCTTTCGGTGGCGTTCTTCTCGCTCAGGTTGCCTGCTTTGTTGCGCAGGCCAATGATCATGCCGCGACCGTTGGGTTGCTTGGGATCGAGGAAACGGGCGTCGTAGTCGTCGCCGTCCCAAATCTTGTACTCAGTCTTGGTCTCTTCGTCCAGCAGAGTTTTGGGCAATGCAGACTTGGAAGAGAAAGCCATCGCCACGTTCTGGCCGTTGTCCAAGCGTTTACGCATGGTGGCCCAGTTGTGGTCGTATTGACCAGCCTTCGTCTTGAAGAAGACCTTCTCGCCATTGACGATCTGACCAAAGCCGGTAGAGCTGTAGGTCAGGTGGTGGTTGGGAGACAGTGGCTCGTTGCCAAGCTTGGTGTAGTCGTAGAACTGCACATCGGGGTTGCCCTCGATGATGGCGCGGAACATCTCTGGCTTGAAGTCAGAGGTAACGTTTAAACGCACTGCGGGCTGATAGATTTCTTTCTCAACGTTCAGGCGTTTCTTGGTCTCTGGATCAATCTTGACCTGCGTTGGAGCGGCAGACCACTTCTTCAGAGAGTCGATCTCAGCCTGAAGCAAGACGGCAAAAGCCTCTGGGTTAATGATCAGAGCCTCAGTCTTGAGGTACTGCATCATGCGAGGGCCAGCACGGAAGGCGCTCTTCTTGATGTCTGCCACGTCTTCAGTGGCTGTGCCGCCAAACAGGAAGTTACCGCCGGATGTCTCGCCAAGGCACAAGCCCTCGCAGATAGCGGAGCGGGGGCATGTTGAAACCTTGTCGGTGATCTTCTGGGCCGCAGCCAAGCCAAGACCCTGAGAGGCAACGCTGTTGCCATCGTAAGCCAAGCCGTATTCACCCACGCGAGTCTTCTCGAGCTTGCCATTCTCTGACAGCAAACTGCCAACGTTATGTTGGCTCTTCAAAGTCTTACGGGCCTGCGCCAGCATCTTGCGACGCTCTGGCGCGGGAGCATTCTTATATGCCTCCACGGCCTTGGTCATTTTGGCTTCGTGGTCAGCGTAGGAAAACTCACCAGTGATGGCTTCTTCGCGTCCCTTCTGGATGGACTGCATCTTCATCTTCTTGTTGAAGAAGTCGCCTTCCGCCAGCGGGATGTAGAAGTCACGACGGCCATTGCTGTACTCTGATTCGTCAACCTGAAGCATGTCGGGTGTGACGTACACAAGCACAGTGCTGCCATCTAACTCTTGATCAAAATTGCCACGGTTACGCAAAACAGAATCCCCACCCGATTCGTTGGTGAGGTAAACGCGATTGCGGCCTTCGGATGGGATGATCTTGCTCTTACCAATCTCCAAAGCCTTCGCCTTGGTGGTGTGGTAGTAGACCGTCACAGTGCCATCGCGGTTGATCGGAACGCCCAGAGTTGGGTCAAAGCTCAGGTGCTTCTCTGGGTTGAACTTCTGCAGTGAGTATTTAGGTGGCTTGGTCGGCAGGTCCAACTCGCCCTCAGACACATACGGCATGATGCCGTTTTCTTCGGCGTATTTTTCGGTTTTTTTAATGTCAGCTTCAGTGCTCTTAAAGCTAAACTTTTCCTCGCCAAATCTGACGCCCTCAAGCTCTTTGAGCTTGGCTCTATAGGCTGGCAGCACCTTGCCGTAGATCAACGTATCCAATTCACGGTCGCCGCGCTCATCGCGTTTGGTAGAAACGCCCAACTCAATTAGACGTTTTTCAATCCCGTCTTGTACTTTGGTCAAGTTGGAATCCGCTCTGGCATTACCAACCATCATGCGATCTTGGTCTTCTTTGATCCGACCTTTTCTGGCTGTTTTTACCAAACGATTCACACCGTCGTTGATAACGTCCTCAATCGTCTTCAGGCTAAGTTTCTCTGCCGTTTCTTCAGTCTCTTTCTCGGCTGGCTTGGCTGCCGATTCTTTGGGTTTCTTTGGCTTTCTCGACTTCAGCTCACCGCGTTCAACGCGTGTAAACACATCTTCTGCAGACTCAAAGCCTGCACCGCGCAGGGCTTGGCCAAAGTTCATGAAGAAGTTCTTGAGCTTCTTGAACAAAGCCGCAATCATGCCGGGAGGAGGTGGGGCCCCACGGTCGTAAGCGCCAAACGCATCAGCGATGGCTTCTTCGATGATGTCCTCTTGCGTCAGACCCAGTCGCTTGTAAGCCTCCAGACGGCTCATCTCCTGCATCTTGCCATCGACTTCCATTTCGGCAGTCTGGCCCTTGAGGTATTCTTTGATCCACTGCTTTTCGGCACGCTCTTTCAAGACGTTCCATTGCTGCGGGGTGAAGAACTCCAAGTCCTTCAGCGCATGCAGGGACTCATGGCGCATCGTTTGAACGGGATTTTTTTCTGTCAGGGCAACCTGAATCAGGCTATCCAGATAGCTGCCGCCAGCATCGTTGGCAATCTTGTCAACAATCTTCAGGCCCACATCGCCCAGACCAAACTTGGCCATCATAGGCTGGAGGGTTTCTTCCAGTTGGGCGCGACGTGTCTCGGCTTGAGCTGCAGCTTCTTCCAGCTCGGCCTGTTTAAACACTTCAGGCTCTAAATCGCGCAGCGCGGTAGCTGCTTCTTCCAACGAGCGGAAGGAACCGACAGGTTCTTCGCCACGGTTTACGACATATTCGCGCTCAATCTGGGTACGCAGACCGATAGGGGCAATGCCCAGAGGGGCAGAGTAAGCCGCAATCTGATCGTTGATGGCTGCGATCTTCTGGGCGGCTTCGTCTTGCTGTTGTTCAAACAAGGCTTTGGCTTGGACGTACTGATCCGTGTCAGTTTGGCCCGTGGCCTCCATAACGTCCAGCTTGCGCTGTTCAGCCTTGATTGTGGATGTGATCTTGTCAGACTCTTCGAGCAGACGCTGCTGCTCTTCTGCCCGGATTTCAGTCAGGGTCTCCAGCTTTTGCTGAGCTTCTTCTGGAGTGCTGACGGTGGTCAGGGGAGTCGTGGAGCCAGCCGGAACGATGCCGTAGGACTCTGGAACTTCTTGACGGCTGATCTCTCGTGGCGTAGCCACAAAGCCACCGGGGAACTCGGTAGGAGGCTCAATCGTCTCCTCCACAGGTTCTGCGGTAGGGGTGACGGCTTCAGTGGCTCCGAACCCTTCGCGGAAAGCTTGCTCTTCTTTGGCAAACTGATCCACAGATTCAGGGGCCTTAACTTCTGGACGCACCAACGAGGCGATGGGGGCGGCGCCAAGAGCGCCTACCAAAGCTTCCTGTGTGGCTGCACCAGCAACGCCTTTAAACGTGTCAACGTCGTAGCCTGCCCGCTGCAAAGCAAGGTTCTGTGCAAGCTGCTCTTGTCCACCCTGCAGGCCTTCTGGCAAAGCTTCTTTAAACGCAGCCTCGGCTACGCGGCGACCAATACCGGGAGCAGCGCCAGCACGACCTGCGGGTGTCAGGAACTTTTCAACACCGGAACTACCAGCGGCCAAACCAAGGCCACCACCCAGCAGAATCTGCTCGATGTTGTCGCCGAAATAGGCTTGGGCTGCATCAGCCTTCTGCTTGGCAATCTCTGGGGCAACACCAGCTTCAATCTCAGCTTGCAACACGCCTTCGTAGATGGAGCCTTTGACAGCGCCAGCACCTTGGGCGGTAGCAATAATTTTGGGAGCCTGCTTGGCAACAGCCGCAATCGCAGCTTGGGATGCGCCAGTTAAACGCATGCCGATACCCACGGGAGTGGACAGCAGGTAAGGGACAAACGAGCCAATGGCCTGTGCAGCAGACTGCAGCGGAGCCTCAGCCACGTTTAAAGCGGCGGCTTTAATTTCTTCGAGGGTACTGCCAGACTCTTCGGCAGCTTTTGAGCGTGCGGCTTGACGTTCCAGTTCGGCCTGACGTTCAGGGGTCATGGCCTTTTGCAGGCCTTCCACACCAGCGCCCAGCTTCTCTGACACGATGTTGCCAGCGCCAGCAACGTCAGTCAGCGCCTTGGTACTACCAACAGCGCCCATGCCAAACGAGGCAGCAAGGTCTTTTAGGGAAAACCCTGCATCTTTGACCGGAGGTGTTTCGGCGAAAAGTTCAGCGCTCAGGTCTCGTCCAGTGTTACCTTCGGGGCCGAAAAGCTCCGCACTTAGATCACGTCCAGCCATATAGGCTCCTTACTGAATTGTGTAGCCGCGAGCCTTCAGGGCTTCGATGACTTGCTGCTCTGTTTTTCCACTTGCTTTTGCGGTTGCCGCAACATCATCACGAGACGCTACTTTAGCCTGATTTCCGCCGCCACCAAACAATTGGTTTTGCAACGCCTGAATTTTTTCTTTTTGACCCGGCAACGCAACGTTACCCATTTTGGCCATTTTGACCTGTTCTTCGGCGAGTTGTTTGGCCAGCTCTTGATTGTATAGAGCCGTAGGATCAGCCGATGCTTTGGCAATGGCTTTGTTGAATTCCGTGGCGACTCGAGTGGGGTCGTCAGGGTATTTGTTTTTCAAGTCAGCAAAAAGAGCGGCTTTCATCTGCTCATTGGTGTCTTGCTTGCCTGCGGTAGCCTTTTGGGCTGCGATGCGGCGTGTGGTCTGCAGGTCGTCTGCAGCAGCTGTAAACATCTTACCCATCACATCGCGTTTGATGCCAAAGTCTTTTTCCAGAGTATTGAGCAGGAACTCTTGGCCCTTAAGTTCTGCGGATTTGTATTCACGGAATGATTCACGAATCTGCTTGGCGCTCATGTCGTCGCGGTTGAGGCGCAACTCATCCAGTCGATCACGGGCTTCGGCAAACTTAGCCTGCGCGGCATTGATCTTGTCCAAACCTGCGGCGTAACGATCAGCGCCAACGCTAATGCCTTTGCCCAGAGCGGCACCAATACCACCGGGGGTGGACATCATGGCGGCGCCAGCCTGAAGCAGGGCCAGACCCAAGTAGCGATCACCCATGCCTTCCATGCTTTGCTCTTGTTTGGCGAGGCGCTCTTCGCGGCTCTTGTAGACCTTGTCAGAACTGCGCTCTTCAGCATCTTTCTTGTCTTGCTCCCAGTTGGCCAAGGCAACGTCTTTCATGCCTTTCACCAAGCCTTCGCGCATCGTTTTGAAAGTGGCTTGCTGAGAATCGATGTCACCAAAATATTTTTGCTGCAGGGAATCGAGGGTGGTTGGGCTGCTCAAAGCTTCTGCGCGTTCAAAATTAGAAGGCGATGGGACTTTGACCCGAGGGGAATCAGCCACTGTCTCTTCAACAATCTTGGGGACAGGGGCTGTTGGTGCTGTAATTGGCGCTGGAGGCGCTCTACGAGCGGCTGCATCGCGCTCCACTTGCTCCAGAACACGGCGGTTTTCACGGTTACCCAAGCCCAAACGCTCACGCAGGGTTGGCTGATCTTCGTCAACCTGAGTGGCCTGATTGAAAACAGGAATTCCAGACGGATCAAAAGTTGTGCCGCCAAACTGGTAGCGCTCAACATCACCGCCGTCAGCAAACGCCACGATACCGCCGTTGGCAAAATCCATATTGCCAGCAGGAAGCTGTCCGATGCCTTGCTCTTCCGGCATGGCTTGGCCACCGCCAGTGAACTCTTCTTGCTCGGCTTGCTTCTTTGCCTCAAGCATTTCCATCAGTCTTGCAAGCTGCTCTGGGCTTGCGCCCCGCATGTCGCCCATTTTTTCAATCTCTTTGTCAACAACTTTGGGTTGCTCTTGAGAAGCTTGGCCTTGGGATGCGGAACGCAGTTCTTTGCGACGATTGGACTCCGTCATGGCCAGAGCCATGATGTAGGGGTCGTTCTTGTGCATCTGCGCGTATTGCTGCAGCTGTGCGTCAGGCAACTTGGCCAGCGTGGACGTGATCTTGTTTACATCAATCATGGCGAACCTCAGATTTTGGACAAGGCCAATTCAGCCAAGCCTGCCGATTTTTTAGTTTCCCGTTTTGGCGTGACATCGGACACAATGCCACCATCTTTCCATTTAAACGGCAGCTTGCCGCCACCAAGCAGGTAAGAGCCAGCCAGAGAAGTGCCTGCGCCCAATAGTTGAGAGCCAAAAGATGCGCTGGGGTTGTATATGGACGTGGTTGAACCGTACGGAGTGCCGCGCATGATGTTGGCCATAAACTCCAACTGTTGGTAGGGGTACTTTTGTTTTGCAAGAAAGTCCTCGTAGTCTTGAGACAACTTGGCTTGCTCTTGGGCCTGTTGCTGTCCGCCAGCCGACTGTTGAGCTCCGAGAATGTCTTTCTCTTGACCAAATTTAGTGGCACCCAAACCACCCAACTGAGAAGCGCCCTGCAAAGCCGTCTTCAGACCTTCGATTCCCAAGCCAGCGCCATACTGACGCGATGCTTCTCCCAAAGCCTGCTCGGTGTTGAACTGAGTCTGCGCACGGCTGTAAGCATCTTGCAAACCACGAGCTTGGATGTCACCCTTCTGAGTGGCCAAGTTACGCGCAGCTTCTGCGTCCACAATCGCCTGACGGCCACCACCAAAAGCGCCGGACTTAACAGCAGTGGCATTACTCTGGGTTTGGGCAATATCGGCTTGGCGCTGGGCTTCGCGCTGCTGGATGTCCACCACATTTTGCATGTAGGGGTCCATGTATTTGCCAGCCTGAGCACCAAACTGACCGGTTTGGTAAGGGTCGTAGGAAGTGTTTAAAGCACGTTCAGTGGCCGTTCCCGCAGCGCCAATACCTTGGTCTAGGGCGCCAGAGGTTTGAAGGTTGTTTACACCCTCAAAGAACTTTTGCTGCATCGGGTTAAACGCCGCGATACGGTTGCCTTCGTACTCTTTGTACGGGTTCTGCGTGGTATCAGTCAGCGCTGTGGCCTTGGCCAGTTGCGATTTAGCTGCTTCCTCCATCCAAGGAGAAAGGGTTTGCGTCTGTGTTGAGGTTGATCCGCCGCTCATAATTTCACTCCTACAATTCGGTACTTCTCAGTGAATCCGTACCGTGTCCATAAGCGTGCAACGGCTTCCCGTGCAGCGCCTTCAATGCAAGTAGCCCCGTTAGAGGCTGCGTAAGTTTTTAACTGCTCAAAGGTATCATCATTGCTGATGAGCTTGCCGCCGATAGCAATAATGAAACACACCCTGTCATTCGGGCGGTTAAAAAACTGCACCAGCGCAGCGCCTTCAATACCTTCTTCGCCTGTTGCCACCAGCAACTGCCAGTGGCCATTGGTCACCATAACCTTGGCGTGCTCCGCCGTGTATTCGCCCTTGGAATGGTCGAGCGCAGATGCGACAAAGGCCTCAACTTGAGGCCATGTCCTGTTCACCCACTCCAAAGGGACGAATTGAACTTTCATGCTGGCAGATTCTTGTCAGCACGGCTGTTAACCGCCACGCGATCTTTGCCTACGGTTTTGCCACGGGCCTTTTGGATTCGGTCCATCATGGCGTACAGTTTGCGGGCGCCTGCCTCAGTCGAGCCGTTGCCCAGCTCAGAAACAATACGGGCTGGAACCACAAACTCACCGTCAGCCAAACGGGCTGGGCGCTTGTCGCCAATCGTGGCAGGGATGCTGTCCGACACGCCGTCACCGGGGCCGCGCAACAAACGACCGCCATCGGAGTAGTCGCCGAGATGGCTCATACCGCCACGGGCCAAAGCAGCTAGACCGCCGTAGGCAAAGCCAACATCCCCCGATTGCGCACCACCAAACATACCACCGGAGTCTGCGCCAGTAAAGCCGCCACTTGGCGCATTGCCGCCGCCGGGGGGTGTACCTGAACCGGGAGTAGCACTGCCCCCAAGTTCACTGGGGAGACCGTTCTGACCTGTTTGATAACCACTCAGTACGTCACTAATGGTTGTAGGTGAATAAGTGCCGGGACCACCAACAGTTTCGTAGCCTGTGGGTAGGTTGTTAATGCGACCCTCTTTTGCGGCCTGCTCGGCTGCAGCGTATACAGCGTTCGCTTGAAGGAACGCGGTAAATGGGTTTGTTGGGGCTCTGCCTTGAAGGGCGCTAAAAATCGCTGTTCCGGGCAAAAAAGAACCTATCAATGCGCTATTTGCACGACCATAATCGTCTTTGTAGGATTTACCTTCTGGCGTGTTCATAAAATCGAACACCTTAGCCTGTCTGTCTGTTACGGTCGGATCGCCAGAATTCCCACCGCCTCCCGATGCCTGCGCTGCACGCTTTCTCCGCAGTAGTTCCTCTTCCATCTCAGTCTTGGCTTTGTCGCCACTATCCAAAACATACGTCTGGGTTTCGGGGTCGTATTTGTACGTTGGCAGGGATGTGTCGCCGCCTTCAGCAAGTCGAGTGATGCCACCAGAGGCGTACATCTGGCCATTGTTGGCCATAATGGTTTGAGCTTCGTTACGATCTGACATGGCCTGAACGGGGCCAAGCGCCGCAATGCCTGCGCCGTAGTTTTGGTAAGGGTTGAAGTTCATACTTTTACTTTCAGCACATTGCCAGCAGAGGTATCGTAATAGATGTCCCCTACCCGAAGGTTACTCAAATCTGCCTGTGTTGGCAAGCTAACCGTGAAGGTATTTGGGTTTGCCGGGTCGGGTTGAATGAAGCTCAGACCCGCCACGATTTCCCCGTTTACACGCTGGGTTGCAGCTGCGATTGGCCCAGCATTATCCA
>Ga0181363_1000399_pt1 | contig 12464 bp, 17 predicted proteins | sample Fa13NDMLBSN_FD_130109 | JGI IMG/M metagenome (GOLD analysis project Ga0181363, IMG submission 130109) | Freshwater viral communities from Lake Michigan, USA - Fa13.ND.MLB.S.N | ecosystem: Environmental > Aquatic > Freshwater > Lake | place: USA: Michigan | collected 2013-09-23
AGGTTCAATAAGACCTTACTTAAATACGATTTCGCTAATGGCAGTTCAATAGAGTTCTTCTCAGCAGACGATGCCAGTAAGCTACGAGGTGCGAGACGTGACATCCTGTACATTAACGAGTGCAACAACGTAACATTCGAAGCATACAACGAATTAGCTATCCGTACAAAGCGTGAGGTTTATTTGGACTTTAATCCTGCTAATGAGTTTTGGGTACACAAGGAACTAAAAGACGAACCTGACACGGACTTCATAATCTTAACCTACAAAGACAACGAAGCATTAGACGAATCAATCGTTAGTCAGATAGAAAAGAACCGAGAGAAAGCAGCTACGAGTTCTTACTGGGCAAATTGGTGGCGTGTGTACGGACTCGGTGAGGTAGGTAGTCTTGAGGGAGTAGTGTTCAATAATTGGAAGGAGATAGACACAATACCTGATGAGGCTAAGTTGGTAGGCATAGGACTTGACTTCGGTTACACGAATGACCCTACGGCAGCGATAGGCATCTACAATTGGAACGGAAAGCGCATAGTAAACGAAATTGTTTACCGAACAGGAATGGTTAACTCAGACATCGCCAAGATACTTCCATCAGGCGTTGTTATTTACGCTGATAGTTCCGAGCCTAAATCAATCGAAGAAATCAGACGCTACGGAAAGACGATTAAAGGAGTAACGAAAGGTAAAGACTCTATCAACTACGGAATAGACGTAATGCAAAGACAAGAATACTTAGTTACCAAATCAAGTACAAACCTCATCAAAGAACTTAGGAGTTATTGTTGGGATGTTGACAAGCAAGGCGTCAGGATGAACAAACCTATCGACCACTACAATCACGCTATCGATGCTTTAAGATACCACGAGATGGAAGCACTCGGACTAAAATCAAACTATGGACAATACGCAATCCGATGAGCTGCCTAAAATGATTAGGGTAGTCGAGCAGTACATCAAAGATAAGACAGGAAGAAAAGTGCAGATTGTGTTCAATGACCTGTTCAATGTGCGAAGACACACTCAGATGTTGGCTCAGGCTTATGCCTATGTGCTACAAAAAGACGAATCACAAGTTAAATAAATATGGAAGTACAAATAAAAGTTCCTACTGACCTAAACGAAATACCACTAAAGCACTATCAGGACTTCTTGAAGGTGCAACGAGACTCTACTGACGAAGAGTTCATAGCTCAGAAGATGGTGGAGATATTCTGCGGAATACGATTAGCAGAGGTAGCAAAGATAAAGCTCACTTCCTTGAATGAACTAATAGCACACTTCACGAAATTGTTTGAGCAGAAGCCTAAATTCACACCTACATTTAAGATTGGAGATTTAGAGTTTGGCTTCATTCCTGAACTGGAAGAGATTACGTTTGGTGAATACGTAGATTTAGACTCTCATTTGCAGAGTTGGGATAACTTCCATAAAGCAATGGCGGTGTTGTACCGACCTATCAAAACACGAAAGGGAGAAAAGTACGACATCAAAGACTACGACCCAAGCGTAGATATGCAAGAACTAATGCGATTTGCTCCATTAGACGTGTGCATCTCAGCCTCGCTTTTTTTTTGGACTTTAGAAAGAGAATTACTGCAAGCTACCCTGAACTATTTGGAGAAGCAGATGAAGAAGGACAAGAGCCTGTCGCAGACTTTAGCGAAACAACTCAATTTAGCAAAAGATGGGGATGGTATCAGTCGCTTTATGCAATCGCTAAAGGAGACATCACTAAGTTTGACGAAATCACAAAATCAAGACTTACTCGGTGTCTCACCTATCTCACGTTTGAGAAGCAAAAAAACGAAATTGAAAGAAGACAACTTGAAAGACAATTAAGACGATGAAAGGATTTTACGACATAACTGAAGCACTACGCTATCACTTTGAATCAGATGCAATAGTAAACTCAGTTACTGAGGGAGACATCTTTGAAGTAGACCTAAACAAGCAGACTATCTTTCCGCTTGTACACGTAATGATTAACAACGCATCATTTGAAACCAATGTCGTACGATTCAACGTCTCTTTAATAGCGATGGACATTGTAGACATAAGCAAGAAGGCTACTACTGATATTTTCAGAGGTAACTCAAACGAGCAAGACGTGCTGAACACTCAACTTGAGGTCTTAAATAGAGCTTATGCTATGATGTTGCACGGTAACTTATGGAATGACGGATTCGTAGTAGACGGCAATCCTACCTGTGAGCCATTTACTGAGCGTTTCGAAAACTACTTAGCTGGTTGGACTATGACTTTTGATGTGCTTATCCCTAACGAGGTTACTATCTGCTAATGGAAAAGAGCGAAGTCCAAAAGGAATTAGAACGCTTTAGAGACTACGTTGTTAGTCAATCAAGGCGTAACCTTTCGAGGCTTAAAAAGAACTCGTCTAAACGCTTGTATCAGTCTATCAAAGGAAACGTTAAAGCAAATCCTAATAGCTTTGAAATGACTTTCTCAATGGAAGGCTATGGAGTGTTCCAAGACGCAGGGGTGTCAGGTAAGAAAAAGAAGTATAATACGCCGTATTCTTATAAATCAAAGATGCCACCGCCTAAGGCTTTCGATAAGTGGATAGTTCGCAAAGGATTGACGCCAAGAGATGCGAGCGGTAAATTCAAAAGTCGCAAGGGTTTGTCTTATGCCATTGCTCGTAGTGTATTTATGAACGGCATTAAACCGAGTTTGTTTTTTACTAAGCCATTCGAAGCTGCGTACAAAAGACTACCTGAGGAACTCGTAGAAAAATACGGATTAGACGCTATCAAGTTATTCAATGAACAAGTAGACCAAATAATAAAACAAAATGGCTAACATAAACGCAAGGAGTCCTTACATCGTAACGATAAACGAAACAGGACAAATAGAAACGAAATTAGAAATCTATCTTTGGAATGGTACTGGCTCAATGCCTGCATCTCCTGAGTATACGCTTTCTAAACTCATTCCGTCTTCAAACAATCCTGCAACTTACTACGATGTTTCTCCGTACATCAGAGAGTACATTTCACACGCATCGCTACAAACGATTACAACAGTAATTACGGCTACTCCTTCAGCGCAATGGTGCAACGTAGGTCTAAAGTTATTCAAGAAAGTAAGCACGAGTTTTGTTCAGGTAGGTTCTACGCAAACACACTTTGGCTTAGATGGCTACGGATTCTATTTGGATGGTTCTAATCCTGCTTTGGGTAACTACTTGCTTAGTTCATCTACATACACTTACAACTATGATTTAGGTGGCGAGTACGGATGGCTCACGCTTTATACTGGTAGTGGCAACTCGGTCAAATACACGAATCTATCTACAGGTGCAACCAATACTACGGGATTAACTAACAACGTATGGCGTGATGTTCCAAGAGTTTATGCTTCATATGCTGCAGTAGGAAATAAATTAGAAATAGTTACAGGTGCAGGCGCAGTTTTATACACGGCTACGTTTGTACCTAAAGAAGAATGTAAATACACACCAGTTCAAATTGACTTTGTAAACAAGTTTGGTGCTTGGCAACGTGAATGGTTTTTCAAAGCATCTTACAACGGATTGAGCGTTGAAAACACGGAGTATAATTTGATGCCTAATACCTACCCTGCATACGACACTAAAGAAGGTCAGAGAAAGGTCTTCAACGCCAACGGAAAGGAAACCATCCGAGTAAATACCGATTGGGTATCTGAGAGCTTTAATGAGGTTATTAAGCAAATGATGTTAAGCGAAAGAATCTTGATTGACAAGAAGGCTGCCAAGCTCAATACTAAATCCGTAGACCTAAAGAAATCAATCAACTCGTCTTTGATTAGCTACGAGATGGAATTTGAATACGCATACGATACAATCAATTCAGTAGTGTAATGAACAGGAGCGTACAACTATACATCGAAGGTCAGCGCATTGAACTCTTCAACGATGAGACTATCAACGTAACATCGTCAATTCAAAACGTACAAGACCTATCCAAAACCTATACGGACTTTTCGCAGGGATTTACCGTACCTGCCAGTTCTCACAATAACGCAATCTTTGAGCATTGGTATCAATCAGATGTCAACGCAACTACTGACCCGAACCTACGCAAAGACGGATTTATAGAAATCGACTTAACTACATTCAGAAAAGGTAAGATACAACTTGACGGAGCAGTAATCACAAACGGAAAACCATCGGCTTATAAAATAACTTTCTTTGGAGAAGGCGTAACGCTTAAAGATTTGTTCGGAGAGGATTTACTGTCTGATTTGAACTATACGGCATTATCGCACAATTTTACTTCTGCGCAAGTTATTACTCGCATCCAAGACAATACCAATGCTTACGATGTAAAGTACCCGCTAATCACGTCTAATCGCATTTGGGAGTATCAAAGCATTCCTGTTAATGTACCTTTCCCTAACTGGTTGGTCAACGTCTTAACTCAAAACGATATTCACACCACTTCAGGAGCGATAAACAAAGACGAATTATTCCCTGCGGTGCGAGTTACTAAGATTCTTGAAGCCATCGAAGCGAAATACGGAATCACATTCAATGGCACATTTTTAACTGATGAGCGATTTACTAAATTGTTCTTATGGTTCAAGGGAAAGGAAACTCTTGTAAAAACTTCTTACGGCTACTCGCTAACTTCTACTTCTGTTGTTCCTACGTTTACGAATTACGATTTAACACAACGCTACACATCCGCAACTAACACGGTAAACTTTATCGAACTCGCAGGTGTAATTACACACCGATTAGTTTATAATATTACGTCAACTACAAGCTCAGACGATTACTTTATCGACATTTACCAAAATGGAAACTTATATAACACAATAACAGGTTTCGGAACTGGCACTTACACAATTGCAGATATTGCTCAGGTGGTAGGATTGGATGTTGACTACACTATCAAAATACGAACTACAGGAACAAACACAATAGGCTCTAATTTAGTTTATGAAGTTGACTACATAACAACAGGCTCTGTAAACACGGACTACCTAACGGTAACTTATTCGTCTTTAGCTACATCCTTACAATTAGACCTATCCGCCAACGCTCCCGTAATGAAGATAGCAGATTTCTTAAAAGGAATTATGCTGATGTTCAATATGACCATTTACTCAGTTAAGGATAACGAGTATTGGTTAGAGCCGTTAGATGATTGGTATTCAAAAGGAGCAGTCGTAGACATTTCGCAATATACTGACATAACTTCCATCGAGATGGAGCGTATGCCACTTTACAAAAAAATACAATTTAAGTTTACAGATTCCGAGTGCTTTTTAAACAAGAACTTCTCTCAAACGTACAACCGAAACTACGGAGACACGACTTACCAGTATAACTACGATGGCGGTGAGTTCACTATTGAAGTTCCTTTTGAAAACTTGCTACAAACTAAATACAACGGAACGCAAGACATACAATTAGGCTACTCGCTTAACGGAGAATTTTCGCCATACGTACCCAAGCCTGTTTTATTTTACCAATATGACAACCAAGTAACAGATTTTAAGTTTGTCAATGATGGTGGTGGTCATTCAACAATCACAACCTACACACCATTCGGGCAAGACTTGTTTTTTAACAATTCGGACATAACGCTAAACTTTGCTCCTGAGACATCAACGATGCTCAATTATCCTGTACAAAATACGCAGTTCAGTCAGTATTACTTTTCATACCTTTACAACCTTTACAATCTGAAGCAACGATTAGTCAATGTAAAGACGAACCTACCTACAAGCCTACTTACAAACCTTCAGCTAAACGATAGGCTAATCATTCGAGATAAGCGTTACATAATTAACGAAATGAAATCTAACCTAAATACTGGTGATGTAGATTTTCAGTTGATTTTAGATTTCAGACCGATTATAAATTCAACTATCCCACAACCTAAAACAGGAACTGAAGGAGGTAATGTAAACTATCCAATCAACCTGCCAAACGATTCTTACGAGGCTAATCTATCTTGCACGGACACAAACGTTACCTTTTCAGTAAATCCCGTAGAAAGTTCGCAGATAATTCAGATAGGTATCCCTTCAGGCTCAGCAGGCACGGTGTATACAATTCGTATTACTTACTCCTACACGGATGGTTCAACAAGTGAAGAATTTTTTAACATATTCCAATGATACAACAAATAGTCGCAATGCTGCAGTTAGATGACTTCTACGGAAACACGGAAGCCATAGACATCGCAAAGGGTAAATACAAGCTACACACGTCTCTGAAGAAAGCAATTAAACAAGGTAAAAGAGAACTCATAAACAAACGAAATGGCAGAGGTTAAAAACATACAAATAAACGTAGACACCAAAGGCGCAACTAAGGCGATGGATGACCTCGCTAAAGCTACTCACGATGTCTCTGCAAGTTTCGAGGAGGTATATGGCGACTTACAACCTCTTACAACTCGTATGGGTGAGGCGGAAGACCGCTTATATGAGTTAGCCAACGCAGGACAAACCGCAACTAAAGAATATCAGGACTTATTAGAGACTGTTGGTAACTATCGTAAGGTTCAGATTCAGACTGATATGGCGGTAGATGCTGCGGCTACTACAATGGCTCAAAAACTTGGTGGTGCTTTAGGCGGTGCAACTGCAGGATTTGAATTGATGCAGGGCGTGATGGGTACGTTTGGAGCGGAATCAGAGCAGGTAGAAAAATTGTTATTGAAAGTTCAATCTGCAATGGCAATTTCACAAGGTGTTCAGGGAGTGAGAGAAGCCATTCCTGCAATTACTGCGTTTGGTACTGCTATTAAAACACAAGCAATTACTGCTCTAACTACTCTTAAAGGAGCATTAATTACTACTGGTGTAGGCGCACTTGTTGTAGCGTTAGGATTTGCTGCTAATGCAATGGGTTTATTTTCGTCTTCTACTGAAGACGCAGAAGAGCAACAAAAGAAACTTGATGACCAACTTGAAAAAACTAATAAAAGATTAGAGTCTCAAAGAGAACTTACTGAAAAAGTGTCTTTGACAATAGATAATCGTGTTAGACAGGATATTGCTAATGCCAAAAAACGAGGAGCAAGTCAAGCTGAATTAGATAAAATCGAATTAGACGGAGCTAAAGATAGATTAGAAACACTAAAAAGAGAAGAAGAAGCTTTAAAAAGAGTTTATTTACAAAAGTCTAAATCAGGAAGTACAAAAGAATTTGAAGCAGCAGAAAAGGCATATTTAGATTCAGCACAAAGAGTTACTGAGCAAAGATTAGCTATTGAGGAAAAAGAAGCTGACATACAATATCAACGAATAGAAAAAAGGAGAGAGCGAATCAAAGAGCAACAAGAGCTTGATGCAAAAGCTTTTGATGGTACTGTTAAGGCTTTTGACGAATCTATAGCCGATATGGATGAGGGATGGACTGATTGGAACAATCAAAAAGCTGAACAAAGGGAAAAAGACATAGAAGACCAAAAAGCATACGACCAATCAATTCTTGATGCACAATTACAACTTCAACAAGATTTAACGGATGCTGAGTTAGCACGAATCAAAGAAACTGAAGAGGCGGAAGCGGAAAAGCAACGTAAGTTTAAAGAGAATTTAAAAACATCGGTAGAGTTATCAATCAAAGGACTTGACCTAATTGCAAGTATTGCAGAAATGAATGCAGGAGAAGACGTTAAGCGTCAGAAAAGAGCATTTAACATTCGTAAGGCTGCTAATATTGCATCAGCTACAATGGATGGTTATAACGCAGTGTTATCTACGTTTGCAGAAACTAAAGGTGGTATTGTATTAAAATCTATTGCCGCAAGTATTGCAGGAGGTTTTGCTGCCTTGCAAATTGCAGGAATCGCTAAAACTAAGTTTGAGGGCGGTGGCTCTCCTTCTCCATCGGGTAGTCTTGGTGGTGGTAGCGGTGGCTCAACACCGTCTATGTCTCCATCTTTCAATGTAGTAGGTAACTCAGGTATGAATCAGCTCGCTCAAATTCAGCAAACGCCAGTACAAGCATTCGTAGTTTCAGGAGAGGTTACATCTGCTCAAGCACTTGACCGCAACCGAATCAAAAACGCAACATTATAACATTTTAAAGTTGAATAGATATGCAAGTTATCGAATTAATCATTGACGAAAAGGACTCACAAAGCGGAATAGATGCCGTGAGTGTAGTCGAATCTCCTGCGATTGAGGAGAACTTTATCGCACTATCAAAACACGAAGTAGAACTCAAAGAAGTAAACGCAGAGAAGCGTATCCTAATGGGTGCTGCTCTTATCCCTAACAAGAAAATCTATCGTGTAAACGCAAAGAAAGAGGAATACTACATCTACTTCTCGGAGGACACCGTGCGCCAAGCTATGGAGTTATTCTTTAAAAACGGAAACCAATCCAACGCTACCTACGAACACAAGGACGCAGTCAAAGGAATGACCGTTGTTGAGTCTTGGTTGATTGAAGACGAAGTACACGATAAATCTAAGAAGTATGGCTTTAGCTTACCAAAAGGAACTTGGATGATTTCTATGAAAGTCGATAACGATGAGGTGTGGAATGACGTCAAAGCAGGCAAGGTTAAAGGCTTCTCAATCGAGGGTTACTTCGCTGACAAGTTAGAAATGTCATTAGAGCAAAAGAAAAAGCAAGACCTTATCGAGCAACTTAGAGACTTACTCAAACTCGAATCATACACGGACTATCCTGAAGCCGCTAAAGAGAACGCAAAGATTGCTATTAGATACGCTGAGGAAAATGGATGGGGTGATTGCCTTACTGCAACTGGCAAGGCTCGTGCAAACCAACTCGCAAACGGAGAGGCTATTTCTGAAGAAACAATCGCTCGAATGGCTGCCTTTGAGAGACACCGCCAAAACTCTGACAAAGAACTCGGAGACGGATGCGGCAGACTCGCTTGGTTAGCTTGGGGAGGCGATGAGGGTGTAGCTTGGGCGCAACGTAAATTAGAACAAATTAGAAACAAATAAACTATGAACAATATCTTAAACAAAATCGCTCAGATGGAGCGTAACGCAGAGGAAGTAAATTTATCTTCAGAAAAAATTGAACTTGCAAAAGCAGAAGATTTGAATAAATTATTTGCAGATGCAGTATCGTTGGCTAATGATTTATTGGGAGACACGGCAGGTAGAGTCAATGCCTTAAAACAGGTTTTAAAACAAAAAGAAGATAAAGCTATAAAATTAATTTCTAACCTTGATGGAGCTTTAATTGACTTTGAAAAAAGAGCAAAAGAATTAGGTTTTGACACAAGCCAATCTAAAACATATGTTCAGTCAAAAAAAGAATTAGACGATTTGTATAGAGGTGTAAAGTATGTAACTGATATTGCATCGGCTTTAAAGTAAAATAATCTCAGATGGGGTGTATTCAATTCCAACAAGTGAATCAGTAAATATACCTTCTTCTCCCCAACCTTGAGCAGACCATCTTTTAACTACTTTATAGCGTGTAAATATTCTTCCGTATGACGTTTCTCCAATTATCTTCTCAAATAATAAATATGAATTATTAGGATTCCAATGAGGAAGCACGCCTAGAAATAATTGTTTTGATTCCATATGATTAAATTAATTATACTCAAATATAATAATATTTTACAAAAACACGTACAAATGAAAGACAAATTTAAAACACCAAGTAAAGCAAGTCCTCGTGCAGGTAGCAAAAGAGGTTGCCTATGTGAAGACGGAACATACTCAACTAAATGTTGTGACGGAAGTTTAGAGGCACAAGGCATCGGAAAGACGGAAGGAACAGGAAACAACGTAACCGCAACTGAAGTAAGCGGAGTGAGAACTATCGTACGTCAAAACGGATAAAATAAACTACTATAAAAAATAAAGGGGATGCTTACTGCTCCCCTTTTTCGTATTTAAAAATTATGGTATTCAACTGATTCAATTAGCAGTATCCATTCCTCGTTTAACTCTTTAGATATACACCAAAGATTCAATCCTTTTTCTTTTACTTCATTCATTAAAGGAGTTAGGTACTTAATGCGGTCATTTACTCTTTTTTTCCAATACTCATATTGGTCTCCGCAAGTTACTTTTACTCTTTCTCCTGTATGTAGAATAGTATCCATTCTTTGAAATGTATGTATATCAAATTGCATACGCTCTATTGTTTTGCATTTATGACTTTTACTCGGATGTGCTTGTCTACTTGTGTAAACAGTTTCGTAATTACAATTATTGCACTTCCAAAAATGTGTTGTCCATCCCATAGCGTTTTTTAATTATCTATTTCTACTTCCGAAAGAGCCTGCCAAAGCAAATGAATATGCGGCATATAATAACTCTTTCCTTTCATATCTATAAGCATAGAAATTGCGCTTAAAAAATGTTTTGCTTGTTCTACTTGTTTTTGTGTTGCTTTCATAGCGTAATTTTTGACAAACATAAAAATAAAAACGCAACAACACAAACTAAAAACGTTATTATAGTATGAACACACAGAAATCAATTTACAACAAGCTCTTTAAAGAAGAGGTGCAACTCGAATCGCACAAAGTAGAATTAGCTTTAATTGATGACCTTAAACAAATGGTTGTCCGAATGAAGGCTCTTGATGGTGCTTTTATGAAATCCACACAGAAAGCAGTCAATGCTCTTTCTGCATTTGCAAAAGTTCAAGGAGATTTAAAAGATGGCTATTTAGGTGCGGTTGCTGATAGAGATGATGCTAATGAAGAAATTAAAGTAGCAGTAGCTTTGATTGAAAAAATATCAAAACAAGCAAGAGAAGTCGGTTTAAATCCTAACGACATTCCTCAAACAAAAGAAATCGTAAACTTAACTGCAAACATTGAGGACACTATCGCAATTTTAGATAGAAACGAATCAGACATCAAACAAATCTTATCAATTTAATTATGAACGAAAAATCAATTTTAAACAAAGTCCGCACACTTCTTGGAATGGAAGTAAAGTTGGAAACTATGCGCCTTACTGATGGCGTATCTATGCTTGAAGCAGAAGTATTTGAAGCAGGTCAACCTGTGTTCATCCTAACTGAAGACGAACAACGTATTGCACTTCCTGTAGGTGACTATGAGTTAGAAGATGGTCGCATCTTGGTAGTAATCGAAGAAGGTATCATTGCTGACATCCGTGAAGCTGCTGAAGCAGAAGTAGAGGTAGAAGTTGAAGCTCCTGAAGCCGAAGTTGAAACAGGTAAGATGCCTGAAGAAGAAATGGCTGCTGCACCTACTGCAAAGAAAATCATCGAATCAGTAACTAAAGAATCTTTCTTTAGCGAAATCGAAGCCTTGAAAAAAGAAAACGAAGAGTTAAAAGCACAACTCAATTTATCTACTGAAGTTGCAGAAGAAGTCGCACCAGTTGAATTGAGCGAAGAGCCTAAACCTATTTCATTCAACCCTGAAAACGAAACTAAAGTAGAAGTAATGCGCCTTGCTAAAAATCGCAGTCGTTCTACAATGGATTCAATCCTTGAAAAATTCAATAACATTTAATAATTTAATTTAAACGAAGAAATGCCAACAACAACTTCAATCACTACTACTTACGCAGGCGAGTTCGCAGGTAAGTACATCGCAGCAGCTTTATTGTCTGCTCCAACCCTCGACAAAGGCGGTATCACTATTATGCCTAACGTCAAATATAAGCAAGTTATCAAACGCGTTGCTACTGATGACATCATCAAAAACGCTACTTGTGATTTTGACCCTACGTCTACTATCACATTGACAGAGAAGATATTACAGCCAGAGAGCTTCCAAGTTGCGTTACAATTGTGCAAGTCAGACTTTCGCAGCGATTGGGATGCCATTCAAATGGGTTACTCTGCATTTGACGTTCTTCCTAAATCTTTCGCTGACTTCTTAATCGCACACGCTGCTGAGAAAGTTGCTGCAGGTATGGAGACTTCAATTTGGCAAGGTGTTAACGCAACTGCAGGTCAGTTTGCAGGTATTATGACTCAGTTGACTACTGACGCAAACCTCCCTGCTGCTCAAGAAGTTGCTGGTACTACTGTAACCGCTGCTAACGTAATTACTGAGCTTGGTAAAATCGTTGACGCTTGTCCTGCTGCTCTTTACGGACAAGAAGACTTAACTCTTTATGTTTCTTCTAATATCTACCGTGCTTATGTACGTGCTTTAGGTGGTTTTGGTGCTTCAGGTCTTGGTGCTAACGGTTACGACAACAAAGGTACTAATCAAGTTCTTGGAGACTTGTACTTTGATGGTGTTCGTATTTTTATGGCTAACGGTCTTAATAACAACACGGCTCTTCTTTCTCAAAAATCTAACTTGTATTTCGGAACAGGTTTGTTAAATGAGATGAATGAAGTTCGTGTTATTGATACCGCAGAAACGTTAGGCGATGACAATGTTCGTGTAGTTATGCGATTTACTGCTGATGCTAAATACGGTTTTGCTTCTGACGTTGTTACTTACGGTATCACAAACTCTGCTAACTAATCTTAGCTTAACTTAAACTAACGAGGGAGGG
>Ga0181363_1000401_pt1 | contig 12450 bp, 16 predicted proteins | sample Fa13NDMLBSN_FD_130109 | JGI IMG/M metagenome (GOLD analysis project Ga0181363, IMG submission 130109) | Freshwater viral communities from Lake Michigan, USA - Fa13.ND.MLB.S.N | ecosystem: Environmental > Aquatic > Freshwater > Lake | place: USA: Michigan | collected 2013-09-23
CGATCTGGGAGAAGTTCCCGCGCCGCGCGCGCAGACAAATAACTGGTCTCACGAGACCAAAAAAAGCCCGCCTTGCGGCGGGCTAGTGGAGCGCGGCGGGTCAGTACTCCCAGAACGGAACGATCCGGGTGAATGAGGGGGCCTTGCGGCCCCCGCGTGGGTTACAGATACCATTCGTCCACAATGCGACCTTCAGCAATTTCGTTCATGCGCCATTCGTCGCACTCATCGTAGGGGAACTCCACGATGCCGCCCGCCATCGTGTCCAGCCAGTCAGCCGTCGCGAGTACATTGCGCGAGCCGAAGCTTCCGAGTACATCTACCAAGCACGCGGTGCCGTTGCGCTTGATGTAGTTCTTCAGTCCTTCCTTGGTGTAGAAGGTTACTTCGGCGCGAGCGCCGAAGTCGTTAATAATCAGTGTTACGGCCATATCAGTTCTCCTTTGTTCACTAGCGGGATTTGCTAGCTTGGAAGAATTCTAGGCCATGACATCGTATTAGTCAAGCTTTCGCGTGAAACCCCACCTACCCCCCACCCCCCGCGCACGCGCTTGGAGTCCCGCGATCAGACATACAATTAGAAACGCTCGTATAACCCCCAAATTCCAAAAACCAGAACACCCCCCCTTTATAAATATGGTTCCATCCCATTTTTTCTGGTATATATAAAAAATCTCCATAGACTCGCCACCTATGCAAACTCTCATTCCCGAAATAGATACCAATATCCCCCTGCCGAAAAACGCCACCGAGGCGATGCCCGCGCTATCGCCCAAAGAAGAATTGGATATGAGAGCAAGGACTATTAAAGTTCTAGCTGATCTTGCGGGTACATCTATCCAGCCTGCGCCGGAACATATAGAAGAAGCAGAAACTCTGGCGCGCGAGATGATTGCCAACCCAAAGATGCGGCCCCAGTTCAACAAATACCCCAACGAGACGATGGCGTATCTGGCCGGGATGGTTGCTCAGACCAACTGTATGCTGGTCGATGAGCTATCCGAGTTGAAAATGTATGTGGTCAACCGCCTGATCATGGAGATTGAGGAGGCGAAGGACAGCCGCAGCCGTATTGCTGCCCTGTCAAAGCTGGGCGAAGTAGATGGCGTCGATGCGTTCAAGAAGCGCAGTGAGGTTACGGTCCAAATCAAGCCCATTGAGGAGGTCGAGAAGGAGCTTCTGACCCTTCTGGAGGGGATTGAGTACACCGTAGAGGACGTAAAGGACGAAGAAACGGCAAAATGAGTCAAAAATTGACCACTTCTGACGTTCAGAAGCTAAAAGCTGCCCTACCGACCATGCCCGACAAGGAAAAACGGGCTACGTTGGAGCTTTTGAAGACGTATCACAGCCAAATGACCCAAACCCGAAGCCAAGAATCCTTCTTGGACTTCATAAAGTTCGTCTATCCGGGCTATATAGTAGGCCCACACCACCGAAAACTTGCCCGTATCTTTGAGGAGATCGCTGCGGGCAAGAAAAAGCGGGTGATCGTCAATATCGCCCCCCGACATGGCAAGTCGGAGATGATTTCCTACCTTGCCCCTGCGTGGTTTCTGGGAAAGTATCCCCAGAAGAAGGTCATTATGGCCTCACACACGGCTGATCTGGCGGTGTCCTTCGGTAGGCGGGTGCGAAATTTGGTAGGGATGGATGCGTATAAGCACATTTTTCCTACGGTCGAGCTTCAAGCGGATAGCAAGAGTGCTAGTCGTTGGGGTACAAACTTCAATGGGGAGTATTTTGCTATTGGTGTTGGCGGCGCTCTTGCCGGTCGTGGCGCTGACCTATTTATTATTGATGACCCTCACTCAGAGCAGGAAGCCAAGCAGGGAAGACCAGATGTCTTCGTGCCCGCATGGGAGTGGTTCCAATCAGGCCCCATCCAGCGACTGATGCCGGGTGGTGCCATCATCGTGGTGATGACGCGCTGGTCAAAACTTGACCTGACGGGTCAGATCATCGACCACATGACGAAGAATGACGATGCCGATCAGTGGGAGGTGGTCGAGTTCCCTGCCATCCTGAATGAGAAGCCGCTCTGGCCTGACTTCTGGTCATTAGACGAGTTAATGGCGAAAAAGGCGGGCATGGACCCCCGGTACTGGCAAGCCCAGTATATGCAGCAGCCCACCTCTGAAGAAGGTGCGTTAATAAAGAGGGAGTGGTGGCAGATATGGGAGAAGGACGATCCCCCCAAGTGTGACTTCATTATTATGTCCTTGGACGCCGCCCAAGAGACCAATAACCGTGCGGACTACAACGCTCTCCTGACATGGGGGGTGTTCTTTAATGAAGAGACAAACAACCAGAACATCATCCTGCTGAATGCCATCAAGAAGCGTCTGGAGTTCCCGGAGTTAAAGCAGATGGTGCTGGAGGAGTATAAGGAGTGGCAGCCAGACGCCTTCATCGTGGAGAAGAAATCTAACGGTGCGGCGCTGTATCAGGAGATGCGGCGCATGGGCGTGCCCATAGGTGAGTTCACCCCCGGCAAGGGGCAGGACAAGATCAGCCGGGTGAATGCCGTGTCTGACCTGTTTTCCGCTGGGATCGTGTGGGCACCCGACCGGCGCTGGGCACGGGAGGTAATAGAGGAGTGCAATGACTTCCCGGCGGGAAGGAACGATGACTTGGTGGACTCCACCACCCTTGCATTGCTGCGGTTTCGTCAGGGAGGGTTTATTACTCTCCCGTCCGATGAGGTAGACTTACCTTACCAGTATGCTCCCAGAAAGGCAGCGTATTACTAGAGGAAAAGAGAATGAGCATCGACAAGGCGTTGAACCGTGCCCCGTCCGGGCTGGCCGATCTGTTGGGCGAAGATACCCCGGCGCTGGAGATTGAGATTGAAGACCCGGAGGCCGTGCGGATAAACGCAGGCGGGATGGAGATTGAGATCGAACCCGGCATGGATGGAGAGGGTGATTTCAGCGACAACTTGGCCGAGACGATGGACGAGTCGGCGCTCATGTCGATGGCCGAGGAGTTGGCGGGCGACATTGAGAATGATCTTGCCAGTCGCAAAGATTGGGAAGAGACATACGTTGAAGGCCTGAAGTTGATGGGCCTCAAGTATGAGGAGCGGATGGAGCCGTGGAGTGGGGCCTGTGGCGTTGTCCACCCCATGATTACCGAGGCTGTGGTGCGGTTCCAAGCCGAGACGGTGATGGAGACATTCCCGGCAAGCGGTCCCGTGATGACCAAGATTATCGGCAAGGAGACGCCGGAGAAGCTGGAGGCAGCGCACCGGGTCAAGGAGGACATGAACTATCAGCTTACGGAGCGGATGATTGAGTACCGCCCGGAGCATGAGAAGATGCTGTGGAACCTGCCCGCGACAGGTTCGGCGTTCAAGAAAGTCTACTATGACCCGAGCCTTGGGCGGCAAGTGGCGGTGTTCATCCCCGCTGAAGACGTAGTGCTGCCCTACGGCGTGTCTGACATCTATATGTGCCACCGTGTCACCCATGTGATGCGGAAAACCAAGAATGAAATCAAGAAGTTGCAGCAGGCCGGGTTCTACCGGGACATTGACCTGCCTGATCCTGACAAGACCCGCAGTGATATAAAGAAGGCAAAAGACAGCGAGACGGGGTTCAGCGACATCCACGATGACCGCTACACCCTGTATGAGGCACACGCTGATCTCAGCCTTGACCCGGAGGATGAAGAAGGGATCGCCCTGCCGTATGTCGTGACGCTCATCAAGGGGTCAAACGATGTGCTGGCGATCCGGCGCAACTGGCGGGAAGAAGACGATCTGTGTCTCAAGCGTCAGCACTTCGTCCACTATCAGTACATCCCCGGCTTCGGCTCGTATGGCTTCGGTCTGTTCCACCTGATCGGGAACTTCGCCAAGTCAGCTACCTCACTGACCCGTCAGCTTGTGGACGCCGGTACGCTGTCTAACCTGCCGGGCGGACTGAAGTCCCGGAGCCTGCGGATCAAGGGAGATGACACGCCGATCTCCCCCGGTGAGTTCCGGGATGTGGACGTAGGATCGGGGACCATCCGGGACAGCATCCTGCCCCTTCCTTATAAAGAGCCTAGCCAGACCCTGCTTCAGTTACTGGGTACCATCATTGAGGATGGGCGGCGGTTCGCCGCAACAGCCGATGTGAAGATCAGCGACATGGGGTCACAAGCCCCTGTCGGCACGACGCTGGCGATACTGGAGCGGCAGCTTAAACCGCTGTCGGCTGTTCAGGCGCGAATTCACTACACGATGAAGCAAGAGCTTAAGCTCCTTGCGGAGATCATCCGGGACTACTCGGACGAGTCGTACAACTACGAGCCTGAGACCGGCACGGCTAAAGCAAAGAAGGAAGACTACGAGCATATCGACATCCTGCCGGTGTCTGATCCCAACGCGGCCACGATGGCGCAGCGGATCGTGCAGTACCAAGCCGTCATTCAGATGGCACAGATGGCCCCGGACATTTATGACCTACCGGAGCTTCACCGGGGGATGCTGGACGTTCTGGGGATCAAGAACGCCGCCAAGCTCGTGCCGTTGAAAGACGACATCAAGGCTATGGACCCCGTGACGGAGAACGGGCGGATTCTTGTAGGCGAGTCCGTGAAAGTCTTCATGTACCAAGATCATACGGCACACATGGCGGTACACAACGCTATGATCCAAGACCCGATGATCCAGCAGAAGATTGGGCAGAACCCCCGCGCACAGCAGATCATGGCGGCGATACAGGATCACATCGCAGAGCATACGGCGTATGAGTACCGTCAGCAGATCGCTGCACAGATCGGGATGCCGCTGCCTGATCCCGAGGAGAAACTGCCGCCAGAGGTCGAGGTGTCCATGTCTGCCATGATGGCAATCGCTGCACAGCAGCAGTTGCAGCAGTCACAGCAGCAAGCTCAGATGATGCAGGCGCAGCAGCAAGCTCAAGACCCTGTAATGCAGATGCAGATGCAGGAGCTTCAGATCAAACAGCAGCAGTTGCAGCTTGAGCAGCAGAAAGCTCAGGCAGATACGCAGAAGTCGATGCAGGAGCTTCAGTTGAAGCGAGAGCAGATGGAGCGTGACTACGAGCTTCGCCGCGAGCAGATGGAGCGGGACTTTGAGCTTAAGCGGGAGAAGATGGAGACAGACTCCACACGCGAAGGGCTGAAAATGGGGCTGGCTAAAGAGAAAGACGACGCCACTCATATGCGTGAGGGGCTGCGACTCGGGCTTGAGAAAGACCGCGAAGATGCTAACCAGACAAGAGAAGGTCTGAAGCTGGGTATGAGCGCAAGCGCACCTAAAAAGGATACTCAGCAAAAAAGTAAACAAACCTCTGACAAAAAGGAGTGATGTGTGGTAAAAGATTTCGCACGCGTATTGCGCGACAAAATACGCACCGACATGAACAACTTCGCGGACGACATAGCTACCGGTCAGTGTCAGTCCTTTGAAGCGTATAAACATCTCTGCGGCGTGATTCAGGGCCTAGCGTTGGCAGAGCGACACTTGATGGACCTGCTGGAAAAACTGGAGACCGATGATGACTGACTTTATCTTGCCTCATGGCGTGACCATGCCGAAGCCTATCGTTGCGCGGGATACGCCCGATGAGACGGAGACTGAAGAGCAACGGGCGACAATGTTGCCTGATCCCACTGGCTGGAAACTTCTCTGCGTCGTTCCTGACGTTTCTGAGAAATTCGATGGTACGTCGCTGCTGAAAGCGACTTCCGCCATGCGGGCTGAAGAACACGCTACCTCTGTACTGTTTGTCCTCAAGATGGGTTCGGACGCGTACAAAGACACGGCTAAATTCCCCACCGGGCCTTGGTGCAAAGTGGGTGACTTCGTACTGGTGCGTAACTACACCGGCACGCGATTCAAAATCTATGGCAAAGAATTCCGGGTCATCAACGATGATCAGGTCGAAGCCGTAGTGCTTGATCCTCGCGGGATTACCCGCGTTGCTATCTGATTAACAACTCGCCTGATGGCGCATGGAGTGACGTATGGCTGATGATTACAAGTTCCCCGATGAAGAATCGGTGGTTTCTTTCGAGAATGTGGGGGATGACCTTGAATTGGAGGTCGTTGACGATACCCCGGAAGCAGACAGGGGGCGAAAGCCGCTTTCGCGTCCGGTAGACGAACCGACTGATGATGAACTTGATAATTACTCCGATGGCGTAAAAAAGCGCATCAAGGAGCTTACTCACGCCCGTCACGATGAGCGCAGGGCTAAAGAAGCAACGCTGCGGGAGAAGATTGAGCTTGAGCGGCTTGCTCAGCAGCTTATTAGCGAGAACCGTCAGCTTAAAGAAGTCGTTAATACGGGCAGCAAGCAGTTTGCTGAAACTGCACGTACAGCGGCAGAAACTTCGCTGGAGATGGCGAAGAAGAAGTACAAGGAAGCCTACGAGCTTGGGGATACGGATGCGATCCTTGAAGCACAACAGTTGCTTACCGATGCACAACTTCGCGCACAGTCAGCTAGAAATTTCAATCCTATCGCTTTACAGGTAGACGAATATCCTGTAAATATGCAACGTGAGACTCCGCAGCAACCGCAAGTCGATGAAAAGACACTTCGGTGGCAGGCGCAAAACCAATGGTTCGGGACACCCGGACACGAGGAAATGACCAGCTTTGCACTAGGGCTGCATCAAAAGCTAGTGAATTCGGGGGTAGACCCCCGCTCTGACGAATACTTCGGGCAGTTGAACGCCCGCTTGAAGACCACTTTCCGGGACTTCTTTGGGGAGTCTGAAAGTAGGTCGCCGTCTGGTGATGGCTCCAAAAAGCCCGCGACGGTAGTGGCACCGGGGACACGTTCCACGGGAGCTAAAAAGATCAGACTGAATACGTCCCAGATAACTCTGGCGAAACGTCTAGGTTTGACTCCGCAGCAATATGCTGAAGCAGTGGCAAAAATGGAGAGAAGCAATGGCTGAACAATCCCGGATGGCTCGTGAGCTAGAATCACGCGAAAAGCGTCCTGTTCGGACGGTATACACACCGCCCAGCACGCTTCCTGACCCCACCCCCGAGCCGGGGTACGGTTATCGTTGGGTGGCTACCCATGTACTTGGGCAAGCTGATCCATCGAACGTATCGCGGAAAATGCGGGACGGATGGGAGCCGGTGAAAGCAGTAGATCACCCGGAGCTTATGCTCTTTGGTAACACTGCTACCGGTAATGTGGAGATCGGTGGTCTTATGCTTTGCAAAGCCCCGATTGAGTTGATCAAGTCCCGAGATGAGTACTACGCGACTCAGGCTATCGGGCAAATGGAGTCGGTTGATAACCACTTCATGCGGAATAACGATCCGCGTATGCCGTTGTTTGCAGACCGTAAAACGTCTACGAGCCGTGGTGGCGGGTTTGGTAACGGAACTTAATTGGAGCATTTTTCATGGCTGCAACTGCTACGCCTTTTGGGCTTAAGCCGGTCAACCTGATCGGTGGACAGGCCTTTAACGGTGGCGCAATCCGTGAGTACCTTCTCCCCAGCAACGTAGCTGCGGCGTACTACACGGGTTCCGTCATTTACATGAACACCAACGGTGTCCCCACTGCAATCACTGCTACTCCGGTAGCACCGAAATACACTGCCACTTCTGCGGACGGTACGGCAGGTATTCTGGGTGTAATGGTCGGCGTTCGTTACACGGACCCCAACCTGAAGTACACGGTTTTCTCGCAGTACCTGCCTTCCGGCGCGTACACCTCGGGCTACCGTGACATCTACATCCGCGTCTGCGACGATCCCGATCAGCTTTATTCGATTCAGGCTGCTACGGTTATCGGTTCCAAGACGAACGGCGCTCGCGGTGCAATCGGCCAGAACGCTGCACTGTCGAGCTTCTCCGGCAGCGCAACCACCGGCCTTGCTAACACCGCACTGGACACCGGCTCTAACTGGGGTTCCTGCGCTTCGACCACTACGCTGGCTATGCGGATTGTGGACATCATCACCCCGGATGATACTTACCCAGAAGTTCTGGTTAAGTTCAACCACGGGGTTCATTCCTACCTGAACCCGCTCGGCGTGTAAGGAGTAACTTGACATGGCTATTTCACGTTCCCAGCTTCTCAAGGAACTCCTGCCCGGTCTGAACGCACTGTTCGGCATGGAGTACTCGCGCTACGGCGAAGAGCACAAGGAAATCTACGACACCGAAACTTCCGAGCGTAGCTTTGAAGAGGAGACGAAACTCTCCGGCTTCGCGGCTGCACCGGTCAAGACGGAAGGCGCGGCGATTGCGTATGACAACGCGCAAGAGGCGTGGACCGCTCGCTACACGCACGAAACCATTGCTCTTGGTTTCTCCATCACCGAAGAGGCGGTGGAAGACAACCTGTATGACAGCCTGTCGGCTCGTTATACCAAGGCTCTGGCCCGTGCTATGGCGTACACCAAGCAGGTAAAAGCTGCGTCGATCCTGAACAACGGGTTCAACGGCAGCTACCTTGGCGGTGACGGCACCACCCTGTTCGGTAACAACTCCTCCAGCACTCGTGTTGGTCACCCGCTGGTTAGCGGCGCTGTTAACTTCAACAGCCCCTCGACCGGTGTTGACCTGAACGAGACCTCGCTGGAAGCAGCGGTTATCCAGATCGCAGCGTGGACCGACGAACGTGGTCTGCTGATCGCAGCCAAGCCGCGTAAGCTCGTCATTCCTCCGGCTCTGATGTTCGTAGCCAAGCGTCTGCTTGATACGGAGCTTCGTGTCAGCACCACTGACAACGACATCAACGCGCTGAAGCAGATGGGTGCAATCCCGGAAGGCTACACGGTCAACCACTTCCTGACCGACACCAACGCGTGGTTCCTCACCACCGATGTACCCAACGGCATGAAGCACTTCGTCCGCGCATCGATGAATACGTCGATGGACGGAGACTTCGATACCGGTAACGTCCGGTACAAGGCCCGTGAGCGTTACAGCTTCGGCTGGAGCGATCCGCTGGGTATGTGGGGTTCGCCCGGTTCGACCTGATAGGTCAACCACCGGGGAGGGCTTTGTCCTCCTTCCTCTCCCCGGCTTTTACGCCCCCCTCGTGGGGGCGTTTTTTTATCCGCAGTTGTTGCGTCATTTACTTCTTCGTGATATAAAAATAAAACTCCGGGGAAATAGCCCCATCCGCACTGTCCCGGCAGACTATATGCAGATGGATGGGGAACTCGCATATGAGGCATCATCATGTCGTTTTCGACTTTCTCCGGCCCTCTCCGTTCGGGCACCGTCCGTGAAGGCACCGTAGCTCAGGGCCGTAACACTGGCCTTGTAGTTCTTAACCAATCCTACGACACGGGCGTTGTGACGGCTGCCGTTGGTAACGTCGATGTCCTGATTGGCAACCTCCCAAAAGGCGCTGCCATTGTAAACATCCTCGTGGATCAGATCGTTGTCCCCGGCGGTACCTCGACTTCTACGATCTCTGTCGGCACGGCTTCAGGTGGCGCGCAACTTTTCCCCGCCACTGCAACGACGGGCGGTGGTCGGTTCACAACGCTGGCGATAGCAAACGTACTGGCATGGGCTACGTTGTCCACAACTGCAGATACCCAGCTTTGGGTTCGTTATGCAGTCGGTACGGCGGCTGGCGTTGGCCGCGCTGTCATCAACGTGCAGTACGTTCAGCGTGCGGACGACGGTAGTCAGAACCCCGCTAGCGCCTAATAGCTAATCAGGGAGCAGAACTATGAGTATGCAAACTGATATTAAAAGTGTCTATCTGGGTACAACCGGGACACTTGTCAGCTATCGGACGCGTATCAGGAGTCTCGTTGTAGTCTCCGGCGCTACTACTGGCAGTATCATTCTGCGAGACGGCGGTGCATCTGGGACGGTGGAATTCCAGATGGACGTACCCGCTTCGGCTGCTAGTACGGGTGCCGTAAACAGTGTGTATATCCCCGACAACGGGATTCTGTTTGAGACGGATGTACACGCTACTTTGTCTGGCTGCACGGTGACAGCATTCTATGCCTAAGTCTCCCGCATGGACCCGCAAAGAAGGTAAGAACCCTGCTGGAGGCTTGAATGCCAAAGGTAGGGCCTCCTACAACAAGGCCAACCCCGGCAAGCCGGGACTGAAGGCTCCGCAGCCTGAAGGCGGCTCCCGCCGTGATTCTTTTTGTGCCCGGATGAGCGGCATGAAAAAGAAGCTCACTAGCAAGAAGACGGCAAATGATCCTAATTCCCGGATCAACAAAAGCCTGCGGGCTTGGAATTGCTGACATGGCCTCACCTAAGCCTACGAATCCTTCGCTCTGGCGGCAAATCTAAACTGAGGAAAGGCTAATGCCCAAAAGTTATAGCGAAATGACCCCTGAAGAAAGGAAGAAGGCTGACAGAGAGGCTGACGAGGGCGGCTATAACGAGGCTTCTGAAGCATACAATCTTGGACTGACTGATAGGCCCCCGCCAAGACCAGCCCCTGCTACGCCCAAGCCTAAGCCCAAATCCCCGGATAGGCCTTACAAGCCGGTTTCCCCGGATAGGCCGTACAAGAAGATGGCGTCGGGTGGCTATGTCTCCAAAGCTGACGGCTGCTGCTCCAAGGGCAAGACCAAGGGCAAGTTCCGGTAATTCCCAGCAAGCCAAGGTTGCGAAAGAGTTCGTAGCCGCAGATAAACGTAGGAGAAATGACAATGGCTGATATCGGTATTGGTGAATTTCTGAAGAAGCGCTTTGGCTCGTCTGCTAGTCGAGACAAGCGGATGACGTTGTCTGGTACTTTCGGTACCGAAGGTTCGCGCAAAAAACAACGCGAAAGGCTTGCTGAGCAGCCTTCCAGTGCTAAGCCTAAAGCTGCGCGTAATCGCGGGGAAGCCAAGCGTGACGCTGGCAAGCCGGACTACATGAGTCAGGTTTCTGCTAACGCACTTAAGAAGCATCAGGACAAACAACTTCCAGAAGTAAGTGTAACTGCTAGAAAGCGTCTTATGCCTGTATCGGACCTTCCTCCTGCTAAGTCCAAAGCCGCTGCACCGAAGCCGCGTGGCCCTTCCGAAATGAAATCCTTCATGGCTGATTTTGGCGAGGACAGCGATAACGCGGTCTTTAAGCGACTGCGTGAAAAAGGTTATGCCAAAGGCGGTCACGTAAAAGCCGATGGCTGTGCTAAGAAAGGCAAAACTCGTGGAAGGATCATCTAATGGGTAAGATGTCTGGCGAAATGGCTGCGTTCTTCAAGAAGAAAGGCAAGACCAAACTTGCCGCCCACGAGAAGCGCGAGGCTGCTGGCAAGGAGAAAGACACTCCCAAGATTGCGAAGCAAGAAGAGCGTGCTCTGAAAGGTGCTCCCAAGAAGCTGCGGGAGTACGAGAAGAAAGAGCACAAAGAGATGGGCTACGCCAAAGGCGGTAAGGTCAAGGCTGACGGCGTGGCTCGTAAGGGCAAGACGAAAGGCAGAATCTGCTAATGCGTCCGTCGCGGGGTATGGGGGCTATCGCTCCTGAGAAAAAACCGCGTAAGACCCGTTTGAGTCGGAAGGATTCTCCTCAGTTAATAGACGTTTATGCGAAAGGCGGCGCGTGCCGCCCTCGTAAAAAAGGATAGAAGACATGGGCGAAAACTACTATGGCGGCGGTTACATGGGGATGATGCAGCAGCCCCAGATGGCTTATGCCAGCCCACAGGGTTACGGCGGTATGGGTGGTATGGGTGGCTACGGTGGTGGTTACGCCAGCCCGCAGAGCTTTGGCGGCGGTTATGGTGGCTTCGGTTACGCCAGCCCGCAGAGCTACGGTGGTGGCTACAGCGGAGGCTACGGCGGCTATGGCGGTTATGGTTCTCCTAGCCCACAGAGCTACGGTGGTGGTTACGGCGGCTACGGTGGTTACGGCTCCCCCAGCCCGCAGAGCTACGGTGGCGGCTACGGCGGCTACGGTATGACACAGGGCTACGGTGGTATGGGCGGCTACGGCCCGCCCCAAGGGTACGGCTACGGTGCGCCGCAGGGATATGGCGGCATGGGTGGTATGGACGGCTACATGGGCATGATGCAGCAACGTCCGATGGGCGGTTATATGGGGATGATGCAGCAACGTCCGATGGGCGGTTATATGGGGATGATGCAGCAGCGTTCGATGGGCAGTCCCACTAACTACAAATCGTTCTTGCAGGGTTCCCCGACACAAGCCGCTTCCACGCAGTCCTCCACTGCGCCGAACCCTACGACGATATAAGCCATGACTACCTCTGGCACCGCTACATTTAATCTTGACCTCTCCGAGATAATCGAAGAGGCGTTTGAGCGTTGTGGTGCGGAGTTGCGGTCTGGCTATGATTTTCGTACCGCACGCCGGTCTCTGAACCTGCTGTTTCAGGATTGGGCTAACCGGGGTATAAACCTGTGGACGTTGGAGCAGGGCACTGTAGCTCTCACACCGGGCACGGCTACCTACTCCTTGCCGGTAGATACGGTTGATCTTCTGGATCACGTTATCCGCACGGGCAGCGGCACGACG
>Ga0181363_1000403_pt1 | contig 12438 bp, 24 predicted proteins | sample Fa13NDMLBSN_FD_130109 | JGI IMG/M metagenome (GOLD analysis project Ga0181363, IMG submission 130109) | Freshwater viral communities from Lake Michigan, USA - Fa13.ND.MLB.S.N | ecosystem: Environmental > Aquatic > Freshwater > Lake | place: USA: Michigan | collected 2013-09-23
GAAGACGTGGAAGAGAGCGACGACGACGAAAACATTTTCGGCGAATAACAGTCGCAAGTCTTAAAAACAACGGGGGTAAAACCTCGTTGTTTTTTTTCTTTTTCATAGTATTCTTGTATTCCTAATGATATACCTATTTAGGGTAGGATAAACTCTAACTTATTGACAAGCAATAAGTTATCGTTTAGCGTGGCTTGGATTCCTATCGGAATCCTTTTTAGTTACTACTTGAACTGTTCTATTTTTATTTTTACAGGTAACGGGAATACTAGGATGCTAGTTACTATCATCTAGCCTTCCTACATCCTGCGGAATGAAATCACGTAACGTACTGGGTATCAACATACTACCTACGCTACATTTTTTTGTTCTGTTCTAATTTTATTTTTTTTTCCTTTTCTTGCTCGTGTAGTAACGTTGTTACTACGAGTAAAACAATATTAACTTAAAACGCATAAAAAGATGAATGCAGTTTATTTAGATTCGTACATTACGAAGAACAAAAAAGGTAAAATGATGGATATGTTTATCTACGAAGTAGAAGGAACAAAATCCGAGATTGAAGATCTCAAGAAGGCTAAAGGTGAATACTACCGAGAAAGCGATGAAACAGGTAAACCCCTGTTCTACACGCCTACGTACTTCGGGGAAACAGCGGAGTTAAAGATAACTACTAACGGTAACGTTGTAGCGGATACATCTTTACTACGTAAGGCTAAATCACTACTAGCAGATAACGATTTCTTAGCGGATAAACTCGCTGATAGATTGTTAGATCAGATGGGTTTTGGTACTGTTACGAAGAGAGCAACCAAGAACCAGGTAGAGAAGACTGAAGAGGTAGAAAATGATGAAGAAACTCCGTTTGAAGAGGATTAATTGACTGATAATCAAGTAGTTAGAGAGAGGGACAGACCACCTGTGTCTGTTCCTTTACTCTTACTAAATTACTAAAAATCACAAAAAATTAACCTAATACATATAGCAAATGCTTAAACGTAAGACTTACATTGTATCTACCTATGTTAACTCCTATGAATGGATTACTACTAAAGACTGTTACTCTCTATTGCTTCTTAAGCTTTGGTATGTGAAACAGGGTTACCGGGTATGGGATTACCCGTTGTGGTTTGGACGATTAGTATATAAGATTACCGGGAAAGGTATCTTACGTGGCAAGGATGTTACGTTTGAGAAGTATATCCCGGGAAGTGACCAAATAACTTATCATACACCTTATCACAATTTCTTATGAGTAAATTCATTGACCAGTGTGAAACTAATCTCCGCTTGTTCGAGAGATTAAACGGTCGGCTACCAAGTAATGCCGATGAGTTCGCGGAGTTCTGCGAGTATGTTTCTAAAAACAGTATCTCTAATAAGGGTATCGGTAATATAGAAGCGTGCTTTATGGAAGATATGATCCGCGAAATTGAAGATGAATACTATCGCAGTCTTAACGAAGCCGACTTTTGGGACGGTGATGAGACAGATAAGATTCAGTATTAACATTGTAAAGGGAAGAATGCTAACTGCACTAATATAACTTTGGTAATAGTTAAATGCATTCTGTATCTTTACAACCTTTATGTACTAACCCGCAAGGGTAAATAGTCTTGACAATCTGTGTAAGAGAATCCTTGGCTATCACCAAGGCATCAGCAAGAGACTGGGTACATATGTCTTATGTTAATTGAAGTATAGTTCAGCACTATAAAAACTACAATTATAAGGTTAAACAACTATTCTGTTTGACATAAGATAACCCCGCACATTGAAGAATGAATCAGCACTGTAAACTAAATACAATGCTAAACGAGAAGGCAGGCCACTAATAGTTAACTATAAGGCTCTCTTCATTCTGTTGTATGTGCAAAGCCGAGTAGCGATACTTGTGGCCTGCCGACTCATAAACTTTGTTTAACCAAAACCCTTTAAAGCAATGGATACTTTTACCAACGCGATGTTTTCTAACGACAGTCTTACCGCTAACGGCGCAGTTACTCATAGTACTGCAGGTAATTTCTGTCTTGACCTGTTCTTTATAGCAGGTGCGAGCCGTAACATGTCTGAAGAAGATATCATAAAAGCATTTATCCGAGCATACCGCGAAGATAGACTTACTGCTATTAAGATTCTATTTTGGGCAAGAGATGCACGTGGTGGTGCAGGAGAGAAGAGATTCTTTCAGGTAATAATGAGAAGCATTCTGTTATCATTCCCGGATGTGTATGAGCAAATCGCTATACATATACCAACGTTTGGTTACTGGAAGGATATCTTTATTATCGAGAAGCCTACCGAAGATACTCTTAATTGGTTGGGTCACCAACTAAAAGAGAATGCTAACGCCAATCTATTAGCCAAGTGGTTTCCACGTAAGGGCGAATGGTTTGTGGCTATGCATAAGTATCTCGGGGTATCAGCAGGTGCGTTCCGCAGGATGCTTACCTCTATGTCTAATACTGTAGAACAGAAGATGTGCGCTAATGAATGGGAAACCATACAATATAGCAAAGTACCTTCTGTTGCAGGAAAGAGATATAGTAACTCTTTTAACAAGCACGATGGTGTAAGATATGCATCTTATATCAGTGATGTTATGGAAGGCAAGCAGAAGATGAATGCTTCAGTATTATTTCCAAGTGATATTGTTCACAAGATCACAGAGTTTAGATGGGATGAAGATGATAACACAATGGCATATGATGCTATGTGGAAGTCTCTACCTAACTATATGGAAGGATGTACTGAACGTATCTTACCTGTCTGCGATGTATCAGGTAGTATGCAAGGCACACCAATGGACGTATCAATAGGGTTAGGTCTGTATATCTCTGAACGTAACGAAGGTCCTTTCAAGGATTTAGTACTAACGTTTAGTGAGAATCCACAGTTCCATATGATACAAGGTAATACTATTTCGGATAGAATACATAACCTGAGTAGAGCGGACTGGGGTATGAATACTGACCTAGTCAAGACATTTACTGTGTTACTTCAACGTGCGGTTGATGGTAAGGTAGCACAGGAAGATATGCCTACTAAGTTACTGATTATCAGTGACATGGAGTTTGATACAGCCTGTGGTACACGTACTAACTTTGATTACATCAAAGATTTGTATGCACGCTGTGGTTATCAGATGCCAGGTATAATCTTTTGGAATGTTAACGGTCGCCTTGGTAACGTACCTGTTAAGGCTAACACACCAAATACTGCCCTTGTTAGCGGGTTCAGTCCTAGTATTATTAGGTCTGTATTAGGTGGTGACGAACTGTCTCCATTAGCAGTAATGTTGAAAACTATTAACGTTGACAGATACAACTGTATTAAGGTCGACTAATGTATATGAAAACGTGGGATAAGTTCTCGCGTTTTCTTTTTTTTGTTTTTTGTTTTTTCTTTTTACGATAATAAGGGAATCCTCCCGACAAAATTTCTAAATCTAACTTATGTCAAAGACTAAAAATTCAGAAGAGTTCCGTCGTATGATGGACGAGCAGGAACTTATGCATTCCTTTCACTATGCTGAACAAGAAATGGAGAAACAAGAAGTACTCCGTGATTTACAGGCAGAAGAAGCTATTAATAAAGCAACTGATGAGTATATAGTAGCACAAAAGACTTTTTTAGAAGCAATGCAAAAGTTTCAAGTAGCATTAGATGCATACAAAGAGTACAAAGGTGATCTTACTTCTGAAGAAGAAGAGTTAGATAATACTACCGATACACTTCGTAACATGTTTAAAGGGTTTAATCCAGATGATTTGAAATGACACAGATTGAATTCAACTACCGAGTAAGTCTTATCGAAGACATCTCTAAACAGAAAAAGTTAATAACCGGTGAAGTAATATCAGTAGAAGAGTTTGATTATTTATATGATCTACCAGATCATGAACTAGAAAATATTCTTTCTATTGGCGATAAGTTGCTTCACGATTTTCCAAACTATGAAGAAATATAACTTCTACTTGTTACTTTACTTTGTTGTAATAGTACTAGTAGCTTGCTTGGTATCTTGCCAGTCAAGTAAAACTACGGCGGTTAATCCGTGTGAACATATGGTAAATAAAGAGAAAGGATATAATCCGAATCACTTGTTACCTTATAGACATTAATATTACCTCGTGTCATGATTTTTTATATATGAAACAAAGGTTTCTATAAATTAATTCGTAGTAATGACGCGGGGTAACCCTCTTTTATATCAACTAAAACCAACTTTTAAAAATGCAAGTAACTAATATTACAGGTATGGTTCCTGTTCAAAAAACTACGTATGAGAATCTTAAGAATCAACCTATTGATAAGCAAAGGTTCTCTTTCTTTAAGGGTTCTCTGTATACTTGGACAGAAGATACCAGAGCAGAGTCTGATACTCATATCTATTGGGCAAGTAATAACTGTAGCCCTAAATGGAATGATAAAACAGGATTGTATCTCAAAAGAGATTCAACCTTTGGTTGTACCTATGAGAAGGCTACCAAGAAATTCAAGTGGTGGTTTGGTAAGCAGGCTACTATTAACGGTACTCTTATAGTTGCTGATATGTGCAACTACTTCAAGACTGAATGGTTTAATAGCATACCTGTGGGATTGAGATTAAGTACCACTAATACCAATATGAATAAGGTATTGTTAGGTAAGATTACTAACTCGAGAGACTTAATAAAGGCTATCATTAAGACTAACCCTACTTTACGCGGTATGAATATATCTACCGAGTTAGTATGGGACTATGTTAATAAGAATCAAGGCTTTAGAATTCAGGCTCTTGCTGATACATTAAGTGTTGCCAAGGACCCTAACCATGCTATTGAATATGTAATTTCAAATGGTACTACGGTTTGGGATATGCAAGACTTAATCAAACAGGCCCAGATGTTAGGGCGTAAGATAGACTTTAAGTGGTCAAGTAACCGTGTCAAAGAAGTTCACCACGAATGGACTAAAGAGATAATGGATATTGAGCAAGAGAATGTAGAATCTATTGACTATCAGTATGTTAACGAGTTACCTCATAACGGTTGTCTCGAGTTAGTTACTAATAGCAAAGACCTATACATAGAAGGTAGGACAATGTGCCACTGTGTATATAGTAACTACAATGATCAGGTTAGGGACAAGACTTACTTTGTATTGAAATTTACCGACCGAGATGTGCGGGCTACTCTAGGTATTACTAAAAACTGGGAAGGTAATGACTTCATTATTAACCAGATGTATAGTAAGCATAACAAGTCTGTTGACCGGTGTTATCACGACTACGTGGAAGCATGGTTAAAGAAACCTGAAGTTCAGCAGTGGTTCAAGGATAACTATAAAAGTAATCAGTTAGCAGAGCCACCTGAAATGGTGTGGATTTAGAATTTTATAAGTATGAGCGAGCAAGATAAAAGAGCGGTGTACATGGGGACATTTGAAAGACACCGAAAAGAAATGAATACTCGTCTAGATGATATAGTACTGCAGTTATCCTTATTAAAAAAGGGTATGCAGTACGGTATCATTATAGGTGGTGTAGCATTAGGTATGGCCCTCGTGGCTTTATTAAGTTAGCTATATTAGTTAACTTTAATTTGTAGATTGTATTGATATTCTACATTTCTTTTTGTAACAGAACTATCTTTGATTATGTATTATCAACTGCCTAACGGTAAGACTATCTGGCTGGATATCAGCGACATTCTTGACATAACTGATCAAGATATTAGAGATCTTATCGCCGCTAACGCAGGTGAACATATACATAGTCCTTGGCATGGTTCCTCTATAAATAAGAAAATAGAATCATCAGATTACGATGAAGAGGACGACGAAGGAGACGACGTGGATATAGACTATTACTATAGAGAATATTATCCCGATGAATTCCCAGATGGTCCTGATGAATTAGATCTTGAAATAGATCGAGAAGATTAATCAATTTTTTTAAAACTTAAAACAATGGTAAGTAAAGTTAAAGTTACCGCTAATGAAGCGGGTCAGGTTGTTATTGTATCAAAAGAAAACCAAGAGTATGGACACATCCGTGTTGAGCAGAAGCGTACTATTATTTCTGACAAAGGATGGGTTACAGTTAAACCTATTAGTGCTTTGGTTCACGGTACAGTAGACGAGTTAGAACAGTTAGGTTGGGAGAATGGTCAAGAGTTACCAGGTAAGATTGTTATCAAAGAATCTTTGGTTCCATTCAATACCGATAACCCAGAGAGAGATTATAAGATTGCCGGTAAGACAGGTATCGTTTGTTGTCTAGATGGACAACCTATCTATCGTAAGACATTCTTTAATCCAAGTGGTAATGACCAAGATGAAACTATTGCTCATAACAATAGCGATTCTATTAGAGTTGCCAACACTGTTAAAGAAGAAACTGAAACTCCTTTCGGAGAGTAATCAGATCTCATAACTAAAAGCAATAGGGTAGGCAGATGTCTACCCTTTGTTTTTGTTTTTTTATAAATTTTATAATTGTAAATAATATGGCATCCTACCAAAAAGTAGTCTATAACGGAAGACTAAGCGAGTATCAAAGTTATGGTAACAAGTATCATAAGAAGAGATATCAAGAGTATGAGCGAGACGAATTTAATTCGTATCAGAACTTTCTTTACAAGCGAGCACTGTTCGGTCTAACGGTGTATCAGGAAGAAGAGTTGTCTAAGATGCATTGGGATAAGAAGAAGCGTATACAACGTGTACACGAAAGAGCCCAAAGTATACTGAACCTATGGAAGCAAGAGCTTGCTAATCAATGGGTTGCGAAAGGTTTGACCGAGGTATTTCATCACAGTAGACTAGTAAAAGATATGGTAGAAATATTTGCTAGTCATACAGATTCTAATTATATTAGCAATCTAGAATTCAAAAGTCTTGGTATATCTAAGAAAGATATAGTAGATAAATTGATTCACGAAAAAGTACTACCAAATAATTTTTATCAACTAAAAGCAGCCTGACATGAGTATTAACGAACTGGAAAACGAAGAAGTTTTGTTTCTTTATTTTACTAATCGTAAGTGGTTAGAGATGTACGAGAGTATGTTTAAAGACTTAACTTACCAAGATAGTCTTGATATACTTGACTACGGTAGAATAACAGTAACAAAGTTTATTACGGAAGAAGAGATAGTAGAGATGAAGGAGTCTGACCACTATAAGTATTCATTACTTATCAATAGTAAGTTAGAACCGGTAGTATCTTTAATTGAGGATGTGGATTCTAGTTTGTATACAAAGGTCAAAGACTGTTTTAGAAAAACAGAGATCTAATGAAAACAACGTTTATTATGAATGGGAGTACTAAATTAGTATTAACTCCCGAAAACGAAGCAGAAGAAGTGATGTTAAAATCTCTTACTGCTCAGGATAATATTGTTACAGGTGTAGGTGACGGTAGTCATATCGCTCTTACCTACGGGTCGTCGTCAGTAATAATAATGAAGTCTGATAATGTTACAGCCCAAAGCGAAGAAGTGTGACGGTTGTAACGAAGTAAAACAAATCTGGAAGAAAGAAGGTAAGCAGAAGTTTTGTAAGCAATGCTGGAGTAGCCGTACATTTAAGGGTATGTCAAGCACTAAAAAACCAACAGCTAAGAAACCTATGCGCCTTCAATCTTCCAAGATTGTTAAACTTAACGTAGCTTATACAGTATTGCGAGAACAGTTTATGAAGAACCATCCTTTATGTCAGGCCCGTATCCCGGGTTGTAACATAAAGGCTACCGATATACACCATAAGAAAGGTAGAGTCGGTAAGTTATTCCTAGATGATTCAGAGTTCTTAGCAGTATGTAGGATGTGCCACACGTGGATAGAAAATAATCCTGCGGAAGCAAAGTTGTTAGACTTCAGTAAATCAAGAGAATCATGATTATAAAATTTGAGAAGTTAGAGGGTTACCCAAATCTTAGAGTGATAGATCCTACGTGGAGAGGAGATAACACAGACCTATTAGTACATGCGGATTTAAGCAGGGCTATAGAGAAGTTATGGGGAGATGAGATCAAACCCGGTAGTGTGGTAACCTTTGAGATATCGGCTATACCTATCAACGGTCTATCAGAAATGTTTACTATAGAAGGTAAACCAAAGATACAGTTAGGCGGTGCTATGTACACTAACAAGACTGTAGGATTGCAGTTCATCTGTGAACTACTATTGATGTACGTAGGTCCTGCATATCCCGAAAACTTTTATTTAAGAAAACATGAATAGAGAAGAGATCCAAGATACTGCTCTTGCAGTTTTACTATCATCTAGTCGTGTAGGCATCGGCGTGTCGATGGGCGTGGGGAAAACCCTCATCGGTCTAAAACACATGAAAGAGAATTATTGTGATACATGTAAGTTCCTAGTTGTTGCTCCTAAACGTGCAATATTTAAATCTTGGTTAGAAGAAGCGGATAAACATGGGCTATCTGTACTAAAAGATCACATAGAGTTTAGTACTTACCTATCGTTAAATAAGCAGAGTACTGACTATGATGTAGTATACCTAGATGAATGTCATAACTTGCTGTATTCCCACGATTCTTTTTTATCTTCTTTTACAGGACCTATCATAGGATTAACTGGGACTCCTCCCAGGATAGCGAAGTCTGAAAAAGGAGAAATGGTGGCAAAGTATTGTCCTATTACCTATAAGTATATTACCGATGATGCTGTTGAAGACGGTATCTTAAATGATTACCAAATCATTGTACATATGCTTAATCTTGATACACGTAAGAATTATATGCAAAAGACTAGAAAGGGACAGTTCCCTACCTCGGAACTTGCTAATTATAATTACTGGACCGAAAAGATTATGAATTCATATGGTGGTAAGGACTTACAGATAGCCCGGGTTATGCGAATGAAAGCGCTTATGTCGTATCCTAGTAAAGAAAAGTATGCTTCCGAGTTATTTCAGTATATAACCGATAAGGTAATTCTTTTTGCTAATACACAAGATCAGGCCGATAAACTTTGTGATCATAGTTATCATAGTGGTAACCCTGACTCTGAAGTTAACCTTGATAAGTTTAAATCTGGAGAGATAGATAAACTTAGCTGTGTATTACAATTAAACGAGGGTGTTAATATACCTAATCTTAAACAAGGTATTATTATGCATGCATACGGTAATGAACGGAAGTCTGCACAAAGACTAGGTAGGTTATTACGTCTTAATCCTGATGAAAAAGCTACGATTCATATTTTATGTTATGAAGATACGGTAGATGAAGCTTGGGTAAACCAGGCTCTTCAGGATTATGATAATTCTAAAATTAAAAAAGTTAAAAGAAATGTCTAATTATTTACCTGCGGGATCTGATAGAGATCCGCGCGCACCTTGGAACTATGAAGATCTTTGTCCTAATTGTGATAAAGATATTATCCGTGATATAGCGGATCAAGAAGCTACTAATAGCGATAGAGACTATGATGAAGTATTAGAATCTATGCTAGAAGATGCTTGCATATGTAAAGAATGTTATAAAGAAGAAATGGCAGATGATGAGTGGGCAAACTGGCGAGACTGAAACCATTGAACTAGAGGATGTAAAGCTTGATCTATCCTTCTTGGAGGATAGCAAGCTCATCTTGTTTAATGATGACCATAATAGTTTTGATAAAGTTATTATGGCTCTTATTGTGTACTGCCAAATATCTGCTGCTAAGGCTGCAGAGCTAGTCATGAAGATTCATAATGAGGGAAAGGCTGTGGTAAAGTATGGATCTCGTGACAATCTTGAGCCTATAGCAGATACATTTGGACAAATGGATTTAACCTGTGAAATAGAAGACCCATGAAAGTAGGAGACTATGTAGAGTTTGCAGGAAATATATTTTATGCAACTAAAGATCTTACTATAGATACTCTAAATTTTAATGAGTTTGAAGTACTTGCTATCTATGTAAAGGTTCTTCCTGATGACTACGCTGTTGGTAAATTATCTAAAATAATATGGCCTAAGGGTGGAAATAGTCCGCATGTAGTTACACCAATATTTATAACAAAATGAAAAGTAAAAGACTATCAGATGATGACATGGTTAAAGATATAATCAACACCATGTTTATTATAGCCGGTCATGATGTATCCTATGAGGATATCAAGGACCGTAAGGACCAATGGTACTATGACTGGACCATGACTCCTGAGCAAGAAGATAAATGGATGGAGTGGATGGTAGCATACTTCCGTAAGCATAGAAAGCTTACTGTTAGATATGCTCAGCAATCTGCTTCTATGTATAACCTGATGTGGGGGCTTAAGGTCAACCGTCCTGAACTAGAACAAGAGAATGAGTAAAGAAGAGATCAAAGAGAGTGTAGCCATAAAGAGCAGACTCAAGTACATTACCGATGAGGAGCAACTTAAGGTAATAGACTTTATCATGGACTACAGTTTCAAGGATAGCAAAGAGGTATACACCAATGGAATAATCTTAGTTCCGTTGTTTAGAGTATTAGATGCTATAGAACAAAAGGGTAATCAATATCAAACAGGAGGTGGAGATGAATAAGAATATAAACCTTTTAAAAAAATGATTATAAAAAAATTATTAGTTGTGGCCCTTTTACTATTAAGTAGCTGGGTTGAGGCACAGTCTACTTTAAAGGCTGTTAGTTTAAGGTACGGTGAAAGAGTAACCGTTGACGATCCTTTCGAATGGGATGAGCTAGATACAGGACTTAATATTCCGGTGCATATATCGGAAGATAATACCATTACAATTTACTCTAAAGAGAAGCAAAAGTATATTGCTATTGATGCCGGAGAAAATCTAGATCAGCATTCTACTATGTGGAAAACAATAGACATCGATGGTAATAGATGCAATATTTATATGACTTATATAGATAATTCATTATATTTGCTTGTAGAATATAGGACCATCGGCTGGTACTATGAATTAGTAGAATATTAAAAACCAACACTTATGAAATTGCACGGAAAAAGAATTCTCATTGAGAAGCCTATGAAGCCTGAGTCTCAGGTATTGCTATCAGAAGAAGCTGAAGCAGCTATGGAAAAGGACTGGATGAAAAGCTGGACTAAGCTTAAAGTATTTGCGGTAGGTAGCGATTGTAACATCGTAGCACCTGGAGATCTTGTATATATCGGTAACGCTTTGGCTAACTCTGAAATTATAGACATCGATGGTACTTTATACTTCCTAGTTAACGAAGCTGCTGTCTGTATTACTTGGTAATGTGAAAGAGGTATTAGAAGAACTTGTTATGCAGATGGACAATCTGCGTAATAATAAAACTGTGCCCTATCTAAACCCGTATAAGGGTATAGATGACTGCATTGAATTAGTACACAGAAAGATAAAGCAGTTAGCTAATGAGTCTAGTAAAGGAAGTAACCAGAAGACAACTTAAAATAACTGAATCAGGTAGAAGTACGGACTTCATTGCTCCTAGCTTTGGACACGGATGTTTATTTAATTGTAGTTACTGCTACATGAAGAGACACCGTCCTACCGGATTACAGATTGCAAAAAATGTAGATGATGTATTAGATGCTATAGGTAGGCATCATGAGAATCTTTATTATTATGGGTGGATTAATACCAACAAACCTAATCAAACACATGATACTAGAGTTACCTATGATATAGGTACTAATGAAGATCTAGCTTTGCATGCTAAGTACTATGACTTACAGAAGATATTTGACTACCCAAAAGGTAAGGATATGATGTTTTCGTTTGCTACCAAGCATGTAAACTATAACCTGTCATTTATTGAGACTCATCCTAGTAGAACGCGTATTAGATTTAGTCTTATGCCGCAGAAGTATGCTGATATACTAGAGCCTGATACCAGTCCTATAGAAGATAGGATAGATGCTATTAATTATTTCATTAAATCTGGCTATGATGTACACATTAACTTTAGTCCTGTTATAGTTACAGATACTTGGTTAGAAGACTACCGAGATTTATTTATGCTGGTAGACAAGATTGTGTATGCTGAATACAAGAGGGAAAAAGGTATAAAGTCTGAGGTTATATTTCTTACTCACAATGAGAAGAAGCATGAGTATAATCTTGCTAACAATATTCCCGGGGAAGAACTACTATGGAGGCCTGATATACAAGAGAATAAAATCTCTAGTAATGGTCAGTTAAATATCCGCTATGAGCATAAGCTTAAGGCAGATTATATCTACCAGTTTAGAGCCTTGCATGATTTACTAATCCCTTGGAATACAATACGTTATATATTTTAGTATGAAGACACAGTATAAAAACAGGTATGGTGATGTTATCACCTTTGAGAAAAAAGACAATGTCATAGAGATGACAGGGTTTACCGAGCACTTCCGTGTAGGAGGCTGGCCCGGTGAAACAGAGATGCCTAACTATAAGTTCTCCATGATAGACCCTAGTGGTGGACCGTACATTACTGCACAAGCAGAATGGCA
>Ga0181363_1000404_pt1 | contig 12422 bp, 21 predicted proteins | sample Fa13NDMLBSN_FD_130109 | JGI IMG/M metagenome (GOLD analysis project Ga0181363, IMG submission 130109) | Freshwater viral communities from Lake Michigan, USA - Fa13.ND.MLB.S.N | ecosystem: Environmental > Aquatic > Freshwater > Lake | place: USA: Michigan | collected 2013-09-23
GAACTATCTCTTACGACAGCAGTAATGATGTCAATCACACTTGATGTCAGCGTGTAGGATTCATTATTGGCATTAAGCGCAATATTTTCTTGGACAATCGTCCACTGGTTCAAACCACGGTTTGCCCACTCAGCAAGAAGCAGATTCAAGCTACGGCGAGCCGTGCGCTGGTCGTATCCTGTGCGGATCTCAATGCCACAACGCTCAAACGCCTCTTCGATGTAGTCGGCTACATCTAACTCAAATGTCTTCGTGCCAGAAACTGTCATATCAACTCATCTTGCAAGGTTTCATACGAATCACTATTCCGCTGCCACGGCTTACAACAGAGCCGCCCTTACTCATCTTCTTTGCCTTGCCTTCGCCTATGACACGCATACGCTTCATTACACGCATCGGTTTCATAGGCTTTACGAGGCCGCCCTTGGCAAATCCGGCAGTAGCACCCATCTGTCCGGTTGTCTTATTCATACCGATAAGACCCGGATTTGTCTGCTGCGTTGTTCCCTGCGGTTGACCAAAAGCATTCCCCTGCATCCCGTAATCCGTTGGTGAAGCATATGGGGACGCCTGTGGTATCTCTGGCGCGGCAGGTTGCGTAACACCAAGGTTTGCCATGCCTACAGGAGGAGCAGCTTCAACCGCACCACCGTCGGCATATTTACGAGTACGGTTCATCATCTCAACGTCCCCCTGCTCTACCAAACCCCTTAGTAGCAATACCACAACCGCGCTTTGACGAACGCTTGGCTGTTACTATGCCACCCTTGCGAAATGCGGAGGGTTCATCCGTTGGACGTTGCCCCGCCTTTGGCGTAAGATCCGAATCTGCCATTGAACTGAGGCTATCACGCAAAGTTGTTTCTCTATTTTGAGCCGCTTTATTTGTAAGAAAATCTGGAACAAAATCACTGAGTTCCGGTTTCTTGTATTGGTTCATGCCCATATCTTCGGCCTTGAACCCTATTTTCTGCTTTGGCGAAACCTTGGACATATAGTCCCCGCTGCCACCTGAAACTTCTGGGCGATCAGGCAAGGGCGCAAGTTCGCGGGTCTCTACCTTACCAACCTTTGGAAGGGTGTCCATGACATCTTTGCCGCTCTTCATCCGCGCACCGCCACGATTGGAGGTGGTCTTGGGAGGGGCCATCTTCGTGTTGTACTTCTTGCCCCGAAATTCAAACGTGCTTTCTCCGGCATCCAGTGCCGAACGAAACGCTACATCAAACTCTTTGCGAATTGAACTTGCCATCTTACTTACTCCTCTTCTTCGACATACCAGCCTGTGATAAGGCAATGGCGATTGCTTGTTTAGGGTTCTTTACCACAGGACCCTTCTTACTTCTTGTATTCAAGGTTCCAGCCTTAAACTCGCGCATCACCTTGCTGATCTTCTTTTGAGCCTTCATGATCAATCACCTGTAGCCAGATGTCTTAGCAGCAATCTTGGGAGGCTGTTTTACAAACTGCTTACCCTTCGCCTTGCCAGCACGTTTAGCCTTCGTCGTCGCAGCATACTCAGAAGGAGTAAGAGCCTTAATCGCAGCCTCCGGCAAATACCTCTCACCTGTCTTACTAGACGGCTTACCCGATTTGGTACGCCACTTCTGATCAGACCAGTTCTTCAAGGATTGTTGTGGAGCCTTCATTAGTCCCTATATCCTCCGCCCTTTGCCTTGTACTGTTTAGCCAGCATCTGCGCTTTACGAGCAGACCACTGACCAGCAGCCGTACCCTGCACGGCTGCGCCCTTGATTTTGCTAAACAAAGCCTTCCTCATAGTAGGCTTTGTGTAGTTACCTGAAGCATTTACACCAGACTTCTTTACAGGCAACTCACTCTCCTTAGCTTTTGCCACGGCCTTTTGGCTTACCAATAGCAATCATAATCGCCATGCCACGGCCCTTTGGAGCCTTGCCGTGAGCCATGCCACCATGCTTCATTTTACCCTTGCCGTCGGCTGCAAAAGATGGAACCTTCTTCCCGTCCTTCATGACCATTGGCATACCGCCATCGGCATACCCTTTGCGCGCTGTCATACCACCATCGCGCATCTTAGCACGGGGCAGCGCATTGGTGGGTCCGCCGGGTCCGCCGGGAGCACGAGGCAGCGCATTAGTGGGTCCGCCGGGTCCGCCGCGAGCACGAGGTAGTTTATTAGTCACATCTCCGGGACGAAGTGTCATCCCGCCCATTGCCATCTTAATGCGGGGTAGTTTAGGCATTCCGGGGGAAAAGGGTTTCTCGCCGGGACGGGGGGAGGAACCCTTTGGACGAGCCTGTACAGTTCCGCCCATTGCCATTGGCTTACGTGGATTAAACCCACCCAAACCAGCACCCCCTCCGCCTTTAGGCTGATTACCCATTCCGCCACCTATAGGAGGACGACGAGGACCATCTCCAACGCCATCATAACGAGGAGGTCTGTTAGTCCCTCCAACGGGAGGACGAGGCATGTTTGGATTACGTATACGCATGGTAGTCTCCTATCTGTTTTCAACTAAACGATCTATTTTCTCTTCAATCCGATCAAATCTCTTGATGAGTTGGTCTAGATCGTTATGAAGATCTACTCGGGTAACATAGTTTCGGGCTATGTCCTCTCGCGTATTTGCAGTATGGCGGTATAATTCGTTAACCCTGCCATTAAGATACACCAAAATCCACGCCGTAGGAATGAGGATTATTGTTAAAAGTATGTTCCAGATAAACTCTAATCCAACCATCATGTCAGCATTTCCATCTTTTGCGGGCCTGACGAAGGCGGCTGTTTGGATCTTTTGCAGCTTCCGGGAACATCTTCGCTTGTCCCGCTGATCTTGCACAGTAAGACTTACGGCGTTTAGCGCGTTTCCCAGTAGGGTTATCTTCAGTAACGGCAGTACTCAACTTTGATCCGGGATTGGCACGACGAAAGGCTTTAACACCCTTTTCTGTCATGCCAGCACCCTGCTTTGTCGGGCGAAAGTTACCAGACTTAACAGATGTCTTGATTCCCATGCCCTTGGCCATTATGCAGTCCCCGCATCGTTCTTAATTAGGACCAAAATAAACATACTAGAACAGGCGTTATTTGCGGCAGATCCGATTGCTTGAGCCTCTACCGTTGTTTTTTCAGGAATTACGGCAGGGTACTCAAAGGAGTAGTCACTGGAACCATTATTTACAGTGGTAACAGCTACGGTTCTGCGAATGTTATCTGTTCCACGGACCATCAAACGACCAGTGACAGAATTGCTACCAGTTATTTGACCTGAAGAAAACAACCCCTGCGAGAGATACGCGGTATATCCAGCGGGTACGGTATAACTTCCCGTTACCCTTGCGTTGTAGTCATACTCAATAATGTCATACACGACTGCGGGGACACCCGCAGTTACTGTTCCTGTACCAACATAGATGTTCCCGGCAGCAGCACCTGAAGATCCTGCTGTGGCAACATACAACTGATTTATGTGTAGGAAGAACTGTGTGGTGAGAACTGCCGTCTGACCATTTAACGTAACCGTCTCTGATATCACGCTATGGTTTGCGTCCAGTCCCTCGACATAAACAGTTCTTGCCCCGGTGCCAGCAGAAGTGTCGTTAGAATTGGCCGAACTAACGCTCATCCTCAGTGCAGAAGCGGGGAAAGCAAGTAGGCCCCCGTAGGGCCAAACAGTTTCTGTAGAAGTATCTACGTCAGGATTATACCCAAAAACAATAACGCTCTCATGCCATGAGATTTGCCCACGCGCCACTTGAAGTTCAAACGGCTCTGTAGAACCTGTCCGCGTTATGGATGACGGGGGTCGTGCCATGGATCAAATCCTCACCCAAAGTTCTTTGTCATCTCAAGAACAATCGTATACCTGTCCCCAGCAGTGGCTCCGACAGTTGTAAACATAATGTCTCCTGTCTTACCGCTACCCGCATTATTGGTTATCCCACCAAACCTTGAAAACTCGAACGAGACAAATTGATCTGCACCAATAGTGTAGCAAATAACGTCCGTTGACGCATCCCAAAGGATGTCAACACCCATGCCAACCGTCATGGCATCTAGTGTAACAATGTTGACTCCGGTGCAAGTTTTCCCTTGAAAACCAGTCAAGGCCGAAACGTCTACTTTAAGAACAGCAGACTCACCTGTTCCATCGGAAATGTTAGTAAATTTCATGACGGCGGTTCTTGTGCCATCAAAAATTATCTGTGAAGTTACTGCATCAGCCATGTGATCTATCCTTCAAATAAGTGGAAGGGGTGCCAGATATTGACACCCCTCAAATCACATTACGGAACGTAGGTGCCGTGCTGGATGTAGTTTACTACCAGATAACCAGTACCCGTGCCTGTGTTTGTTGATGTAATCATGATCTTTACATCAGTCGTCCCGACAGTAACCCAGTTACCAATTCGAGTTGCATCTGCACCCGCTGTGGCAGCAATGATTCCAAGTGTACCGCCCGCAACTGCCGCAGCCGCCGTAAGTGCTGTTGCCGATGCTGTTGTGCCGATGCCAAGGGTAGTAGCTGCACCACTCCAAATAGCAGTTACATAAAGTTGAATGCTTGTGATTGTGCTGTTTGCTGGAATCACGATGGACGTCGTATACACGCCAGCGGAGCCGCCGTTGGTAGCCTGTGTGATTGCTTCGTACTGTGAAAGAACAACTTCGCCGACGTTATTAACGTCTGTGCCAAGCGTTGTACCCGTTGTAGATTTGATGGTGCCAGCGCGAATTGGGCCGGAAAAGGTCGTCGTACCCATGAGGATCTCCTGTCGTTGGGTTGTCTGCCACAGTGGCAGTCAGGGATTGCAAAACTCTACAATAAAAAAAGGGCTGACACAAGGCCAGCCCTTTCATATTTCTGTCAGTGACAGATTTTATGCACCCTGCGAGCCGTACATGGCGCGAGGATCAGACCAACCGAAGCTATAACGCTCACGGGCCTTGTAACGAGCGTTGCCCGTTTCAAAGTCACCTTCCATAGCCGTCTTAATCGGGCTACGGACAAAGTGCTTCATGCCGTTTGGTGCGTCTGTCTTGATGAAAAACGCATCAGGATCGGTCAGGAAGTGGTTAACACAGAAGCCCTGTGGCATATAACCACCCGTCTTGATCGCATTGATGTCATTATCAGCAGTACCAACGCGCTGTTCCGACTTCAAGATACGCTCTGCGGTGAACTGAAGAGCAGATGGGATGATCAGCTTCATGCCACGGAGGGCAATCTTCAGACCACGCTCGTCGATGAACGCTGCAATGTCGATCAGAGCCTGTTCGAGAGAAGTCTCGTTAAGATCTGCCTGAGTTGCAAGCGTGTTCGACAAGTTACCGCCGCCAGTTGTAGGATGTGCGCTGTTGATCAACGAAACACCGTCGCCGCCTTTATAGGACGAAGAAAATGCGTTGTTGAGGACAGAGGCAGCCTTCACCTGTTTGGTGTTGGACATCGACCGTGCAAGAGCGCGGGTATAACGAGCCGACAGCTTGTCATACAGGTTATCTTCCACTGCCTCTTCCGTGATGGCGAATGCAAGAGCAATCGTCTCATGGGTGTAGCGAGCAGTGAAGGCTTCACCAGCGGTGTCATACGAGATGGCTGCGCCTTCGCCCTTTACAGGGGCTTGGCCGAAGCCGGAGAGCATGACCTCTTCCTCGAATGCACGGTCGGAATTTTCCGTGTCGAAGATTTCGGAATGCTCATTGTCGTAACGGTCGTACTCCAAACCGAAAAGGGCGTTAAGACCCGGCTCCAGTTCTTTGAGGAGTTGTGAACGAGTAATAGCCATGGTTCATTACTCCTTAAATACCCGCGCCAGTGCCATTGGCATTGTAACGGTAGAAGTGATTGTTAAGCAACACAATCGCCAGACGCCCAGCAACCGTTGCATCAGAGTTCGCAGGAGTATCCTCGAAGCCCAAAATGCGGAGGTTGAGAGTGTTGGTAGTTGTCGCCGTTGAAACTGCCAACTCACCTGCGGACAAACCAGAGGTCGTTGAACCCGTGGTAGCCGTTGCAAAGTTAGCATTTGCGTGGATGATAGAGTCGGCGGCAGCCGCATCGCAGTTGATCAGGAACGTCTGATCAGGATGTGCAGAAATGATAGCCGTAGCCGCAGAACCACTAAGGACCGCAGCCGTACCGGGCCAGAAAGGTGACCACTTAGGTTTACCTGTCAGGTCGATATAGTTACAGCCAAGAAACGCACCTAGAATTGGAACAGTACCACCGGCAGCCGCGCCAACAACGTCAATCATACCGTTTGTCAATGGAATCACAGGAGTACCCTGATAGATTACCGAAGACGTTCCAGCAGTTGCCGATGTCTGAATGTTGAATACAACATCACCGTTGGTATTTGCACCGCTTCCAAGCATACGATACGGGCGAAGCCCGAATGCGGCATCAATATTTGCCATTGCTTAGATCCTTATGTTATTCGGCTGCACGATTGCCGCCGAAAGTGACTCTAGATTGCCGTTCAGGTTTAATAATCGGCATGGACGGGTGTTGATCTCTCATCAGGTCGTTATCAACCGCGTCAAGCTGTTGTTGCGCTTGGCGATTATAATAAGCAGTACGCTGATTTACGAGATCTACGGGAATACGCGCTAAGACAAGACCCCCAACTGCAATGACGCCAGCATGTTTGCCGTTATCAATCGTGGGAAGATCCCAATCTGGGTATTCTTCGGCGCGAACGAGTTCAAACCCTTCGCGAAGTCGTGCGGACATGTTCTTCCGATCATCAACACCTGCGGCCTCCATTCGGAGCCAACGGTGCCTAAAACCCTCCGGTGCGGGGGGCGCGTCCAAAGAGGACGGTGGTTTCCAAGTCGTAGGTTTTACGGTCTTGGAGCGGACGGTATCTTCGCGTTTCGAGCGATCCATAATCAGTCTCTCTCTGCTTGCTTCAGATTTACCTGCCGGGCGTACTGTTCATAACTCAGCCCCAGTGCTTTGGCAATCTTTTTTTGTGAAGTGGAAAGGTCGTCACCCTTGACAGCCTTGTTTGTCTTTTGTGCGCCAGTGGGCCGCGCACCTCCGACAGCGGATACAGGCTTGGTTCCCTTGGCAAATTTATGCGGGAAATCATTCCGAATACGCTTGTCTAACTCACGATAGTACGCATCGCTCGAAGGATTGTACCCCTCTGCAACGAGATCATTGTGAGTGTCGTAGGCCGTGTATGTCATGGCCTTGTCAGAGCCGAACCATTCATTACGCTCCGCCCACTGCTGGGCCTTCTCGTCAGGCACGGGTTCTCTTCGAGGGGCAGCAACTTGCTGTGCAGACTGTTGGTCGTAAAGAATCTGCTGCTCCTGTTGATACTTGTAGTTGCGGATCTTTTCGCGTTCCAGTTCAAGCCTTGCAAGATACTGGTTAGCTTCAAGCTGCTTATCCGTGTCACCAGTGTCAACAGCAGACCGATACTGATCCTTGTAAAGCTGCTCTTGGACCTTGATCCGCGTGTCAGCTTCTGTCGTGTACGACTGATCTAGAAGTGATGTACGCTTTTGCATAGCATCAAGCTGGCTCTTGACAGATTTGGCATAGTCCAATGCCGCCTGTTCACGACGCTCGGTTTCACGGATCTTATACGTCAGCTTACCAATACGCTTCCTGACAGATTCACTCTGGGCAGCTAGGTCGTCATCGTCGTCGTCTTTTGGTTTCGGTTTGACCTCTACCTCAACTTCTTCGGTATCATCGTCTGACGACTCTTCATCTACAACGGTAACTTCAATGTCTTCATCATCTTCAAACATGGTAACTCCTTAATGCGCTGTTAGACATTCATGATGTCTTCTGGATCAGCGATGGTTGCGATGACCTCATCATCGTTTAGGATACGAACTTCACCGCCATCAATCTTGAAGCGTGAACCCGCATAGCGACCGAATAGAATCCAGTCGTTCTTCTTGCACCACGGACCTGCGGTGAATTTGTTTTCGTCCCCGTAAGCGTCTGGTCCAACTGCCAGAACAAGCCCGACGACGGTGGCAAGGGTCTGTCTTTCAACATACTCATCAGCCAAATGAATACCGCCCCGTGTCTTACCTATGCCACGATAGGGAAGAACAAGGATGCGCCATCCTGTAGGTTTTGGTAATCGGTCGAATACACTGGAGGGGATCTTGGTTGGATCTAAGTACCGATCCTCCAAAGCCACGTAGGCTTCTTCCAGTGCGGATTTTGGGGCCTCTACATTCTGAGGCTGGGCCTTCATAGCTTCTGCAACGTGAGTTGGCAGTATTAAACTACTCATCCTTGTCTTCCTGTTTAAGCAGAGAGCGTATTACGTATTCGGCTTCCGCCCAAACTTCGTACTTTGCACGAAGCTGCTTGTATGCCACGAAATCAGGAACCGCGCCCTCTGTGATCGCTTCCCTGATAACCTCTTTTCTGTCAGCAAATGTCCTTAGAACTCTGTCGGCAAAGAACAGACTATCCACATGATCTCCTTATCCAATCGGTGTTGAGTTATGGATCATTGCATCCTTCTTCTGGCTACCTGCGGAGGAGCCAAAGAAGAACGCCATGATTCCGGTCCAAGCCGCGCTTAACGTACCAAACATCATCAAAAGCACGTCGCCGCCTTTTTCTGGCAGACCGTAAACCAGAATGTACAGCAGTATCCCGAAAAAACCGAAGGTCACCCCAATGGCAAGCACCCGGGGGAGCCAGTCCTTTGTTTCCTTCTGCATGTCACGGGCTGATTTCCTATCATCGACAACAATCCGCTCCAGATCAATATCAAGGCTTCTCATTTGAACCTTGAAGTCCGCATCCACCTTCTTTACAGCGGCAAGCTGCTCAGGGGTTGCAGTTGACAGGGCCGTTGCAATGTCACTGTCGTTACCGTCAGGATGACCGAGAAGAACCTCTGACAGGGCTTTGACAGCAACGCCAGCAAGGGGTCCACCCAATGCTGTTGCCAGAGTTGGCGCGACAGACCCGATCAAGGGGCCGAATGTTTTAAGAAGATCCATTTTTATCTCCAGTGGATTTAGAACCTAACATGATCCCTGACAGAGTTCCTGTCAGGAAGGTGGCGATTGGAGCAATCAGCTTGAAAAACTCTTGGTCATTAGGGGCCTGTCCATCTATCGGCTGCACAACAAATATTAGACTATATAAGACAGCAAAGACAGTTCCTGTCAGAGTAAGACATAGGGATATCCCAATGATAAACTGAAGCAGGGCATGTAGTTCGTCTTCTTTAATTCTTATCGCGCTACGGCTCCGCACGGGTTTTGTTTTAGGGTGTCTGCGGAACAGGTTCCAGAGGCTGTGCAAATAGGAGGGTTGCATTCCGCCGCGTCCCAGTTCTTAGGATCTTGGCACGGATACCTGTACCGATCCTCACATCCTGTCAGAACAATCATCATGGCTACCAGAAAGTACTTCATTTGTGCGTGAACACGACCATTCCGATGCCTACGCATACGGAGAACAGAATAACGGCACCAATGAGCCAAAGGCCCATAATCAGATCTTTCCGGTTTTCCTCGGCCTCACGCTGCGCGGCTGCGGCTTCGCGGGCTGCCTGTTTACGCATCTCAGTCACCTCTTTTTGGATAGACGCCCATGCTGCAACTCCGTATGCGCCTACAAATAAGTTGCGAGTATCCAATTGAAGTTTTTGGGCCTTCTGCTTCAGCGTGTAGAGTTTGATAGCTTCGGCCTCAAACTCAGCTTGCGACTGAAATAGTTTTTTCTTACGCTTACCGGACGTTAGCTGAGTAATCTGAGCAATGCGCCCAAACAAACTACCCACCTTTTCGGCAACGTCCAGCATCTCATGACCAGAGTCCACGGCACCTTTAATGCCGTTGTACAACGCCGTGGCTCCAGCAATGAGAGTAAAAGGGTCCATATTAGCTGACAGTGTACTTTTGAGGGCGGAGCATTGCACCAAAGCCACGAGCAGTCTGTTCACCCTTCGGTGCTGGCGGAACTCCGACGGCAGAACCGTTCTTCAAAGGGATTGTCCCCTGATTAACGATTGACTGCGATGTCTCAATGGATGGTGTCTTAGTGGCAGCGCGTGGAATTGGGTAGTTCATGGTAGTCTCCTTGTTAACCTAAACGATTATATCCGGCGTAGTACTCCGGATTAGGGCTGTAAGTCTCGGTAGAAATTGGCGGACCTTGGTAATACCTCGGACTGTAATCTATTCCAGTTGTGTATGTTGGTTCAACAAGTGGTTCCGTTGGAGTGGTTGGAACTACCGGTTTTTTAGGGGCTGTTGGAAGAGATGCAATCCCGCGATTATCGTTGCCGCCGTACAGTTCTTTGTCGCTTCCCGCGTTTGGATAGAGACGGTTAAACTCAGCAATGTTTACTTCTTCCTGCGTCATCTGACGGTCGCGATTAAACTCCTGCTGTGCTGTTGGACCACCTAAGAATGTACCCTGAATGGTGGGTCCGCCAAGGTATCCTGATACCGTATTTGCAGCACCAAGCAGAGGATTTATGGCGTATGCTCCGGCTTGAATAGCAAGGCTCGCAGCATTGCTTGGAAGAGCATCGTAAGCAGTATTAAGTGCTTTTAAGGTATTCTCCGGAGCGTTTGTAATTACATCGGCAACATATTTACTGGCAGATGCTATCTGATCTCCAACTCCGGGGGAACCGCTTGGAAGGAAAGGTTGACCTGACACGGAAACTTTTGGGATGTCCATTGCCGTCGCATACTCAGTAGCACCAACGCCGACAGGGCCAGCCTGAAGATGCTCGGGGTCATAGTTACTACTAAAACTTCCACCCCACCCAAGACCTCTGTTGTACCCAATCGCACCCATGTTGGCGTAATCTTGGGCAGTTCCACCTGTCAAACCAATATCAGCAGCAAGACCATATTTATGGTAGGAATCTTCTGCGGGTTTAGCCCCGCCGGGTAGTTGAGCAGGGGTAAAGGTTCTAGCAGTTGAAACAAGGTAGGGGTTTTGCCCCGAGTTCATCACATCATCTAACGTCCCAGCAATCTTTGTCTGAAAACTCGGGTCCAATGTGTTGAGATTACTTAGGTTTCTCTCTGTATCCCCTTGCATCCGCATCGCGGTAGAGGTTGGGTCTGTATAGCCAAAGTCAAACAGGTTCTTCGGGTCAGCCATCATCCCGCCCGGAATTGTTGGATTGAGGCCAGAAGGCATAGACATCGGTGTTGTAGAAAAAGTATTTGTCATTAAACTCGGAATACCGAGGTTTTTGGACAACTCCTGTCGCGCAACAGAATCCAGACGAGCCTGTTCAGCCTCCGCCATCTGACGCTTTTGAAATTCTCTCGCTGCGGTTTCGGCAGCGGTTTCGGCAGCAGCTTTGTCCGCCGCCTCTTTGGCCTTATTTATTGCATTTTGATTTGCATCCGACCGATTAGAAGAGTCCCTGTCAACATCAGCCTTAGATACAGGATCGTGACCGCCGCTTTCATTTACCTTTGAGTAACCGGAATCGGATTTGCTGTCAGCAACCGTGTCACCAGCAACAGAATCTACGCCACCTGCAAAACCCATACCCGTAACCCCTTACTGTCTAGCGCGTTCGAGTGAGACATTTGCACGTAACTGTGCCACATCTTCCATGGATTGCAATCTCTCGCGGTCCAAAGCGTCCTTCTTAGCCAGCTTCTGCTGGTCAAATGCCAGACGAGCCTGACTTTCCTGACCCTTCTGCTGCAATTCCTGACTTTTAAGCTGCAAATTCTGCTGCTGGATCTCAATCAAAGGATCTGTACCCTGCGGAGGAGGAGGGGCAAGTTGCTGCACAAGCTGCTGCATCAGTTTTGCTTCTTCCTTCGCAACCTCAACAGACATTTGAACCTGATCAAGTTGCGGCATATCCTGCCCAAACTGCCGCTGCATGTTCAAAATAACCATCTGTTGCGCCGCCAAAGAAGCGTGTTCCAGAAGGTGAGACAGCAAAATTCCGTAAATTGCAGGAGAAGTCTGCATGATTGGCAACATGATAAAGGCCATATGCACCTGAATATGCGCCATATGGTCCTGATCAGGGAACGCCTTCAGAGGATTGCCGCCAGATGGGATCACCAATGACCGAGCATTCTCCAGAATAGCCTCTTCAGGCTGCGGTGGAGGGGGAGGAGGTAGTACAAGATCAATATCTTGTACTCCGAGGGCCGAGTACATCCGTCGGTACGCCTCGTAAAGGTTGTGCATCTGCGGTGCAGCCTGAGCCAACTGCAACTGCTGCTGTGCAAGCGAGATTCGCTGCGTCATTGAGAAGATATTTGGGTCGCTGACAGGAACTACGTCCACCCGACCGTCGAAATCAGCCGCCATAATCGTCTGTTCACCGCCAAGTACCTCATATGGGTACTCAGGTGGCAGTGAATCAGCAAAAACCTGCGCCAGCAGCTTCAATTCCTGCATCTGGGCGTTGTGCAACCGCTTGTGAACAGCAGAAATGAC
>Ga0181363_1000405_pt1 | contig 12421 bp, 16 predicted proteins | sample Fa13NDMLBSN_FD_130109 | JGI IMG/M metagenome (GOLD analysis project Ga0181363, IMG submission 130109) | Freshwater viral communities from Lake Michigan, USA - Fa13.ND.MLB.S.N | ecosystem: Environmental > Aquatic > Freshwater > Lake | place: USA: Michigan | collected 2013-09-23
AGTTCGAGGAAGGCGACGTAGTAGTTGGCGATCTTGTCCACGGTGGAAAGCGGGAAGGTTCTGCGCGGCCAGTCGAAGCGGTGGTTCCACTTCATGTCTGGGTGGCACATGACCTTGCCGCCGTTCAGCCGAGTCTTTTCCGCCATGTACCACTCCTCCCCGCCGAAGCCGTTGAAGCATGGGTTAACTACGGGGGCGTATTTCCGAAGGAACGAGAAACACCCCATGCCCTGCGCCGGTATCTCGAATGGGACGCCGGTTTTCATCCCCTCTTTGTTGTTGCCCCAGATTCCGAAATCATGACCTCTCCAAACCGGGTCGATTTGCTCGCTGGTGTTCACGAGGTCGTCATACCATAATGGGCCTGTGAGCATGTCGGGTGAGTCGTTCTTCTCCCAGTATTCCATCATCGCTTCGATGAATCCAGTTTGCAGGAGAACGTGGCAGTCGAGACCAAGGATCACGTCTCCTTCCGCGTGCTTGAACACGTCGTACTTGACGAAGCTACTCTGCCGATCAGTCACGTCGATCACCCGCATGTTTGGTACGGACTTGGAGAAGTGCTTGACCTGCCTGCCGTGATCCGAGTCTGGGTTGTTATCCAGCACGATGAACTCGGTTTTCTCTGGCAGCTTTTGATGGATACGAAGAGACTGGACCGTGAAGAATGTACCACAGTAATCTTCGTATGTTGCCATAGAGATTGTTAGCTTCATTTAGTTATGAAAATTTTCCCTGTCGATCTCATAAATTCTCTACGCATTGTAGATATTTTCCTAACGTGCTGTGTTGACTGTTCATCGAGTTTGAACCCAACGCTATTCATCTTCTCGATCCAGTAATCTTCGTTTTGGCAGTTGACGTGATGGAACCCTTTCTTTCCAGGTAGCGCATGAGTCATACAGACTGCTTTAGTAGCTAGGGATAGCGCGTCCAGTATGTTATCTATATGCCCCTCTTCTACGTGTTCGACGAACTCAACTGACCACACTAGGTCGCGTTTGTGGGTAGAAATCTTTCCCTTCGTAAAATCGTGTTCAATGACTTCGTCTCTGACACATGACGGATCACCATCTACTCCGGTCCAAGATAGGCCCATTCTTTCGCATACAGTCTGCATCCCCCCTGGTCCGCATCCCACATCTAAAACTGTCTTTATATCAAATCGTTCTCTCAAAAAAGATACCGTTCCCGCATCAATGTGAGTGATGTTCAGGTGCCCGCCTAAGTGACTGTTTTTGTTAATCATTTCTCCCCAGTATGTGTGAGGCGTAGCTTAGCTCGGTCGGGAGAGGGAACATATCTCTCGAACTAGCAAACCCCTTCACTATTCTGGCGATGTCGTGCATCGGAGTCAACTTGTGGAAGCAGTATTTCCATATCAAGAAATCCAAAAACTTCTCGTTGAAAAGCTCATTAGCTGTGCCGTGAAAGGGCTTTATTTTCCTACCTGAATACTGAACGACGCCAGATTGCCAGAAATACCCCGGCGCATACTGAACGATGTTTTTCCGAGCTACGAGGGCGTCAACTACAAAAGTAGAGTTGTACACCAAAACACTTTCCGCCTTGTCTAAAACTGACAACGCCACATTTCCGACCGAGCTTCCGTGTTTTTTGGCGATGCTCTCAATGAGAGCTATCTCCTCTTTGTTTCCCATGACGACCGGATGCAATTTAACGAATGCCCTGTTTCCGTAGTATCGGCAGGCTTCTTCCACAAAAAGATGGTAGTCCCCAGTTGACCCCGCTTTCCATATACTTCTGTCGCCTGGATGTTGAGCAATGATAACTACCCCGTCCCACTCTGCTTCGGTCGGAGGTTGCCGGAACTTGCTCTTCATCAGCCCCATAGCTTCGAGGTGTCGGTAGGTAGCTTGTGCTGAAAACTTCTCGATCTCGTTGCGTGCCTCTGGAAAGTTAAAAGAGGCCGACTCGTACAAGCCTACTGCGTCGATGTGAATGGCGTCCCAAAAAAACCCCGTTTCTATGGCGGAGCTTCTAGTTTGGTGAATTCTTTCTCCCCATCCGACGACGTAATTGTCCGGGTTATTCCTAACTTCGCTACCCGTTTTAGATATTGTTATTCCGTGCTCCGACAACTTGCCGTAGTCCTGGCTTTTTAAATAGTGCGGCCACAGTTGATCGACAACTATCATGGGGGAGGGGTCGTAGTTGTCGGTGGAGGCGTCGTCGTCGTCGAGCTACTGGAAGTCGTCGTTGAGGATGTTGTAGTGGAAGTTGACGACGACGTAGTCGTTGAAGTCGAAGTCGTCGAAGTCGAAGTCGTTGAAGTCGAAGTCGTCGAAGTCGAAGACGTGGAGGTCGAAGTCGAAGTCGAAGTCGAAGTCGAAGTCGAAGTCGTCGAAGTCGAGGACGTGGAAGTCGAGGATGTCGTAGTCGTCGGAGGCGGCGTCGTACTTGAAGACGGCGGGGGCGGGTTGCTACCATTGATGTAGCTTACCTGCGCGTTGATCGTCGTCCCCCCAACGGCCAACGAGATATACGTTCCAACTTGGATCGGAATACTCGGAACCGTGATCTGCTGCGACGTGACTTGCGGGTCGTTCATCTGGCCGATCACCGTCACCCCGTTCACTGAGTTCAGCGACACTGAATCCCTTGCCCACACCTGCGCGTTGCGCTGGTAAGGACTGTCAGACTCGTAGCTGCCTGTCGAGGTAGTAATCATTGACGCACGTCTTCTGGCATTGGCGGCGGGAAAATGGTGACCTTCTCACGGAGGTACACTCCACTGGTCTTCTGCACCTGATCGCTGATGACAAACGGTGCCCAAGCGGTGAAGTTGGTGGCTGGAAATACCTGCCTAGTCGGGTCTCTTGGGACCAGCGGCATCTGGGCACCTTGGCCGTAGATGATCTGCGCTCCCGGCAGCGACTCTTGGAAAACGATCTTCGGGTGTAGGCAGCGCGGGAACCGGACAGACAGCCCTACCCAGTCTCCGTTGACGGCAGTGGGGACCGGCTGCGGATGGGTAAGCTCAACGTCTGACCACGGTGTTGGGGACAAAAACTGCTCGATGATGATCTTGCTGTCGTAGGACGTGTCCGGGACGTAGCGGTATCGGTCTTTGAAAGTGCTTGAGGTGACGACGCTCGAACCGTCGTACGTCGCCTGCGGAAACCCGTTGGCCTTCACGATGTAGGTATCCAGCAGCATCGCTGGCCAAGTGAACTGCTGCGTGGATGTCCAAGAATCAAACGGCGTGTTCTTCTGGGATGGAGTCTTGGATTTGGAGAAGTGGAACCACAGATACTCACCTTCGCGGGTGACGTGAGTGTAGATGTAGTCGCTGTACCCCTCGATTGGCATGCTGGGCCTCACTGCCAGCATGGTGCAGCTTTTGTACGGCGTGAACTTCTTGGGCATCTGGGTAGCCTTGAAGTCTCTCGCGTGCTCCTTGACCCGGAAAGAAAGCTCTTCCGGGTTTGGGGTTGGGAGAAGATCGAAGTATCCTCCGGTTGGCCCTTTAACTGGAAGCGGGGGTGGCATGCTTATTGATTGTCAGTAGTGATGTAACCCGGTGGGTAGTCTGACCAAGCGTCTCCGTCTGCCCAAGTGGCGTAGATATATCTTGGGGTAAACGAGGCTCCACGGTCAATCTTCCAGTGGGTGACAGTTAGTTGGGTCTGACGCAAGTCTTCATGCGCCACCTCGTCAGATAAAGCATGAGTCACTGTAGCAGCCGCCAAGCTAACTCCAACATTCTTTAACCCGTTACCATCAATAGTACTCTGGTTCCCAAGTGGCTTCGCTTCAAAAGTTCCTGGAATGAGAGTAACGCCAGACTGTCCGCTCACGCTCTTCTCCACCTTAAACGTCTCTACGGGGTTAGGGTAAACAGTCTGAGTATTGGTTATATCTTTCCACACCGCCCATGAGGCACCTGTTTGGGAAAACAGGTCTCGGTACTCAGCGGACATCACGTTGAGGGTCTCGACCGTGACATTCTCTACGTCATCGTAGCGCCACCACTGGGTGTTCTTTCGTGTAAGGTACTGAGTAGCCATTGGGTTATCGGATGAAGATTCGGAAGAGGGCAATCAGCGCAAAAGCCCCGATTGAGATAGCCGTTGCCAGCAGCCCAACCCACGTTGCGGGCGGGAACTCGGACAACTGAAAGCTGGCGGTAAAGTCTATCATGTTTCCAGAGAATCAACCGATTACATTGCCCTCAATTTCCGAAGCTGGCACCAGTATGGGGGATATGCCAAGCAGGGCCGGGGAGATTTCAGCGGACGGGATACGCTCAAGAATCCGTATCCCTTGCTCAGAAATAGCTTTGTGGACTAGCTCGGAGCAAAACCACCTGCCGTTTTCACGGGCTGGCCGTTTGCTGACAAACCGCAGCACGCTCCACCAGTCGTATCCAGCGCCGATCTGCGCTCTGGCAAAAGAGATAGCCGCCTGCCACTGCTCCTCGCCCATTCCTTTCACGTCATAGAACTCGACACGTTCTAGGTCGCTCGCGTTGAGGAATCTAATCCTCACACCCGATCCAGGATACGACTCAATCACCGTCCGTGTCCCCGGAATCAGCAGAGCGGCGTGCGAGTAAACAGACCGAGTCTGCCATTTTACGAGCCAACTGATAGGGTCTCCGCCCTTGAACAAAACTACTTTTCCAAGGGTGGCGCTCATACTCACATTTCCCGGTTATGGTTTTTGGCTGAATCCAGTCCTAATCTGAGAAACTCTTTGGTGAAGTCCTCCATGAGTTCCAGCACCTTCATGTTCGACTCCGTCTGCTTCTTGGCTGCATCGGCGATGTCGCGCATCACGTCCCGGCTTTCACGCAGCTCGCTCATCCACGTTGTAGCCACCCACTTCAGAACCCATGCCAGTGACAGAGCCAACGCGATCACGGCAGACAGGAGCACTCCGTAGAATGACCACTGGCCTGTCGCGTCGGGGGTCGGAATCTGGGCAATGAACGCTTTTGCCATCATAGCCGCCAATGTGCCGATAGACGCGAAGATCGTGAGAAACGCACAGGCGATGTCCTGCGGGATGTCTAGGATGGCGGCGATTCGGCTCATGGCTCGGTTTTTGTTTCAGGAGTAAAGCTGTCTGGAAAAGCGTCCAATGGTGCAAACGACATGTCAGTCCATGGCGATGATTTCTTGTTTTCTAGCCTCGGTGATTATGCCCAACTCGACGAGTTTATCAAGCCCAGTTACAACACGGGGGTCGTTGGCATAGACTTCGGAGAACCAAGTGGAAAGCTCAAGCCTCAGTGCTGCGATTGTGGGATCGGTTGAGAGAGCAATTTGAGCCTTCTCAGGCATCGAGAACTCCGCCATGAACGCCTGAGCGTTCGACCAGATTTTGTAGTCTGGCGGGGGTGGAGGCGGTGGCCAAGAGAGCCCCATTGCAAGAGCATCCGCCTCCAACATTTCAGAACCGTCGGATGGCAAAACATAATCGTCTGGTGCCAGAGACACGTTAGTGATATAGCCATTGCTGATATACGCGATGCGTTTCATAAAATTAGTAGGTCAGGATCAGGACGAATCCTTGGGAGCCGTTTCCGCCTGCGCCGGAGGGATAGACATCGTTTGCTGGGACATTGGAAGAACCTTGCACCGTTCCACCGCCGCCGCCTCCTGCCCCAAAGCCTCCGCCGTTACCGCCATTTCCTGCGGCGGCTGCGGCTGCTGCGCCGCCACCGCCACCGCCAGTTCCAAATAGTCGTATCCCAGAACCACTTCCGCCAGCGGTTGCTACGGCTCCGAATGCGCCACCGTTGAGTATGCTCACCCCGGAGTTCCCCTGATTCCCTCCGCGAGCACCGGCAGCGGCAGTGTTATTGGAATCCAAGCCGCCACCGCCGCCACCTCCGGTCGGCACTAAAGATGTTACATCTGTGCCGGTAACCGATGCACCTTGACCATTTCCTTTGCCAGCGCCGCCAGCACTAGGGGTGGACACAGCCAAGCCTACGTTATTAGAACTCGCGACGTTTGTTCCACCAGCAGCCCCGCTTGCGGAGCCTGTGGCTAAGCCAGCAGCACCGCCTCCACCTCCCTGCGCTGATACTCCAAATACGGATGAGGTTCCACCGTTGCCGCCGATGTTGCCCGCAGAGATTGTTGGGTGGACCAGTGCTTGCCCACCTGCCCCACCGGCACCGACAACCACTGCTTGGGTTGAGGAAAGCTGTGTTGTGTAGGAGGAAAATTCAACTACCGCGCCAGCAGCACCGCCTCCACCGCCACAACGAGCAGTAAGCCAAGACGCTCGCGCTCCTCCACCGCCGCCACCGCCACCGCCGCACATTACAACTTTTACCGTTTTAGGGGTGCTCGGAGATGGGTTTGTCCATGTGCCATCGGCGGTAAAAAATTGTACATCTACGCTGCCGCCACCCGAGCCGCTTGCACTCAGTGTGGTGCCACTCATGCTCAAACCAGAGCCGAGCGTGATCTCCTCAAAGTCTCCAGCGCCAGATGCTGAGCCACGGCCAAGGAGTTTAGATGCTGCCGTGGCCGGGGTAAGGTTGGCAAATGGCAGGTCACCCGTAACTCCAGTGGACAGCGGAAGCCCAGTGCAGCTTGCCAGAGAACCAGATGACGGCGTTCCGAGTGCTCCTCCGTTGACGACCACCGCACCGGAAGAACCAGTGTTGACGGCTAGGGCCGTGGCAACGCCAGTTCCAAGCCCAGTGATGCTACCGACTGCCGGGGTGATCGTGCTGGTGCTGACGGCGGTGGTGAGTCCCTTGGCGTTGACGGTGACGACTGGGACCGTGGTGGCGCTGCCGAACGACCCAGTGTTGCTGTTGACGGTCGCCAGGGTCAGTGCGCCCGTGTTGGCGAGCGTGGCGTCTCCAGACACCGACTTGTTCTCGAAGACAGTACCGGCACTGTTGGCGACGAGAATCTGCCCGGTCGAGAGGCTGGTGATCGTGACCCCTTCGTCGTCCTTGATGTTGGAACCGAGGGTGCGGTTAATGAACACCGTACCATTTGAGGCATGAGCGTGGACGACAGCGAGAACCTGAACGTGCGGATTCGGGGCCGCTGGCTGGGTTTTGGTCAGTGATCCAGTGGTGGAACCGGCGTAGATAACCTCACCATCCGCCCACGTTTCACCGTAGTTACCTCCGTTGGTCTGGATTCCGCTCAGTTTGCCGAAAGCGACGACGAATCCCTCGTTGCCGTTAGTGAAAGCCTCCGCCGTAAGCCCCATGAAGTAGGTGCTCGGGCCAGTTCCATTCCACGGCTGGATGAGCAACTTGCCGCTGTTCCCGGTCGTCCCGGCAAACATGACTGGTACCCCTTTCGAGATTGGGCTTCCAGTGCTGTTCTTGACGTGGTACAGGACGTGCTGCCCCGTGTGCATCGTGAAGCCGTTGAGCAGGATGTCGAGTGTCTCGTCCCCACTGTTCCACATCATCTGCCCTTGCGTGGTCAGCGACCCAGTCGGGGTCGTGTCCATCGCAATGCTGTTGACGCTGGCTAGGTCTCCACTATCCGACTGGGTGACTACGCTGTTCTGGATGAGCTTGCCGGTGGTGCTATCGAAGCGGGCAAGTGCATTGTCGGTGGACGACGCTGGTCCAACCACATCCCCAGTTCCGCTCGCCGTCGAGTTGATCGTGATGCTGTCGGTGGTTGGATCGGTTGTGATAGTTACATTCGTTCCAGCGACCAACGTGAGGGTGTCGCTGGTCGAGTCCGCCACCACGTCGCTTTGACCCGACACGGCAAAAGTTCCGAAAAGGTTCTGATCTCCGGTGTTGGTTCCGCTCAAGTCGAGCGTGGTCTTCATCGTAGCCGCATCGACTCCGAGCTGGATGGTGCCGCTGCTGGTTATCGGAGAGCCAGAGTCAACCTGGATTCCATCTGTCCCGCTGATCGCTACGCTGGTTACGCCTGGAGATGGTAGGTAGGCTCCGAGGGTATTGCCAGTCAGATACAGCCCGGTCCCGACAATAATCTCGGTCACGTCCGTTCCCGTTTCAGTAGAGCCAAGCAAAATGCCTGAACCCGATACGTCCGCTAGATCAGAGATCGGAAGCTGACCCGTCACATCGGTGGACAGGTCGATCTGGTCCATCGTGATCTGTTGGCCGGAAATAGACAGATAGTCGTATGATCCAGCTAAAGATACATCTCCGCTGTTCGTGCCTGAGAGAGTGCCTGATTCCCCGTCGGCGATGGTGATGCCGCTGTTCTGGATAAGCTTACCCGTGGTGCTGTCGAAGCGGGCTATGGCGTTGTCCGTCGATGAAGCCGGTCCCGTTACATCGCCATTCCCACTCGCCGTCGAGTTGATCGTGATGCTGTCGGTAGCTGGATTGGTCGTAATAGTGACGTTCGTTCCAGCTACCAACGTGAGCGTATCATTGGTCGAATCCGCCACCACGTTGCTCTGGCCAGCCACTGCGACCGTGCCGAAGAGGTTCTGGTCGCCGGTGTTGGTGCCTGAAAGAGTGCCGGTCGCTCCATCCGCGATGGTGATACCGCTGTTCTGAATCACCTTGCCACTGGTTCCGTTGAACCGTGCGATGGCGTTGTCGGTGGAGGTATTCGGGCCTGTCATGTCCCCACCTCCAGTCAACGGGGATACGTCCACGGTGACATTCCCATCCACCGTCACGCTGACGACGGGTGAGGCTGCCAAGGTCAGATTGATGTCAGGCGCTGCGGGCATTGCGAGTGATTGGGTCTAGGACAACGATTGAGCCTTGCATGTAGGTCTGCACGACACTCTGATCGTCGGTGGTGCGGAGGGACCAGACGTAGTTTCCGGGTTTGAGCGTCAGGTTTTGCTCAGGGATATAGAACTCCCAGTTAGCTGCGTCCGTGATGACGATGCTACCGTCTGCGCTGGAGAGGGAAGCTGCCGGTGTGTTTGACGTGGCGTTGATACGAAACTGCATCTCTGCCAAGGCGCACGGATCGACCGGCGCAGGTGTCACCGTGATGGACGGTATGCCGAGCCAAGTGTCCCCAGATACGAAGGACAACTGTGCGTCTAGCTTGCTGGAAGTTCCTGGGATCACGTCTTGATGATGAAGTTAACGACGAGGGACGGCTGGATGACGGAAAAGGTGTTGTCTGGCGGGGTATAATAAACCGACTGAACGAAGGTATCAATATTGCCGCTATCTCCAGCCGATCCCGTACTTGTGGAAGGTGCTGGGACGGTGGAGGTCTCCGATCCAATCTGATTACCAATAGTGTCATACGGAGCGAACGTCGTAGCGTTGAACCCGCATGGGACACGACCAGTCATGTCCGGCACGTTGAAGGTCGTGCTACCGTCCCCAGAACCGTATGTTTCTCCGATGAGCGCGAACAGGTCCGCGTAGGTTGTACGGCTCACTTCTGCCCCATCACAGAGCAGCCATCCGGTCGGCGCTGTAGCAGTGAACCATAGCTTGCCTTCTCCGGTGATTGCTCCGCTTCCACCGCCGCCGCTGCGATTGGCGACGGCTACGAGAATCTGCTTGAGCAATTCCGTTTCGGTCTGACCGAAGTAAGTGGTTCCGATGGTCGTTTGTGTTTGGGCCAGCTCCGTTGGGCCGAAGAGATTTACTGCTGTGCTCATGTGTTGCAGAGGGCTACGAGGATTTGCTTGAGAAGCTCGACCCGTGTCTGGCCGAGATAGGGATTGTTTTCGATGCCGAGCACGACGAAAACTTCGTCAAGCTCGGTCGAACCTACGAGTGGGAGGACCGCTGGCATGTTACATCATACCGCCTCCTGCGGCTGACTTCAAGCCTTCTTCGTCCATCTCGTATTCTTCCTCGTCATCTTCCTCGGTTTCCATCATGGCGACTTCCATGTCGTTGACGGCCTTGAGCATAGGCTCGCCGTCCTTGATGACGATAGTGGCGGTCACGTCGAAGGGTTCACCGTCTTTGTATGAAGTGATGTCGAAGTCTTTGGGTAGTGTGAATGGGATCATGGCTTTAGTTTGGTTTTGTTGTTGACGATACGGCTAAGATGAATTAGGTATGGGTATGGAACTTAAAGGAAGAAATTTTAGAAACAAACTGCCTCCGCTCACTTTTATCCGGGAGCTGTTCAATTACAACCCTGAAACTGGAGAGCTTACTTGGGCGAAGCGGCCAGACCACCATTTCAAAACTCCTCAAGCTGCAAAGCTCTGGAATGCTCGATTTGTTGGTGTCGCAGCGGGAACACGTTTGGTCAGGAAAAACGGGGAGAAGCGTTACAGCGAGGTCGGCATCCGCGAGGGGCAAGAAGGAAGAACGAAATTGTTTTTCGCCCACCGCGTCATCTGGTACCTGCACTACGGGGAAGACCCTGCTGGACTTGAGATCGACCACATCAATCACGATCCGTGGGACAACAGAATTCTCAATCTGCGCAAATGCACTTCGTTTGAGAACGGCAAAAACTCGCGTGGTTTGCGTGACCGGAAACACGATTTGCCAAAAGGGGTTTATTCCGACAAGGGATTCCTTTTTGCCGCCATTGTTTGCGACGGAATAACCCACCGCCTCGGATATTTTAACACACCCGAAGAAGCTCATCAAGCATACTGCAATGCTGCCGAGAAACTTCATAAAGACTTCGCTTGTTACGAAAGAAAGGGGCAGCCCCTTGATGGGACTGCCCCTTCCGGGGTTGAGGCTTAGTATGCCGGGCAGGAGGTCGTGGCCACTCGTGGGCAACGCTTAACACGGATACAATAACCGTACTGGGGCTTGATGGGCTTGTAGGCGGCGTAGAGGCGTGCGCCGTAGAAGCCAATGTCACCAAACGGATTGCTGTCCTTGTTGGGGATGTTGAGCCACATCACTTCACCGTTGAAGTTGATCGCACGGCCAGTGGTGTCCGCGCCGACCGAACCGAGCGGCTTGGGAACCTGGCGATGCACAACGTCTGGGTGCCAGAGGTAGATGTCCTCATACTCAGCGTTCTTGTAGAGCGGGTTGACGACAGCGGCGTCACCGACGGTAGAAGGCTGAGTGACGTAGAACGGACGCTCGACCCAAGCGCCACCGACGAAGTCAAAGCGCGGCATCTTGTTGTCGATGCAGTGCATGAATCCGCCGTAGATGCGGTCGATGCCCCAGCTCTGGAGAAGCACGGAGCCGTCGCCTTTGCCGGAGTCAGCCCAGCGGAAGTCTTCACGGACGCTGTCATCACCTTTGATGATGGTGCGGTGAGCTTCTTGGGACATAACTGCGGTGATGATGGGCATGCCTTGCTTGCTGGCGTAGGCTTCCTTACCACCGCCATCCTGGATGATCTGCTGGTACAGGTCGTCCAGAAGGTTCTGGTTGATGGTGGAAGTTGCCGGAGTGGCTGGCATCGTGGCACCAGTGGACTCGGTGAGAGAACCGTCGAACACGATCTTGTGACCGGCATTGGTGAAGAAGAGGAGCTTGTCCTCGTTTTCCCAAATATCGACGATGTTCTCAGCGAAGTTTTCGCGGATGGCCTTGACCTGCTCGGTCCAGTTGTAGGCACGACGGGCGTCCTGGAAGCAGATGTCGTTGGACAGCACGCTGGTCTGCACCGCCGAGTAGGCAAGGTTGCTCATGGAAGGAGCGACCGTGGTCGGGGTGGGGACGCAGTTGTTGCTGGTGCCGTCTGGGGCGGAGACATCAACCCAGCCACCGCCAGTGCCAATCGAGCGATTGACGACAACGGTGGAGAAGTTGAAGCCGATGCCGTCAGGCAGGACTTCCTTTTTCATCAGGGCGGAAACGCGTCCGTGGACGCGCATGATTTGGTTCACACGGCCCTCGATACGAGAGGCGTCTGAAATGAAGTATTGGTCTAGTGCGGGTGCGCTCATGGCGTGGGTATTTGAGTAGGGTGGTGTTTGTGCCTGCTCATGGACCCGACGTGAAATGCCTGATTTAGAGCAGACGGTTGTATCTGCTTTCAGGTGGGAGTGACCTGCGGTTTAGCTCCCGGTGTTTCACGTTGCCCGCGAGATTGACGGGCGCTGGTAATCTCTATTGTCTATACCGCTAATAGGGAATCTGGAGAATGCAAATAGAAATTCTCACAAAAAAGCGGCAGCCTTTTTACGGGCTGCCGCTCACACACATTAAACTACGTCCTATATCCTATCAGCGCCCAGTGTATGCACGGATGGCGTTTTGCAAGCCGGATTCGTCCATTTCCGCATCCTCTCCAGTTTTTGGCTTGGAGGCCACATCCGGCATCTTACCACCGTTCGGGCGGGTCTTGAGCAGAGTCTCGCCGGATTTCTTGAGCCGTGCCACCTCCTCGCGGAGTTCCTTCACCTGCTGCGAGAGGTGAGGGAGAATCTGCCCGGCCATCGCGTTGTAGGCTTGATCCTCTGGGGTCTCGCCGATGGTGGCATCACTGACCTCCTTCGCCACTGCCTCGTTCTTGAAGAGGCCGGGGAACTTGGTTTTGATCTGCTCGAACAGGTTGGTGCG
>Ga0181363_1000408_pt1 | contig 12349 bp, 19 predicted proteins | sample Fa13NDMLBSN_FD_130109 | JGI IMG/M metagenome (GOLD analysis project Ga0181363, IMG submission 130109) | Freshwater viral communities from Lake Michigan, USA - Fa13.ND.MLB.S.N | ecosystem: Environmental > Aquatic > Freshwater > Lake | place: USA: Michigan | collected 2013-09-23
GGATCAAACTGCACGACGAACTGCTATTGATTTTGTGGACACGGCTAGGGATGGCCTGATCTCCATCCTGAAAAGCGAACCTCCCGCCTGCCGCTGTTCTCTTTCTGGAGGGTTGGAGAAAAACGATGTTTGAAAGCGGGTTTGACAGATTCTGGGCAGCATGGCCGAAGTCGCCTCGCAAGGGCGCTAAGTCGGCATGTCTAGTGAAGTGGAAAAAGGGTCTGTATGAGCATTGTGCAGACCAGATCATCAAGCACATTGAGTGGCAAAAAACCACCGATCAATGGCGCAAAGACAATGGTGCTTTCATTCCCGCACCATTGGTCTACCTTAACCAGCAACGATGGGACGGTGCGGAGATACCCGAGCCGGTCAAGAAGGTCACGATGGCAGAGCAGTACCAGGAGCGCATAAGGTCTGCTGTACCGATGCCTGACCACATCCGAGAGCGCCTGTCGCAACTCAGGAGGGGATCGTGAACCATGAGCAAGCAAACCGAGTCCTTGATCACATCCGAGCAGGAGCTACTTACCCCAGCCGCATCGTGGACTTCGCCCTATTCCTCACCGGAGACTATGACGCTTATGAGGAAACTAGAGGCCAGGGAATGGCGGCAGCGGTATCGGCAGAAGACGCAAGACGTTGGGGCTATGCAAGCCAGGGCATGGTGGATGGAAACCATCGACCAGATTGAGAAAAAACGAGGCAAAGAGGCTGCAACTGAATTGCGCTACTGGATGAATCAAGAAAAATGACCTTTTCGCTCACGTTTCACGTCGATATAAACCCCGTGCCAAAGGGCAGACCTCGATTCTCAAAGGTCGGCGGATTTATGCGGTCATACACCCCCAAAAAAACCAGCGACTATGAAACTGAGATCAGAACTCAAGCTCAGGCCGTGATGACCCGCGAGCCGTTAGAAACGCCTCTAGCGGTCTATCTATACTTCAGGCTACCTATCCCTAGGTCACACACAAAAAAGCGCCAGGAAGCCTGTTTAAACGGTTCTGAGAGGCCTATCAAGAAACCAGACATCGACAATCTGGCAAAAAGTGTGCTGGACGGGCTAAACGGCGTGGTCTGGCATGATGACAGCCAGATCGTGAGCCTACATCTGACCAAGGTTTACGCTCGAAACCCAGGGATTGATCTTTTAATCCGAGAAGAACTAACCTAGTGGCAATAAAAAAGGCCCCGAAGGGCCTGAGTTAGCGTTTCCCGAGAATTATTCTCAGTATGAGGGCTATTGATGCATATAACATGCTCGCTCCTCGATATATGACCTTAATTGCTCATCTAGCAAAAAGGAAATGTCCTTTCCGCCGATGCAGGCCGTTATTAAAAACGCTTGGGCTGGTGTTGGTGGGCAGCATGTACCCGACTCGATGTCAGGATTTCCGGGGTCGCCAGCATCGAATTCAAGCTCACAATCGAGCCAGATGTCAGACCCGCATGGGTGGCAATATTTGATTGTTTCCATGTTAATACGGCTTAAAGTTGGCGACTAGCCAGCAGCTATCGGGCTGACCGTAGGACTCATGACGCAAGTGCGCGGGCGGCTGATCGGTCCCAAGCGGGAATTTATATAAATCGGTCTGTTTCATCCCGAGCATGTCGAGTGTTTGCGTCAATTCGGAAAACTTGCCTTTTGCAACGGCAACGGAAAGCAACCCGCTGCCGCCGCCTGGATAGGTCTGACAACCTAAACCTTTGATTGCGTCATAAATTTTGAAACGCTGCTCATGTGTAAGATCAAAAAAAGATTGCATGATTAGCCCCACAAAATATCAAAATAAGCCAGGCCGAGCGCAGCAAGTGCAAGCCCGATGATGATGGCCGCGATTAAATCGAGCGCATTTTCTGATCGATGTTCAGTTTTGTAGTGTTGACGCATGTTAGACCCCTACTAAACCAGAAACCCGAAAGCATTTACCGTCGCGCAGCCGTTCGACATCAACCGTGTAACGGCCATGCAGTGCCAGGATACGGACGCGCTCAGGGCGCCCGAAAAGCTCAATAAACACAATGTCGCGAAGTTTCATGATAGACCCCTAAATAGACCCGTGAGGGCAAAAAGGACGGATTGTCCGGGATATGGGGCTTGACCCCATAGCCCTGAGAATCAGCCCATCAGTAATAGAGTCGCATAAGTAACAGATTTTCAGCCCCGTACACTTTTGGGGCTGAGCAACAATGGCAGGCATACTTGCCAGCGTCTGGCTCTACCCCATCATTGGTTTCGCCACAGGCTAGACAGAATCCCTCATTGTTATCCCCTTCAAGTACAGACTGAAGCCAGCCCAGGCTGGGCTTGAATTGCATATTCCCATTTTTGGCTTTATACGGCTTTTTCATGCTAACCACCTTTAGATTGTGTCCGGGACAATTCCCGCACATGGCCCCGATCTAGAGCCATGCACTGGCTCTGTCATTCAATGCAAAGCATAGGACACCACAGTGTCAGACCAGCAAACCCGACAATCCCTGCACTCTCCGTTCTGGTCGGGTGCATGGCAGGCTTGCCCATGTACAGGCTTTCCATGTGTATGCACGTTACTGGCAGTAATGCCACGAATACTCTGTAGGCTAGCGGGTATCTTTACAGGCTGATCTGGATACATGGCAGAGAGCCTGATTGTGAGGTTAGAGGGTAGAGAGCCATGCTTAGCTATGTAAGCTTTAACCATGGCGAATTCTCTAGTCGGGAGCCAGTGTTCACAATGGGGCGTGGCTTCGCATACGCTAGCGATTAGCTCTAGGTGTGACAGACCTTGCAAGTCTCCGCTATCGTGCCACCGAAACCATGAATCAGACCCGATAAGGCTAACCATGCCAGTTACCCATGCCAGGGCTAGCTCTGAGCTTTCCATCGCTTGCCAAATAGCATCGAGCCTAGCGAATTGACTAGGCTTGATTGTGTTTTGGTACATTGCATAAAAGCCCTTATCGGCATAGCAGTCTGAGCAGATAGAGCCAGGGATCTGAGCCATACGGTAACCAGTCTGACAAGCCTCTGTCGGCAGAGACATAGACTTACATGGCATTTTTGACGTTTGAGTAAGAGAGCCACAAACAGACTTTGCGACAGCCTTAGAGATAGGTATAACTTTCATGTTATGCCCCTACCTTACGCAAGCAGATAGCCAAGTCTTGCAATAAAAATCGGTCTGAGGGCTTAGCACTACCCGCAAGATATCTTTGCACTACGTCAAAATATTCTTGCCTGATGACAAGCTTTAGGCCTATACACTTTAAGAGTGCTTTTTCATCATAGCATTGGCCTGATGCAATTAAATCCAAAGCTTTTGAGACTTTCATAGTGAAACCTCCGAATTAGTCCCCGAAGGGCGAATGATGCAACAGTGCACCCCATAGCACCCAGTAGGATGCTACAGGCTAGACTGTTTAAACGCTTTCCATTTCCCCGTGATATGGGCAGTGAGGCGCGCCCATATCCTCAAGCCATTTACCGGCAACTCTCACTGTGTAGCCACATTCTGAGCAGTAGCACTTGAGCATCCGGGTGCTTTGCTTTTTCCGAGCGTTAGCAGGGATAAGCTCAGCGTGAGGGTATGCACCTAAACGCTCAATAACTGGCTTTGCCCATTGTTTAAACGCTTCACCCGCTACAGTTGCCGTCATTTTGCCCTCAAGCCCGATAGCAGTAGCAGTGCGTTTAAACGCTTTCCCGTGCCCAGCACCCGGATGCAAAGCATGGATAAGCTCATGGGCGAGAATATCTAGGACCCTAGAGCTATCACTGAGAGTCGGGGAAATGAAGATTTCGGCGTAAGAATCGGCGGATGCTTTAGCAGACCAGCACTCTCCGATTCTCCGATTCTTGGCACTGAGGGCAGACTTAGAAGGAAATCCACAGCTTGAGCGTACACGCTCGGGCAGTGTGTATCCGTGCTGTTTAAACAGTGCGCGAAGCTCTGTAGTTGCAAGCTCTAACCATTGTTCCCGATTCATTGCATCCCCCTGATTAGACCCGGCGGAAATCGCTGGGCATGGAAGGTATTGTATAGCCTACTATACAGATGTCAACAATTATTTCATAGGGACAAACCCTAATATCCGACCAAGGTCAGATAGTAGAATCCCTAGCCTGAACAATCACCAAGTTAGCGGGTACTAAGCATGGCGAAGCCTCGCACTGACACTAGAGTTTTTCACCGCAAAATCACCCCAGCCCAAAGGGAAATCCTGCTCCATGCCGGACATGGTGATATCACCGTGGGCTTCAATGAGTGCCTGGAATTGTGGAGAGCAATCCATCCCATTGCTGTGAATGTTTCACGTGAAACAGAGAGGTCCAAGTACCCGGAAGAGGCACCATCGGATCCGCTCGCGCCACGATAAATTTTCCCTATCGATGTGACCCACCCGATAGCATTCTCCCGCATCAGGGTTTTCCCTACTATCGTCAACCCTATTAGGGTTTTTCCTATGCTCGTTTTCCCTGTAAGGGTTTATCCCTGTGGGGTTTGTACCACTAGGGTTTGTATGGGGGGGGGAGGGTGCGGTGTCGTGGTGAAAAATTTGCGGGTACCCCACTCCCGCCGAAAAAGTCAAATTTGACCTATACGCGATGTTGTGCGCGTGGTGGGAATTGGTTGATTTGTATAGCCAGAAACGTACAGACGTACGAAGGCAGTCGTAGCAATTCTCATGGTCTTGAGAATCCACTGACTAGGTGGTGGGTGTCGTTTAGCGGTTCTGGGGAGTTAGTCCAGAGGTGACATCAGGCCGTATTACTGAGGGTGTTCCTCAATGCGTACCATCTTGTAGTCACCGCCCCTGTCTTCCTGGTGAGGTTGTTTACTGCTCTTCGCAGTTGGGGCTTCCGTATATCTTATGCCTTTAAGGGTGCGACTGCCACACCCGACATCCCTTTGACTCTTAACGCCAGTCAGTCGAATCCTTGTTCGACTTGCCCATGTTACACGCTTCACATAGCACTTGCAAGTTACTCTCGTCCAGCTCTAGCTCTGGAAACAGTGATCGTGGCTTGATGTGGTCAACGTGAATATAACCACCAACTTCTCCACAGCATTGACATTTCTTGCCCAGCTTTACAAGAACGCTGTACCTGAGTTCGCGCCATTCCCTGGTCTTGTAAAAAAGCGCCCCCATGCCAGTTCTGTAGGCTGGGATTGGCTGAAATACCGGACGAGGCTTAGGTTGGCTTTTCTTGGCTATGGCATATCCAATTTGGGATGCCTTCTTCTGGATAAGATCCTTGATCACTTGGCTGCTTAGTGCCATCTGCTCCAGCTTTTTCTTAGCCTTTTCTGCTCGTTTTTTACGCATGGACTTAACAGCCCTCATGCCTGCTTTGCTGTAAATCGCCATGAAAAAAGCCCTTTAGGGGTGGCATAGTCGCACCCAGCGAGTAGTCTCGCCGGCTATACCACTTCTAAAAGGCTTTACTTGGTGCGAACAAGTAGGGTAATTTTATCAAGACTTGTTATTGACAGCTAGACGCTAGTTTCCTATACAATGAACTGATGGTGTATAGAGTACCTGCTGTTTTGCCAAAGACTGAGTTCCAGAGGGTCAAGGAACTTAAGAAGATGCTGGTTGAAGGCAAGGGTGAGGCTGTAGTCAAGAAGGTGATTGACATTGCCTTGAATGACGATCATCCTATGCAGATGGCCGCTTTGAAACTGTGCATGGAACGTGCTTTGCCTGTCAGCTTGTTTGAGAAGACCTCTGCCCAGCGCAATGCTGTCAACATCACCATCTCTGGCATCGGTGTCGAGGTGAAACAAGATCAGATCGTTGATGACCAAGATATTGAGGACGTTGAACCCAAATGAACTGGCTGATCACACTGCATAAGCAAAGCCACCTGGAAACTAAGCAGGTCTTGGTCAGCGCTAAGAATGTTCACTACGCTGTGAAGGCGCTAATGGCAGAGTACCCCGAATACTCTAGTGCCGACAAGATTACGATCTGTCCGTCTGAGATCATCAATTTCAAGCCAGACGATGAGTGATCTGAACTTCTCTCTCCTGCCCTGGCAGCAAGATGTCTATACAGACCCAACCAGGTTTAAGGTAATCGCTGCTGGCCGTAGGTGTGGGAAGTCTCGACTCGCAGCAACCATGCTGATCATCGAGGGGCTTAGATGTCCACAGGGTTCTGCCGTGCTGTACGTCAGCCCCACTATGGGTCAGTCCCGTCAGATTGTCTGGGATCTCTTGCTGGAACTGGGGCGGGAGGTCATCCAGACCAGCAACGTCAACAACCTAGACATCACCCTGATCAACGGCGCCAGGATCTACGTCCGAGGTGCTGATCGGCCAGATACCCTGCGCGGTGTGTCGCTCACCTTTGCCGTGCTGGACGAGGTTGCCGACATCAAGCCTCAAGCCTGGGAACAGGTTATCCGAGCCTCCCTGTCGGACAAGAAGGGCAAGGCTATCTTCATCGGTACGCCCAAAGGCAGAAACTGGTTCTACGATCTGTACAAGCTGGGACAAGAGGGCGACGATAAGGATTGGAAGTCTTGGCACTTCACCACTAAGGACAATCCGCTGATCGACCCAGATGAGATCGAGTCAGCCAAGAAAACCCTGTCCAGCTTTGCCTTCAAACAGGAATACATGGCCAGCTTCTCCAATGCTGGCTCCGATGTCTTCAAAGAGGAATGGATCAAGTACGGGGAAGAACCGCAGTATGGCTCGTACTTCGTGGCCGTCGATCTGGCTGGCTTTGAGGAGGTTGCTAAACAAGCCGCAAACTCCAAAAAACGCTTAGATGAGTCTGCTATTGCAATTGTCAAAGTCACCGATGATGGGAAATGGTTTGTTAAAGAGATCATTCATGGCCGCTGGGACATACGGGAAACGGCGGCAAAGATCATTGTTGCCATGCGCGACTACAGACCGTTGAGCGTCGGAATCGAGAGGGGGTCGTTGAAAAACGCCGTTTTGCCGTATTTGAGCGATTTGATGAGAAAAAACAATGTCTTTTCGCACATTGTTGATCTAACGCATGGCAACCGCAAGAAAACAGATAGAATCGTGTGGTCCTTGCAGGGCCGGTTTGAACACGGCAGAATTGTGCTCAATAGCGAGGAAGACTGGGACGTGTTTGTAGACCAGCTACTGATGTTCCCGTCGCAAGGTGTGCATGACGATCTGCCCGACGCCTTAAGCTACATCGACCAACTGGCGGTGACTAGCTACTTCGAGCAAGAAGACAGCGATGAGTGGGAGCCGTTGGATGTGATTTCGGGGGTCTGATATGGATCAAAACGAGTTCGATGAACCATCAGAGAACGATAAAGAGCTAACCGCTTTCGTTGTCGATCACTGCGACCGCTGGCGCACATACAGGGACACGAACTTTCTTGATTCTTGGCTAGAATATGAGCGTATTTTCCGTGGCGAGTGGGCTTCGGAAGACAAAACCCGCGAAAGCGAACGCAGCCGCATTGTGACGCCCGCCACGCAGCAGGCAGTCGAGACGCGGCACGCTGAGATCATGGAGGCCATCTTCGGCCAGGGCGAGTTTTTCGACATCCAAGACGATTTGAGGGATGTTGATGGCAATCCGCTCGACGTTCAGATGCTCAAAGCGCAACTGATGGAGGACTTCAAGCAGGACAAAATCCGCAAGTCTATCGATCAGATCGAATTGATGGCTGAAATCTATGGGACGGGCATCGGAGAGATTTTTGTTAAGACCGAAAAGGTCTTCGAGCCAGCCACCCAGCGCATTCCCGGTCAGCCGCAGCAAGCGGCCATCGGCGTTGTGGAGAAAAACCGCGTCGCCGTCAGGATAAACCCAGTCAATCCTAAGAACTTCTTGTTTGACCCCAACGGCACCAGCATTGACGACTGCATGGGCGTGGCGGTTGAGAAGTATGTCTCCATCCACAAGGTGGTAGAGGGCATTGAAAAGGGTATTTACCGCAAGGTCAACATTACTCCGACGTATGAAGACACAGACCTTGAGCCTACGCAGGAAGTAAGCCAGTACCAAGACGAGAAGGTGCGTCTACTGACCTACTACGGTCTGGTGCCCAAGGAGTATTTGACCGAAGAAGACAGCGAAGTGGTTGAGTTGTTCCCTGACGACTCAGCGGCTGAAGACTACACCAACATGGTTGAGGCCATTGTGGTGATCGCCAACGGCTCAATGCTGCTCAAGGCTGAAGAAAATCCGTACATGATGAAGGACAGGCCCATCCTGTCTTATCAGGACGACACGGTGCCCAACCGACTGCTAGGACGGGGTACGGTGGAGAAGTCCTACAACATGCAAAAAGCGATTGACGCTCAGGTCAGAAGCCATTTGGACTCTCTGGCGCTGACGACTTCTCCCATGATGGGCATGGACGCCACGCGGCTGCCCAGGGGCGCTCGCTTTGAGGTCAAGCCGGGCAAGGCGTTCATGGTCAACGGCAACCCAGCCGAGATTTTGTTCCCGTTTAAGTTTGGTGAGACAAGCCCGAACAACCTCAATACGGCCAAAGAGTTCGAGCGGATGCTGCTGCAATCAACCGGCACGCTCGATAGCCAAGGCATGGTCAGCCAAGCGGCCAGAGATGGTGCGGGTATGTCGATGGCGGTGGCCACGATCATCAAGAAGTACAAGCGCACGCTAGTCAATTTCCAAGAGGACTTCCTGATCCCCTTCATCCAGAAGGCGGCGTTCAGGTATATGCAGTTCGACCCAGAGCGCTATCCGTCGGTGGACATGAAGTTCATTCCGACGGCCACGCTGGGCATCATCGCCCGTGAGTACGAGCAGCAGCAATTCATTGGTCTCTTGCAGACACTCGGGCCAAACACACCAGTATTGCCGTTGATCCTCAAAGGCATCTTGAACAACTCTAGCTTGAGTAACAGGTACGAGTTGATCTCGGCGCTCGATCAGATGAGTCAGCCAGACCCGCAAGCCCAACAGATCGCGCAGGCGCAGCAGCAATTGGCGCTGCAAGCGGCTCAGGCTCAGATTGCTGTGCAGACCACACAGGCCGAGCAGAACAGAGCAGAGGCTCAGAAGCTGCTGACCGAGGCTCAGTTGATGCCGCAAGAGGTGCAGGCCAAGGTGATCACGGCCACGACCAAGAACTTGCCGCAGGGCCAGGAGGCCAGCGAGTTCGATAAGCGGGTCAAGATCGCTGAGTTGATGCTCAAAGAGGCTGACATCAAGAACAAAACTAAGATCGTAGAGCTTCAGATGACCGACAAATTATCGGCAGCAGCAAAGACAGAAGAAGACTTCTTGACAGAGCTGACCAACGGTCTGAAGCAAAATGCCTAACGTCAAAGATCTACTCAGGAAGATAGAGTCTGGTGACATCTCCTATGAGGAGAAGTTAGCCGCTTTGTCTCAAGTCGAAGCCTCTTTGCAGGAGATGAAGGCAAAGAAGGAAGAACGAGTCAAGTTCAACGTCCAGTTGATTATTGACGAAATCAAAAAGATCAAGCAAGACGTTCAGGTACAGCTTGATTACGCTCGTTCCATCATTCCTGAGCGCGGTCCTAAAGGAGATCAGGGTGAGCGCGGTATTGATGGAGCGCCTGGTCGTGATGGCGTAGATGGCCGTAATGGGCGAGATGGTAAAGACGGAAAAGATGGTAAAGATGGTGTCTCTGTAACGGACGCTAAGATTGACTTTGATGGCAGTCTGATCATCACGCTGTCTACTGGCCGTGAGATAAATGTTGGAGAGGTTGTATCGCCTGATCTTGCAGAAAAGATCAAGGTCACGATGTCAACGAACTCCACGGTGGCGATCCAAGACGAAGGCTCGACCATCACTTCGGGCGTTCGCAACATCAACTTCACTGGTACTGGTGTCACCGCCACGGCATCTGGCGACAGCGTGACGGTCAATGTCTCTGGCGGCGGATCTGGGGCTGTTACATCAGTAGATGTTTCTGGTGGCACTACTGGACTGACCACTAGCGGCGGTCCAGTTACTACTAGTGGCGTCATTACGCTTGCGGGGACGCTTGCCATTGCTAATGGTGGCACAGGTCAAACCACCCAGACAGCAGCGTTTGATGCTCTTGCACCAACAACCAGTAAGGGCGATCTGATTGCTCACAACGGCACAGACAATGTTCGTGTTGGTGCTGGTACGAATGGATATGTTCTGACTGCTGATTCTTCTGCTGCTGCTGGTGTTGCATGGGCTGCATCTGGTGGTGGCATCTCCTCCGCAGACATCCAAGAGTTCACCAGCACAGGTACTTCAACATGGACTAAGCCAACAGGGGCAAAGCTGGTTTATGTGCTGATGTTTGGTGGTGGTGGCGGCGGTGGTTCTGGCCGACGTAGAGCATTGGCTTCACCGGGAACCGCTGCTTTTGGTGGCGGTGGTGGAGGTGCTGGCGGTAGGTCAGAATTGTGGATTCCTGCTGCTGCACTTGGTGGCACTGAAACTGTGACTGTCGGCGCTGGCGCAACTGGCGGCGCGGCTCAAACTGTCGATGACACTAACGGCAATAATTCGACTGGTGGCGGCAACTCATCTTTTGGCTCTTGGGGATTAGCAAGAAGTGGCGGTCTTGGAGGCGGCGGCTCGACAACCACTGGAAATTCTGGAACTGGTGGCGGTGGTGGTGCGGATGGTATTACATCAAGTTCCACAGGATACACAAGTAACGGCGGCGGTGGGGGTGCTGGTGGCGCCACCTCTGGTGCCCGTGGCGGGTACAGAGGTGGCGGTGGCGCTGGAGCAGCTGGTTTTGCTGCTGGCTCTACAGCTGCAATTGCAGCCGCAGCCGGTGGCAAAGGCGGATCAGCTTATGAAAATACTCCCTCGAACTCAACTGGAGGAGGCACGGCTGGCAGTACTAACGGCAATGGCGGTAACGGCAATAACGCAACCACATACTTTGTAGGCGGTGATGGTGGCGGCGGTGGTGGCTCAGGCACAACCACAGCAGGCGCTGGCGGCAACGGAGGCTATCCCGGCGGCGGTGGTGGTGGGGGCGGCGCAGGTCACGGCGTCAACTCTGGCGCTGGCGGCAATGGCGGCAACGGTTATGTTCGCGTAATCACATTCTTCTGACTATGCCAAAACAGTTCCTTCTCAATCATGATGGCAGCGTTCCTGCCAATGTCAATGTACAAGCTCTGCAAGAGGCTGGGATTCCTCTTGTCCTGCCTACTCCTATGCCGCGCACACCTGGAATGGTGGCCGTTGAGCAGGAGCCGCAACTAATTGATGGCGTGTGGCGACAGGTGTGGATTGAGGAGCAAGCGCCAGAAATTACTGGAGAGGAGTAATGGAAATTGGTGAAATTGATCCAGTTAGATATGGCGTTCTATGGGAGCGCGTACAGTCTATGGACAAGAAAGTAGACAAGATGGAGCGCCAGATCGAGGAGCTTTTGGCTTTGGCTAATAAAGGCAAAGGTGGCTTCTGGATGGGGATGACCATTGCCTCCTCTGTTGGCGCTGCTGTAGCATGGATTGGAAATCATTTCAGGGGAGGCTGACGTGATAGATCCCATCACCGCCCTATCTGCCATATCGTCTGCTGTTGCCCTTGTAAAAAAGGTGTCGAAGACAGTGGACGATGTTGCGTCCCTTGGGCCGGTGCTGGGCAAGTACTTTGACGCTAAGGAGCAGGCCATTGAGGTGGTCAAGCAGGCCAAGGCTGGCGGGTTTAAAGGGTCTACGCTAGGCAAAGCGCTTGAGCTAGAGATGGCGCTGGAGTCGGCAAGGGAGTTTGAAGAGCAGATCAAGATGCTTTTCTTCCAGAGCAACAAGATGGACGTCTGGGCCAGAATTACGGCCAGAGCAAAGCAGATGGAGATTGACGCCGCGCATGACGCAAGGCGCAAGAAGGAAGCGGCCAAGAGGCGGCAAGCCGAAATTGAAGAGTTGATGATACTGGTTGGCGGCGGCACTGTTGCGCTTGTCTCAATTGGCGTGATTGTGTGGGTGGTCATGCAATTGATCTCGGGGCAGATGAAATGAGTGAAAAGCCCGAGACAATCGTTGACAAAGTTCTCGGGTACGTTGACTCGCCGTTCAAGCTGTTTGCTGTGATCCTGATGGCAGTCTTTGCTTTTGCTGGGTTTGCTTTGTATGAAAGCCAAGACTTCATTCGTGACGCCTACAAAGAATCACAAAAGCTGCCGGAAATACGGACAGACAGAGCCGACGACGCTGCGACGATGCTTTTTAAGCAGACAGGCGCTACGGTTGTGGCGATCTTCAAGGTCAACCCGCTGTTTAACTCTCGCACGCTGTACAAAGCCTATACCAAAGACGGGCGTGACAAGACCATTGAGAACATAGACGTCGGTCTATTTACCCACAACGCCTCGAACAATGCCGATGTGGTCAAGTTGATGACCAACGAGATCCC
>Ga0181363_1000410_pt1 | contig 12229 bp, 11 predicted proteins | sample Fa13NDMLBSN_FD_130109 | JGI IMG/M metagenome (GOLD analysis project Ga0181363, IMG submission 130109) | Freshwater viral communities from Lake Michigan, USA - Fa13.ND.MLB.S.N | ecosystem: Environmental > Aquatic > Freshwater > Lake | place: USA: Michigan | collected 2013-09-23
ATCTGCGAGCGGGGCCGGTCTTCTTTCGTGCCATCGTCCTCTTCTCTGCGCTCGTCATGGACGAAGCAGCGGAGGCAGGACGGCAGGCAGGATACGGACGCTTGCCCTTCTCTCCTTCGATCCTACCACATTCCTTGCCGGTCTTCACATCTCGCCAGTCTTCAGCGAACCACTTTCCTAGCCCGCCTCCAGATGCCTTGGCGACACGGTTGTCCGAGCCAGACCACTTGCCGCCATGCGACTTGTACCACTTCGACGCCCATGCATTCGCATAGGCAGAAGGGTACACATCAAACTTGGCCCGAGCAGCAGCCTTGGCCCTGCCCCAAAGACCAGAGTTCTGAGGCTTTACTGACATTATTTCAGACCATTCAACACTTAACATTCCACTTCTTCAGCGCAAGATTGATCCTGCTATTTGGATCATGCGCCGCCTTAGCGGATGTCAGTTTTTCCTTCATTCCGCACATCCTAGCACGGAAATTGTCCTGCCGAGCGCCACCCTCGGGCTGCGGACGCTTGATGTCATGCCCCTGCGCGCGCAGAGAAGCACGACCCTTCTCGTTCAGACCACCGGAGGGATTCTTCCCCTCCTTGCGTGTCCATGCACCCGGCATCGCTCTCTCCATGCAAGAACGGGGGCGCTAGGCCCCCGCTCAAGTTCAGCCTATCGCTGAAGTTCAGCCCTCAAAGCCGGGGCGCATCGAACCCTTGGCAGCGGACGAGAAAACGCCACCACCCGACTTGCGCGGCTTGCGACCAGCGTGAGCCATCGCAGCGGCACCGTGGACCTTGCCCATGTGCTTCGCCTTGCCGCCACGCTTGAAGCCCTCGGCCTTGCTCTTGGCCTCGGACGCGACGTTGGAACCCGCGCCAGCATAGAACCCGCTACGGAGATCCTGCTGCGCCTTCACACCCTTCTGAGTCTTGCCCTTCATGGTTTCTCTCCTGATCACGCTGTGAGATTGATAGCCTGAACGTAGCGAACCGTCAGGATCGCCGCGCCAGTCGAGCCAGACGGAGCGTTCGCCGCCTTGACGTAGATGATGACATCGGTGGTGCCGACATCGATCCACTTGGCTGTGCGCGTCGCGTCCGTGCCGGGAGAGGCACTCGCAAGACCAACAGCCGCAAGGTCGAAGTTCGCCGCCGCGACAAGCTCAGTCGAGGTGGAGGTCGTGCCAACATTCAGAGTGCCAGCAGCACCCGTGAAGCCCGTCGTGACGAGCGCAGAGATGCCGATGATCTGGCTGTTGGCGGGGATGCAGATGGTGGTAGCAGCAGCCGTTGCAGACTGCGTGATAGCCACAGACTGGACCATCTCAACGAAGCCGACGTTCTTCACCGTACCGGCAGTCGAGCCAGTCGTGTTCAGAACATCGCCAGCCTTGACCGGGCCAGTAAATGTCGTGGTTGCCATTCAAGTCTCCTGCACGATGAGATCACGTTGTCGGTGCAGCGTCTGCCGGGGCAGTCAACGTGATCCGGTTCCCCGGAGTGCGAAGGGGGACGAGTTTCCCCGCCCCCCTCCTTGGTCAGGTCGGGAACGACGCCCAGATCGCTCGCCAGTTGTAATAGGCGAAGCTGTAACGCTCGTAGCCCTTCACCAGCAGGTTGTCCGTGACGAAATCGACCTGCATGTCCGACTCAAACTTGACGCGCTCCATGTACGAGAGACCGTCAATGTTCGTGAGCAGGAACCAAGCCGAAGACGATGTGAGGAAGTCGCTGACCATGTAGCCTTCCGGCAGACCACCGGAAGTCATAAGGATCGCGTTCACATCATTGTCCGCAGTACCCGGACGCAGTTCCGTCTTCGTCAGTCGGATCGCAACCGGCTCCAGAGCAGTCGGCACGATGAGCTTGCGCGCGCGCGCAAACACCTTCAGGCCAGCCTGATCCTTGAAGTTGGCGCGGACAGCGATCATGCCGTTGAGCAGGGTGGACTCGTTGAGTTCCACCTGCGTCGCAGGCGTGTTCGCAACCGTGCCACCATCAATCGGATGGTCGCTCGCGACGAGAGCCTTGCCGTCACCACCAATCGACGCATTGTAGGTGGTCGCGGTGTTCAGGACGTTCGCGCCATAGATCTCCTTGGTCTGCTGGAAGGACTCGATGAGACCAAGGTTCGACGGCATGAACTGCGTCTTGTACAGGTTGTCATCAATCGCCTTGCGAGTGATGGCATACCCGAGAGCGATCTCGGTATGCTCCTGATTGTAGACGTAACGCTCGCCCGCGCTGTTGTCGAAAGCAGTCTGACCACCTTCAGTCTTGAGCTGCGCGAGGCCAAGGAAGCGCATCTCAGCGGTGCGCTCCAGAGCCATCTTCGACTCATGCTTCGTGAAGATCTTGTCGTACTGCGACGGGATCTGCTCGTACTTGCCCTCGATGCCACGGAGGCCGGGGAGGAGCAGATCCTTGATGGCACTAAGATTAACAGCCATTGGTGCTTACTCCTCTCAGATGCCCGTGAGGGACTTGGTGGCGACGTTGTTGAACGCAACGACCACCCAGTTGTACGCGCCGCTCTCCGTGCCAGCCGAACCCGGCGGGTCGGTGATCAGGCCGACGATGCGGAACGGCAGGGTGTTGGTCGTGTTCGCGCCAGAGATGAACGCGCCCGAGATGCCGTTCGACGTATTGCCGGTGCCGATGGTGTAGGCGACGTTCAGGTTCACATCGCCCTGCACGATGCCGGTCGCGTCCGACTGGACGACGAACTTGGCATTCGGATCATTGACGATGTAGCCCGTGACGGTCTGCGTCGAAGCGACATCCGAGCCGGGCCAGTAGTTCGACCACACGGTGCGCTTCTGGGCGACCGAGAGGTACTGGCAGCCAACAAAGATGCCAGCAATGCCAGCAGCCGCTGTCGTGCCGTCACCCTGAACCACATACCCGTTGGCATCCGGCTCAACCGGGTCGCCAAAGAAGATGTTCGTCGCGTTGTAGGCAATCTTGACGGGAACCTGCTCATACGTCGGAGCAGAGCCATTCCCCTGATACTGCCGGAAGCCGAAAGGCGCATTGGTGTTCGCCATAACGGATTCTCCTTCTTCAGGAGGTCCATCATCGCACACCGGGGCGACTTATGACCGGGATGAAAAACCTCCTCACCGGGGGAGGCTCAAAACTATTCACATGGTTGGTTAGAAAAGTAAAGGGGGGAGAAATCAATCTCCCCCCTTTTCATGTCAGCATTGTAGTGCCTATTTACTCCTTCGGAATCGGGATCGGCTCATAGCTCTTGTTGATCTTCGGTCGCGTCTGGGCATGGTCGCGAGTCATGGTGCCATCAGGAGTACCTGCGATCTGGGCCTCCTTGGCGCGCACCTGATCCTTGGCGACCTTCTGCTGGATGCGACGAGCTTCCTCGACAACCTCCGTGGGACGCTCCATCAGCACCATGCCCTTGCGCTCGATGGTTCCCTTGGTCCACGACGAGGGCATCATGCCGGGATGGCGACGAGCAGGAACGACTTCCCAGCCCATCCGCGCCAGATGAACCTGATGCGTGGCGTCTTCCTGCCCCAGCACCTGAAACCGCTTCCACTCATACGTCCAGCCCTCGGGAATGAGGGTTGGATCGATGTAGAACTCGTCCGTCCCCTGATCCATGTCGCCAAGGTGACCCCGGATCTCTGCTGCACGACGAGCAGCACGGGCGCGCGGATCTTCCTCACGCACCTCGGAGCGCATCTCAGCCCTCGGCACGGCTGCAACAGGCTCCTCGACGGTCTCCTCGACCTTCTGGACAGTCCTCGGGGGCCTGCCGCGCCTGCGGGGAGCCTCGGAAACGGTCGGAGCAGCGGGATTGATGACGTTTTCCATGATCTATCTCCTCAATTGGGCAGCTTGCCCTCCTTCTGGAGGGCCAGTTTGTGCTTCGCGTACTCGGTTTCGGTCATGCCGAGCATCTTTGCCGTGTCAGCCTCCGCTCGCGTAAGTCGAACGACGTTCGCACGACCATTTCCGCTGCGATTTGCAGGTGCAGCAGCGGGCGGAACAGAGCGAGCGACAGGCTTGGCAGCAGCAGACAAGGGAGACTCCGTCGTTTCCTCTGCGCGAGGCTGTTCAGAGCGTCGAATCCTGAGCGTATCCTCGATGGCAGAGAAGTACGAGTCAGTATCCGGCACATGACCATCGGCAAGAGCGATGTTGTGAGCCGCAATCATCTTCTGATTGAGGCGCGGATCGGTCACGAACTGCGGGTTCTTGCGAACCCAGTCAGCAGAACGAGGCGAAAGCTGCGATGCGAACGCTTCGACAGGATCAGAAGACCTCTGAACAGGCTCCTGACGAGGCTTCGACTTCATAGCCTCCTTGCCGTTCTCAAGCTGAAGCAGCTTCGCGGCGTTGTTCGACATGGCTTCCTGAATTTCAGCAGCCTTGTCGTAGTCGCCAACCGACATCGCCTCCTTGAACTGGCCTTTGAGGATGCCCTGCTCACGCTGCATCGTCTCAATCGCGCCAGTCACAAGCTGAAGATTGGTGTCATCGACCTCGCTGCTCGCCATGCGCGCGCGATTTTCGGCCTCGATACGCGCCCGACGCTCTGCCTCAAGCTTCTCGCGAAGCTCTGCAATCGCCTTCACAGGGTCTTCGACAGGAGCAGGATCGGGTTCCGGCGCAGCTTCAACCACCGGATCGTCGCTCACCTCGACCTTCGGCTCCGTGTCCTTTGCCGACTCATCGAGATTGATCTCAAGCTGTTCGTCCTTCGGATCAGACATGACTTTCTCCTCACCAAACTTCATCGGGGAACTTCACGCGCCCCTTCACCTGCGTATCCGCAAGCATTCGGCACAGAACACCATTCACGGTGATGCTCCAGCCATCGGACGGACGGAAGACCAGCCAGTCATGCAGGCTAAACTTGTCTCCCTTGAACCATCCCTCTTCGTTCTCCTCGAAAGCGCGAGAGCCAACCTTCAGCAGCAGACCGACCTTCGACTGAAAACGGTCCTCGTCAGTAGTCTTGTCCGACAGATAGAGACCACTCTTGGTCTTCTGCGGGCGGATGTAGACGCCAACAAGGATCTGGTTGTTGAAGATCTCGACCGTAGACAGATCACCGATCTCATCGAGGATCTTCTTGGTCGGATCAACATCGTGAGTCATACGCATGTACGGCATGATACCCCCTACCGTTTGTTTAGTTCAGATTCAACTTCTTCACACGCCTCAAGCGCAGCCTGAAGCCCGTGAATAACACCAACCCTGAACTTGTAGTCGGCGTGTTCGATTGCTGTGTGAGATGTGACGAGGCTGTCTTTTGCAACCTCAATTCTCTCAAGCAAATTCTTCCTCAATTCATTCTGATAGAACGCTTGATGCGTCAACATTACTGCCCCCTCGCAGTCCCCCCTCTATGTAGGTCTGTTGGGGAGAGAATGTGAGGGGGGTTCACATCCTCTCCCCGATCCGTCAGTTTGCCGGGAGACAAGGTCTGACGGATCAGTTCCTCCGTGCGATCTCCGTCTTCTCAAGGCGACCGAGACCGGAACCCGCGCCAGCATCCATGTCCTTGTAGCTCCGGTAGACCTTGCCACCGGCACGGCGCATCGTGCGACCACCGTTCTTGCGAGCCATCGGCATCGGGCCAGCAGGCATCGCAGGAGGCGGCGCGGCAGGCGGCATCGGGCCAGCACCAAGCCCCATCGGCGCGCCTGCGCCCGGACCACCAACCGGCATCGGCGGCGGAACAGGGCGACCACCCGGCATCGGCAGCGGAGGCATCGCACCAAGGCCCGGAGCCTTCGCGCCACCAGCATCGATCACGATGTTGATGTTGGTCTTGCCCTTGCCCTTCTTGCCCGTGCGACCACCAAATTTACGAGCAGAACGATCATCATCAAGCGCCTTTGACTGAAGCTCAGTCAGGTTTGTTCGCTTGTTTTTAGGAACCCACTTTTCCTTGCTTTCGTCCCAACGAAGCCCCTTGTATTGACGCACATCTCCAAAATAAGGATGCTTAAAGTCTTCATCTGAGGGTTTTCTCGATGCTGCCTTTTGAGCCGCATCCATCCAAGAAGAACCGCCCGTAGAGCGAGCCGTGCGCTTTGCCTCGCCGCCATGCTTGAACATCGGCATACGCGAGAGACCCTCACGCACGTTGGAGTCGCGCTCGGACTCCTCTTTCGCCTTCTGTCGAGCCGCAGCAGCCTTCTTGGCGCGGAAAGCCTTGTACATCTCTTCCATCTTGGCTTCACGCTGGGTATCAGCAATTTCCTCATCGACTTCATCGAGAGCAGAAGGAGGCTTGCTCGGACGGCGCTCTTCCTTGGCGTAGCTGACGTAGCGGGTCTTGGGATCGGGATTGCCCGCGCGCGCGCGCTCAAGCACACGCTCAATCTCGCTCTTGCCAGCCCCGCCACCATCAGCCTTGCGGACCTTGCCGCCATCCTTGCGATACATGCTCGCCGCGCCAGTCAGAACAGACCCAGCACTCGGAGTAGGCTTGCCAGCACGCTTGGGCATGTCGGTCAGACCCCTTGTGGTGTCACCCTCATACGGATCTTTCCCCCTGCGAAGCATTTCCTCCTCGGCAGGAGTCAGGCTCGGCATTGCTAGGCCGAGGCCGCCGCCAACCTGCTTCTTGGCATAGCCACCGCGACGCAGCTTCAGTTCAGAATGCTTGCCGCCATGCTGAGCCGTCTCATGCTGGCGCATCGCCTTCTTCACCAGAGCCTTGTCCTGCGCGGCGTCATCAGCCTTGCCGCCCTTCTTCAGGCCGGTAGCCCGCATCGGGGACAGAGCGCCACGCTTCACACCGGAGAAGCCAAGCATCGCATTGGGAACGCCAGCCCGCTGGGAGGCATCAGCCATCATGCGATTGGCCCCAGCCATAGGACCGCCATTGTACTTCTTGGCGCGACCGCCATGCCTAAATGTGTCGTTCTTATCAGAATCGCTGCTGGTAACGCGAGATCCGCCCTTCTTGCGATAATTCAGAACAGTCGAAGCATCATTCACCTGATCAAGATACTTTCCCTCAGACTTGGGGCTATGGCCGCGCATTGCGCGAGCAGCTTCTCCAGCATCCTTGATGATGTAGCGAAGCTCTGCATCACTCTTGGAATGATACGGATGATCCTTGATCGGCATTCCGCCGCGAGCATACGCAGAACCGCCACGCTTCATCCCGCCGACATGCTTGATGCCCTCACGCTCCTCGTTGGCATCCTTCACGTTGCGATTGACCTTCGCATTCGCGTAGGCAGTCGCCTCGGTCTTGCCGCCAGACTTGCGAGCCTTGCGATCCGCGCGCATGGGACCGCAGGAGCCGTCCACCTTGCCGCCGCTCTTGTAGGCTCGACGCGAGACAGGACGCAGCCCCGTCTTCACATCGGCATTGAGCATCTCCGGGGGCCGGAAGGTCGAGGAATCAACCTTCTGGAGCGGACGATCAGAAGCAAGGCGCTTGGCCTTGCTCTTCATGGCTTCGCGAGCCTTCTTGGCAGTCTGGTACATTCGATTCTCCTTACGGGCGTCCCCGTGTGGGCCGGTTGTATTGTGAAGTCAAACGTAGCGCCCGGTCAATCGATTTGACGCCGCGCGAACGATTACCTTCCAATTCCCTGTCATCCTCATGCTTGGAACGATGGACATTGTTCACCTGAGCATAGTTGCTGCGCTCGGGGAAGCACATTTCCTCCTCACCAGAGGCAAGATCATCAAGAGATCCAACAGCACCACCATGCGCAAAGTAAGATTTCTCCTTCGGCGCAACGTATTCCTTGCCAGCAGCAGCCTGCTGAGCGGCAGGAGGATCAATTTCATACTCACCATTATTGGCAAGAGCGTGCTTGATGTGTTCTTCGCCAACATGATGGGTGAAAGATGTTTGATGGCCGACGCTAGATGTAGATGTTGTAGGAGTTGTTAGAAGTATCGCGCCAACCTTTTTCCCACTCTTTCCAACAAATCTGCTTTTGGGGAGAAACTTTTCATCCATGAACCTAGAATCAGTAGGAATCATGTGAGGAGTGCCATCCTTGTTCTTGCCAACCTGAACAAGACGAGGATGAAGTATGTGCTGCTTTTGATAATCGTACCTAATACCATTCAATGTCACATGACCATAGTGAGCCTTTTCTGGAGTTGTTGGCTTTCCGTCCTTGCCAAAATGCCCCTCTTCACCCTCTGCAATCTCATCCTTTGAAAGTCTAGAGACAGGCTTTCCGGCAGACCAATACTTTGCATACTTAAATGCTTTTTGCATTTTTTTATCAAGTTCAGAACCCCTGTGTACATCAGTAACCATATAAGATCCCTTTGGAGGAGTTTCCTCCCCATCATCATTTACAAGATCCCTGCCAGCAGCATCTTGAGCAAGAATTGTCTGACGAATTCTAGAGTTATCCCTAGAAGAATTTTCAGAAACTGACTGTCCAAGCTTTGTTTTTGGACCAGTATTAGAGTAAGTTACAAAAATACCGTTTTCTGGGTCATGCATTTCTGTAGTTTTGCCATAAGAATTGGCAATAATATCTGGCAGCGGAACCTTTAGCTTGTTCTTTTTGCTGTATTCCTCTCTTTGATCATTCAGGTGCTTGATTGCGTACCTTGTAGACCTATCGCTTTCATCAACAACATTGGGACGAAACAGAACCCTTTCTCCATTTGCATCAGCCCTTTCAGCCGCTCGCCTCAAAGATCCGGCATGAGCAATGATCCAATCGCGAGTCATTGCCGGATCAAACTTGGCCTGCGTATGGCAAGCCCTGCGAATGGCTGCTCCGGGGTATTGAGCTTCAGCGTTTGGAGCAAAACAAGTTCCACGCTTTGTATCAACAATGCCATTTTCATCAACGCCACCACCGCAGCCAGTTGTCTGACCCGGACACACGTTTAGAACATGAAATTTTTGATTCTTTCCAGATCCAGATGTGTAAAGAGCATGTCCTGCAATTCCCTTTGATCCATATGCAACATGGGAGCGCCCCTCATCATCATACTCATGCCTAACCGTATCAAGCTTTTCACTTTCATCCAAAGTATCTGCGTTTTTTCCAATATGCATAGCTGCCCTTAGTCCTTCCAAGGCAGCATTTTCGCGAGAAATTTGTTCATTAATTGGAAGTTTAAAATGTTCGTCCAGAGCATCTTTGTGAATGTCTGCAACTTTTCCAATGGTAAGAGGATCTCTATTTTCAGAACCATAAACAGAAGCCCTAGCTCTATTGATATCCCTCATTCCGGGAATCAATCCATGCTTTCCATTGCCGCCTTCCCACATGTGACGCGGAATAACAATACCCTTGATCTTGCCGGGTCCTGTTGCAGGTACAAGAATTCGCTTTGGATTCTCTGTATCCCTAATTTGGCTCTCGGCATCCTTTGCCGGTGCGTTGCCAGAAGTCAGGGACAGAGCCTTCTGGACGGCAGGGTTGTTCTCTACGTCCCCGCCTTCAGCGTAGCCCACAGCCCCGCCATGAGCCGCAGCAGGCACCCTGTTCAGGGCATCCTGCAAACGGTTGATGTTGTAGTCCTGCTCCTGCTGGCGCGTGAGGGAAGGCTCTCCGGGCATCGTAGGCTCTTGGTAGCCGCGAGCGGGAGAGGCAGAGTTGCCAGCATGACCGTCGCTGTAGCGGGCCACAGACTCGTCTATGGCTCGGGAAAGCTGGTCGAGCAGGCTCTGCTGCTCAGGGGAGATGCCTTGGGGCATGTTCTGAGTATCTCCTGTTTCCCCGCCAGAAGCCATAGGCACCGCGCCGCCCATCTCATAGCGACGCTTGATGTTGATCAGCTTGTCATCAAACACGACGTAGTTGCGCGTTCCCTTGCCATTCCAGCGAGAGTTGTAATCAAAATATTTAATTCCCTTAATTCCATGATTCAAAAAATGCTTGCTTATCAATTTTCGATCAATTACATTTTCAAGCATATCGTGAATTGCAGCTCCATCCATTTTTTCTATTTTTTCCAAACTTCCATGCCTAGCAGACCCATCAGACCAATTAAACATTCCGCTCATTCTAGTCTTATCGTGATCACTAATTTCGTTAATTAAATTTTTAATTGCTGATTGAGCAATTTTGCTTTGTTCGCCAAACTTTTTGTTCCAATCAAAAAAATAATCCGGGTGAGCGTTGATGCGAACCTCATAAATATTGCTTCTATTTTTTTTAATTCTTTCAATGGCCGCTTCCGCTTGCTCAAAGTCAAGCAGTCCATCTGCTGCCCTTGGTATACTGCCCATCTTTGCCAAATCGTACAAAACATCTGCGTCAGATTTGCCAGCACTCATCAATCGCAAAATATGCTCTTCCTGCTGATTTAAATCATATTTTGAAAGATTTTTTGCAGTAAACTCTCTATCGTAAGAGCCGCCGCGCCCACTAACCGCTGGGCTTTCGGCAAAATACACACCATAGCCATAACTTTGAGCACCCTGACCAGTACCAATCTTTGATATGTCAAATTTATCAAATTTGTGAGGAGATGAATGATAGGCGTCTATGCCTGTCTCTTCCGCAGGGGGAGGAGAGGCGATGTTTTCGTTGTTCTCAGCCATCTCTGTCTCCAAGGAAGATCGGCCTACCGTGGATCTCTTCCCTGATATGTACACCGGGAATTGAAAGAACGGGATGGGAATTTCGTGCCTTCCCGCCAGAAGCCATCATCGGAGGAGCGGGAGGAGCGAACGCAACAGGCTTCACCATGCCAGCCTGCGTCTCTTCATCATCGCTGGAGAGCCTGAAACCTCCAGAGGGATTTGCAGACTGCGGATACACTACATCCGCAGCAGTTGGGTTCTGACCAGACGATGGACCACCGACGTTCTGGTCTACATCGGCGCGAGCCTTGCCATCATAGTAGGTGTTGTTGATTTGCTCCATCGCATACGCAAGAGCGCCAAGAGGCGATCCACCGATGAAGCCAACAACCCCCGGCCCTGTGTTCAAGTTCTGCTCGGCATTGCCAAGGACGCTGCCGCTCACTTGCCCAGTCCCAACTCCAAGTGACCCGGAGCCGAGAGGAGAGAATGCCATCCCTGTAGCCCCGCCAAGCATCGAGGGATCTTGATCTGTCGGGGAGTAGGATGGAGCGGCTGGACTGGAATCTTCACGTTCCGTCTGGCTGCCAAAATCCGCCATGTCAGAGTTGGAACTGAAGCCGCCCCCATCTCCATTGGACGAATCGCCGCCGCCCGAGTCTCCACCCTCTGCACCACCACCAACCTCAAAGTGCTGGCGCACCTCACCACCATGAGCGTAGTGAGCAAATCCCTTCTTCAGGATCGAATCGCGCATCTCAGGAGTGATCTCAATGCCGGGGAGAGTAACGTCATTTCCACCGTTGTCCTTAACGACATGGGAGGTCGGCTGGATCTTGTTTGTATGGGGCTTGAGAACGCGACGAAGGGCATTAGGCAGAATCTTGCCGTAATACTCAGTCATGCCCTTGCCGCCCATAAACAACTGCTGACCAGTTAGTTCCTGATATTCTGTGGAACCATATTCAACGGAATTGCGATAGTGCATAAGTTCATCTGCAACTTCTTTTCCAACGTATTCGTGCAACTTGTCTGGCTGCACGCTAACATCAAAAAGTTGATTTTCGTCTTTATGACCAGTCAAAAGATTGTGTTCTGGAAAATATCTAATTGTATCCATGTAATTCCCAAGCCTGTACCTCTTCGCCTGCTCCTCGCCCGGAGTCCAGACGAGTTTGTTGTAGCCGCCGCGCGCGGCCTCGATCAGAGCGCGCTTAAGGGCAAGCTCAGTCCAATGATCGGTGTTGGTGACGTATGGGGCGGGATCAAGACCGGAAACAGATTTTGTAAATTCATTGCGAAGCTTTTCAATATTTTCTTTTTCTTCTGGATATCTGTCCAAAAGATTGTCTTGCGATTGTTCTTTTAAAAATTCTTCGAGAAAAGATCGCGCGTTATCGGCGCCCACAGACAATTTAAGTTTTTTGTAATTTTCTTCGCTCATCAGTTCATTTTTAAGCCTGTTTACTAAGCCGCCAACTGCGTCTTTGTATGCTTTTTCTTTCTTTAAATCTCTAAAACCTTGTTCTCTTCCTTCTTGCGCCCAATCGGATTGAAGCTCTTCAAGGTGAAGAACATCATTGTTAGGGCCGCGATCTTGCATTCTCAGATGAGCGATTACATTGGGTTCGCCCCAATGACTTGATTGATAAAGTGTATCTGGATGATCTAGGCGAAAAAGGATTTCGCGATATCCTCTTTGGGATGGAGTTTCATTTCCATAAC